>Ga0181537_10003467_pt1 | contig 13486 bp, 15 predicted proteins | sample PEATcosm2014_Bin_39_FD_119765 | JGI IMG/M metagenome (GOLD analysis project Ga0181537, IMG submission 119765) | Peatland microbial communities from MTU Mesocosm Facility, Houghton, MI, USA - PEATcosm2014_Bin23_10_metaG | ecosystem: Environmental > Terrestrial > Soil > Wetlands > Peat | place...
CGCGCCGCCCATCCGCTGGCGCCGCTGACCACGTTCCTCGGCAGCTATCCCGGGCGGGTGCTGATCGCCGCCGACTCGCCCGGACGGCGCGAGGTCATCGTCGAGATGCTCAGTGCCCACGGCCGGCGCCCGCGCGCGCTGCAATCCTGGCAGCAGTTCGCGGCCGGCGACGCGCCGCTGGGAATATGCGTTGCCGAGGACGTTGCCGGGCTGGCGCTCGCGGCCCCGCCGCTGCTGCTGCTCGGCGAGTCGCAGCTGTTCGGTACCCGCGCGCGCCAGGAGCGGCGGCGGCGGCGCAGCGCGCTGGCGGATCCGGCCGCCATCCTGCGCGACCTGCAGAGCCTGGAGCCGGGAGCGCCGGTGGTGCATGAGAGCTACGGTGTCGGGCGCTACGTCGGCCTGCAGCTGATGGAAATCGGCGATCAGAGCGGCGAGTTCCTGGCGCTTGAATATCGCGACGGTGATCGCCTGTACGTGCCGGTGCATGCGCTGCACCTGGTGAACCGCTACACCGGCGGCGCGCCGGAGAGCGCGCCGCTGCACAAGCTCGGCACCGACCAGTGGGCGCGCGCGCGCCGCCGCGCCGCCGAGGCGGTGCGCGACGTCGCCGCCGAACTGCTCGACCTGCATGCGCGCCGCGCGGCGCACCAGGCGGCACCGCTGCACGCCGGCGAACTCGAATACCAGAGCTTTGCCAACGGCTTCCCGTTCGAGGAGACCGCCGACCAGGCCGAGGCGGTGCGCCAGGTGCTCAAGGACATGCAGGCCACCAAGCCGATGGACCGCGTGGTGTGCGGCGACGTCGGCTTTGGCAAGACCGAGGTGGCGATGCGCGCGGCCTTCGTCGCCGTGCAGTCAGGCCGCCAGGTCGCGGTGCTGGTGCCGACCACGCTGCTGGCGCAGCAGCACGTGCAGAGCTTTCGCGACCGCTTCGCCGACTGGCCGGTACGCATCGAGGCGCTGTCGCGTTTCCGTTCCGGCGCCGAGACCAGCGCGGTACTGGAGGGCCTGCAGCGCGGCACTATCGACATCGTGATCGCCACCCACCGGCTGCTGCACGCCGATGCCCGCTTTCACAATCTCGGACTGATCATCGTCGACGAGGAACACCGCTTCGGGGTACGCGACAAGGAGCGGCTGAAGACGCTGCGGGCCGAGGTGCACGTGCTGACGCTGACTGCGACGCCGATTCCGCGCACTCTCAACATGGCGCTCGGCGGGCTGCGTGAGCTGTCGCTGATCACGACGCCGCCGGCCGGGCGACTGACGATCAAGACCTTCATCACCGAATGGCACGCGGCCACGCTGCGCGAGGCGGTGCTGCGCGAACTGCGCCGCGGCGGCCAGGTGTACTTCGTGCACAACGAGGTGCAGAGCATCGAGAAGATCGCCGCCGAACTCGCCGCGCTGGTGCCCGAGGCGAGCGTGCGCATCGGCCATGGCCAGATGCGCGAGCGCGAGCTCGAGCAGCTGATGGTCGACTTCTATCACCGCCGCTTCGACCTGCTGGTATGCACCACCATCATCGAGAGCGGCATCGACGTGCCGAGCGCCAACACCATCCTGATCAATCGCGCCGACCGCCTCGGGCTGGCGCAGCTGCACCAGTTGCGCGGCCGCGTCGGCCGCTCACACCATCGCGCCTATGCCTACCTGATCGTGCCGTCACGCAAAGCGCTCAGCGGCGATGCGGCCAAGCGCCTGGAGGCGATCGAATCGCTGGAGGATCTGGGTGCCGGCTTCGTGCTCGCCACCCACGACCTGGAGATACGCGGCGCGGGTGAATTCCTCGGCGAGGCGCAGAGCGGTGAGCTCAGCGAGGTCGGCCTGTCGATGTACCTCGAGATGCTCGAGCATGCGGTGCAGGCGATGCGCGCCGGCCGCGAACCGGCGCTCGACCGTCCGCTGGCGGCCAGCAGCGACATCGAGCTGCATGTGCCGGCGCTGCTGCCGCAGGACTATGTGCCGGATGTGCACCTGCGGCTCGCGCTCTACCAGCGCATCGCCGCGGCCGAAGCAGGCGCGCTGCAGGACATGACCGCCGAGCTGATCGACCGTTTCGGTGCGCTGCCGGAGCCGGCACACAACCTGCTGCGCCTGGCAGCGCTGCGGCTCGAGGCGCGCGCGCTCGGCCTGCGCCGCCTCGATCTCGGCTCGGCCGGCGGCAGCGTGCAGTTCGAGCACGACAATCGCGTCGACACCGCGCGCGTGCTCGCCCTGGTGCAGCGTCCGGGCAGCGAGTACCGGCTGGAGGGAGCGCTGAAACTGCGCATCACGCGCGCACTGGCGAAGCCCGAGCAGCGCTTCCAGTACGCGCAGCAGCTGCTGGCCTGGCTCGGCGGCGCGCCGCCATGAGGGCTCGCGCCCCTGCTAGGATAGGCAGCAGCATGAATCTGGCAGCAGCACTGGACCGGTTGGCAGTGGCGGCGATCGCGGCGCTGCTCGGCGGCGCAGTACCGGCCGCCAGCGCCGCTGCTGCATCAGCCGTGGCGCCAGCCGCGGCCGCGGCGGCGCCGAGTCTCGCGCCGCAGAGCGCGGCGCCTTTGTACGGCGTGGAAGTGATCGTGTTTCGCACCTCCAGCGTCAGTTCGGTCGAGGACTGGGACGCGGTACCGCCCGGACGCGGCTTTGGCACCAGCGCCGGCCGTGGCGGCGGCACCCCGCAGGTATTGCGGGTACTCACGCCCGCCGACTATCGGCTCGGAACGCTGGAGGCGACGCTGAAAACCAGCGGCGCCTGGCACCTGGTGGCGCACGCGGCCTGGATACAGACGGCGGCCAACTGGGGCACGCATGCCGGCATTGCGCTGTCGGATGTCGGCATCAACGTTCCGGGCCTGAGTGGCATGGTGTACCTGGAGCGCGCGCCGATTTACCTGCATCTCGGCTTTGACGTGCGCCTGAGTGCCGGGGCGAGTTATGCGATCAGGGAGATGCGCAGCGTGCGCTACAACGATCGCCAGTACTTCGATCATCCTGGCTTCGGCATCATCGCCGTAGTGACGCCGATCAAGCGTGCCGAGCCCGCGCCCAGCCCTTAGGCGGCGAGCGTAAACAGGCCGATCACGCACAGCAATCCGATAAACCAGCAGATGCTGCGCAGCGTTGCTTGATCCGCGAGGTAGCACGCCAGGTGCGCCAGGCGCGCAACGATGAAGCCGGCAGCCAGCAGGTTCGCGGCCGGTTGCGCTCCGCGCAGCAGCTGCGCGATCAGCACGCCGGCGGCAAACAGCGGCAGGGCTTCAAAGCCGTTCTTCGCGGCGGCGTCGGCACGCCGCCGGTAGCCCTGCTGCTGCGCCAGCCAGGCGCGCGGATCGTGGTTGTCGAACCGCGCGCCGGCCTTGGCGATCACGGTGGCCACATAGGGCAGCAGGCCGGCGACCAGCACGCACCACAGTGCCGGCGTCATCGCAGCACCCATGTCATCGTGGCGTTGGCGGCAGCGTCATCGAGGTTCCGCTGTAGCGCGTCCACACTTGCGAGCGGCCCAGCAGCGCGAAGCCGACGAAGCCGTGCACCTGCAGGCGGTTCTGGTCGAGCAGTTCGAGCCGGCACTTGTAGCTGCGGCCGCTGTCCGGATCATAGATCGTACCGCCGGTCCACTTGCCGTCGCCGTCGTACTTCATGCCCTGGAAGATGGTCTGCCCGAGCAGCGTGTGCGAGCGCCTGGTATCGTCCGGATTGTGCTGGTCCAGGCGCTGCGGGTCGTTGCCGCCAGCGATCCTGCCCTGGTAGCTGCCGTCGCCGGCGACGCTGATCTGGATAATGCCGTCGTGCTTCTCGGTGAGCCAGTTGCCCACGATCTGCATTGGCTGCGCATCGGCGCCCCCGGTCGCGTGCGCCAGCGGCAGCAGCAGCGCTGCCACCAGCAGCAGCAGCTGCTGCGGCACCAGCCGCCTGACCAAACCATCCGCATTGGAACCCATCAGTCTCTCCTGGCACTACGAGCGGGCGCCAGTGTACGCTGGTTTGGGAAACCTCCCGGCTTTAGGAGATTTCCTCGGCTTCGGCGATGGCGACCCGCTCCTCGCCGCTTTGCTTGGCCCGCTGCAGCGCTCGCGACGCGGCCTGGATCAGCTGCTCCATGCTGCGTTGCGCGCTCGGATTGACGCTGGCGGCGCCGACGCTGACGGTGACGTATTTCTGCCGCAACGCCCGCGGGTGATGGATGTGCTGGCCGAGCACCTTGCGGGCCACGGAGCTGGCAAACTCGGCCACTCCGGGCACATCGCCATTGCGCACCAGCGCGACGATGCAGCCGCCGTCCCAGCGCGCCACCACGTCGGCGCCGCGCTTGAAGGAGGCGCCGACGACGCCCGCGACGCGGCGGATGCAGGCATCGCCGGCCGGACGACCGTAGGTATCGTTGTAGCTGCCGAGTTCATCGATATCGAACATCATCAGTGTCAACGGCTGCACCTCGCGCACACCGATCTGCCAGTCATGCTGCAGCAGCTCTTCGAAGTAGGCGCGCGAGTGCAGGCCCGAAAGCCGGTCTTCGCGCAGCCAGGTGGGCAGCCCGGGCGGCCGGCGCGCATCCGCGCGCGGCGCGCGCTCGCCCACGTCACGATGGAAACCCACGATATGGGTGACGGCGCCGTCGCTGCCGCGCAGCGGCTGGATCACCACCTCGTTCCAGAACTGGGCGCCGTCCTTGCGGTAATTGCGCAGCAGCGCGCGGCAGGACTCGCCGCGCGTGATCGCCTCGCGCAGCCGCGTACGGCCTTCCTGCTCGCGATCCGAACCCTGCAGCCGGCGCAGGTCCTGCCCCAGCAGTTCTTCCAGCGAATAGCCGCTCAGGCGCTGAAACGCGGCATTGGCATAACTCACCGGCTGGTCGGCTGCACCGGATTCACAGACAACGATGCCCTCAGGCGCTGCGTCCAGCACCCCCCGAAGGAATTCGACCGACCACCCATCCATTGTTCTTATGTGTCTCCGGCATCGGCACCTTCGGACTTGAAAGTCAGCTCCGGCGGCGGCGAGGCACTGCGAAGCAGCCATTCTCGCGCGCTTTGCCACGCTGCGGAAGCGCTCAGGGTCTCAAAACCATAGAGTCTGCGGCCGCGCATGCGCACCAGGCGCAGCTGCGATGCCGGATCGATCGGCAGCTTGAGCTGCTGCAGCAGCCGCTGCACGCCCGGGCGGTCGTTGCAGACCGGAAGTACGTCACAGCCGGCGGCCAGTGCGCGCTGCGCGCGCGCGGTCAGGTCGCCGACCGCCGCCGCGCCCCCCATGGTCAGGTCGTCGGCGAATACCAGGCCGCCGAATTCAAGCTCGGTACGAAGCAGCCCGTCGATCCAGCGGCGCGAGAAGCTCGCCGGCACCGAATCGACCGCCGGATACAGCACATGGGCCACCATCACCGCCGGCAGGCCGTTGGCGATCAGGCGCCGGTAGGGCAGCAGGTCCTGCTCCATGTCCACCAGTTCGCGCCGGTCCACCGGCAGCGCCAGGTGCGAGTCGGCGACCACGGCGCCGTGCCCCGGGTAGTGCTTGGCAGTGGCGGCCATGCCGGCATCGCGCATGCCGTGCATGTAGGCGATCGCCAGTTGCGCGACTGCCGGGGCCTGGGCGTGAAAGGCGCGGTCGCCGATGATCTCGGACAGGCCGTAGTCCAGGTCCACACACGGCGCAAACGAGAAGTCGAGGCCGCAGGCGGCCAGTTCCGCGGCCATCAGCCAGCCGAGCGCACGCGCCATCGCCAGCCCCTGCTGCGCATCGGCGTCGAAGGCATGGCCGATGCGGCGCAGCGGCGGCAACTGCGAGAATCCGGGCCGGAAGCGCTGCACGCGCCCGCCCTCGTGATCGACTGCAATCAGCAGCGCCGGACTGCGCACCGACTGGATGTCGGCGACCAGCGCCTGCAGCTGTGCCGGATCGACGTAGTTGCGCGTGAACAGGATGACGCTGCCGACCAACGGATGTGCCAGCACCTCGCGGTCGGCCGCGGTCAGCGCCGTGCCGGCGACGTCGATCATCAGCGGCCCGAGGCTCATCGGGCTGCCTGCAGGTTTTCCGGCCAGGAACGGTACGGCTTGGCCGACAGGCGGAAATTGTAGAAGCGCTCGTCATGCGTCACTTCGACACCGAGCCACGGCGGGGCGGCAAACGACGCGTCCTCGCTGGCCAGTTCGAGCTCCGCGATGACCAGCCCGGCGTTCGCGCCCAGGAATTCGTCGATCTCCCAGCGGCTGCCCTGGTGGATGACGATGTGCCGCCACTTCTCCACCAGCGGGCCCTCGCACAGCCGCTGCAGCATTTCATCCGCCTCCAGCGCCGGTATCGCGGCCTCGTATTCAGCGCGCGCCACGCCGGGCGTCATCGCCTTGACCGACAGCCAGCCGGCCTCCCCGGCCAGGCGCACGCGCACCGAGGCGCGCGCGGTGTTGGCGATATAGCCCTGGCGCAGCAGCGTGCGGCTCGACACCTGAGCGCGCCAGGCATCGTTGCGCACCCGGAACTTGCGCTCGATCTCAATGGCCACGGGCGGCCCCGGGCGCCAGCAGCGCGATCGATTCCAGGTGCGCGGTATGCGGGAACATATCCACCACCCCGGCCGCCAGCAGTTCAAAGCCGTGCTGGTGCACCAGCAGGCCGACATCACGTGCCAGGCTGTCCGGATCGCAGGCCACGTACAGCAGCCGTTCGGGGGCCAGCCGCGCGATATGCGGCAGCATTGCGAGCGCGCCGGCGCGCGGCGGATCGAGCAGCACATGACTGTAGCGGCGCGCCAGCCACGCCGGCGCATCGGCATCGGCGGCCGGCGGCGTCGCCAGGTCGGCGCGGAAGAACTGCGCATTGGCAATGCCGTTGCGGCGCGCATTGCCCTGGGCACGTTGCACCAGTCCGGCATCGCCCTCGACCCCAACGACGCTGTGGGCGCGCCGCGCCAGCGCCAGTGAGAAGTTCCCCAGCCCGCAATACAGGTCCAGCACGTCTGCCGCGGGCGGCAGCTGCAGCAGCTCGCCGGCGGCCGACACCAGCGCGCGATTGACCGCGGCATTGACCTGGATGAAGTCGTTCGGCAGAAACTCGATCTCGAGCTGCGCCTCCGGCAGCGTGTAGTAGAGGCGCGGCGCCGGCTCGGTGAGCACCTGCGTGCTGTCGATGCCGCCGCTCTGCAGATAGAAGCGCACGCCGTGCGAGCGCTCGAACGCGCGCAGGCTGGCCAGATCCTCATCCGTGGGCGGGTCCAGCACCCGCATCACCAGCGCCACGACATCATCGGCGACCGCGACTTCGATCTGCGGCAGCCGTTCGCGGATCGAGAGCTGCGTCACCAGCTCCGACAGCGGCACGATCAGCCGATCAACCGGCGCGGCGAGCACCTCGCAGCGCGCCAGCTCGGCCACGCGGTTGGAACGGCGCTCGCGAAAGCCGATCAGCGAGCGCCCCTTCTGCCGCACGTAGCGCGCACCCAGGCGCGCCCGGCGCCGGTAGCCCCACGGCGCACTTGCGATCGGGGGCAGCCAGCGCGCCGGCGCCGCCTGCGCCAGGCGCGCAAGGCTGTCGTGCAGCCGCGCCTGCTTGAGCTCGAGTTGCGCTGCGCTGTCCAGGTGCTGCAGCGCGCAGCCGCCGCAGATATCAAAGTGTGCGCAGTAGGGAGTGATGTGCCCGGCGCCCAGCTGCGCCAGCGCGCCGGCGAGCGTCACGGCAGCGCCTCCCAGGCGCTGAGGAATTCGCCATGGTGCGGCTCGCTGGAAGCGCGCAGCAGCGCGCGCACCCGCTCGAGTTCCGCGTCGAGCTCGGCGCGGTCGATGCGGCCGCGCAGAAACTGGAAGCGCAGATAGATCAGGAAGGTGTTCAGTACATCGGTCTCGCAATAGCGGCGCACATCCGCCAACCCGCCCGCAAGATAAGTGTCCCAGACCTTATCGCCGGAGAACCCGAGCTTGCCCGGAAAGCCGAGCAGTGCCGCCACATCGGCGAGGCTGGCGCGCGCGCGCGCCTGGAAGCCGGCCAGCACGTCCATCAGGTCGAGGTGGCGCCAGTGGAAGCGGCTCAGGTAATTGTTGTAGCGAAACGCATTGTCCTCATCGCCGGTCTCCCAATAGCGCGGCGCCTGCACGCCGGCCCTGAGCGAACGATACTGCAGCACCGGCAGATCGAAGCCGCCGCCGTTCCATGACACCAGCTCGGGAGAATATTTATCGATGCCATCGAAGAAGCGCGTCAGCAGCTCCGGCTCGCTCGATTGCAGGTCGCCCAGGCTCCACAGGCGCAGCTGCTCGCGCGAACGCAGCACGCAGGCGATCGCAACCACGCGCTGCTGGATGTGCGGCAGGAAATCGCTGCCGCTGGCGGCGCGCTGGCGCGCGAACATGGCCTTGGCGACCGCCGCATCATCCAGTCCGTCGAGCCCATACAGGCGCCGCCCGAGCGCCACGTCGGGCACGGTCTCGATGTCGAACACCAGGCAGGTCACCGGCCGCCACCGCGCTTCGCCGCCGCCGGCCTGGCCGCCGTGCGCCGCGCGGCTTTGCCGGCCACGCTGCTGCGCGCACTGGCCGATCGGCGCCGCCCGCCATCGCGCAGCAACACCGCGACCGCGACGATCAGGCCGGCCTCATCGGTGAGCGTGATGTGGCCTTCGCCCACACCCAGCCGGCGGCGCACGCGCTCGCCGCGCGCCGAGTAGACCACTTCGGGTTTGCCCCAGGCGTTCTGCACCACGCCGATGTCGCGGATCCACACGCCGTGGGCGAAGCCGGTACCCATGGCCTTGACGATGGCCTCCTTGGCCGCGAAGCGCATCGCCAGGAAACGCTCCTTGCGGCGGGTGCGCTCGAACTGCGCCCGCTCCTGCGGCAGCAGCAGGCGCTCGAGCAGGTGGGCGCCGAAGCGCGCGTAGCTCGCGTGCATGCGCCGCGCCTCCAGCACGTCGATGCCGATGCCGAAGATCATGCCCGCGCCGCAAGCATCAGCGCCTTCATGTCGGCGATGGCCACCGCCAGGCCGTCAAACAGCGCCCGCGCGACGATCGCGTGCCCGATGTTGAGCTCGACGATTTCCGCGATTGCCGCCACCGGTGCGACGTTGTGGTAGTTCAGGCCGTGCCCGGCGTGCACCGTCAGTCCGCGGCCGGCCGCGAAACGCGCCGCCTCGCGCAGCCGCTCCAGTTCGCGCGCCTGCGCGGCGCCACTGCTATCGGCGTACACCCCGGTATGCAGCTCGATCGCCGGCACGCGCGCCGCCACCGCGGCCTCGATCTGCGCTTGCTCGGCATCGATGAACAGCGACACCCGGATGCCTGCGCCGCCCAGGCGCGCGCAGGCCGCACGCAGCGCCGCGCCCGCGCCCACCACGTCCAGGCCACCCTCGGTGGTGAGCTCGGCGCGCCGCTCGGGTACCAGGCAGCAATCGGCCGGCGCTATGCCGCAGGCGAAATCGAGCATCGCATCGGTGGCCGCCATCTCCAGGTTCATCCTGGTGCCGAGCAGCCCCGCGAGCAGCTGCACGTCGCGCTCCTGGATATGGCGACGATCCTCGCGCAGATGCAGCGTGATGTTGTCGGCGCCGGCCTGCTCGGCCAGCAGTGCCGCCTGCACCGGCTCCGGATAGCGCGTATGGCGCTGCTGGCGCAGCGTCGCGATGTGATCGATGTTGAAACCGAGCGCGATTGTCTGGTGCATCAGCCGGTACGCTCCCTGCGCGGATAGTTGAGCAGCGATCGGGCCACGCTGCGGGTGTGCAGCTCGCGGCCCTCCAGGCAGTGATCGAGCGCCGCGCGCATCAGCGCACGCGCCTGGCGCAGCTCGGCGTCGCTGTCGAAGCCGCAGCCGTCGGCCAGCCGCTGCAGCACGCCGCCGCCAATGGCGCCCGAACTGCCGGGCTCGGCGATCACCACCCCGTGTACGCCGGGGTGGAAATGATAGAACGCCGCCTCGCTTACCGGCCGCCCGGTGTCCGCCTCGGCCGCCAGGTTCAGTCCGTAGCCGATGAATTGCAGCAGCCGGGCCTCGAACTGGCGCAGCGCGGCGTCGGTCGATTGCGAGCGGCCCAGCAGCCCGAGCGTCGCCTCGTATTGATCGAACAGTTCCGGGTGCGGATCATGGCGCGTGACCAGCTTCAGCAGCAGCTCGTTGAGATAGAACGCGCTCATCAGCTGCGCCGGCGGCAGCAGCGGCGCGGCGCCGGCGTTCTCGGCCCCGCTCAGGGCCGGCGCCTCGCCGCGCCCGCTCCAGGACAACAGCAGCGCGCGAAACGGCTGCAGCAGCGCAAAGCGCGAGCGCGGGCCGCGGGCCGCGCGCGCGAACAGCGTCATGCGGCCGTGCTCGCGCGCGAACACCTCGACGATCAGGCTGCTGTCGCGGAACGGGCGCTGATGCAGCACGTAGGCGCGCGTCAGCTGCACGCGCTGCGCGCCGCGGCTCATTCCACCCCCAGCTGCGCCAGGGCGCGGGCATCGTCGGCCCAGTCCTCGCGTACCTTGACCCACAGGATCAGATGAAAGCGCTCGCCCAGCAGCCGGTTGAGTTCAAGCCGCGCGGCGCGGCCGATGCGCTTGAGGCGCGAGCCGTCGGCACCGATCACGATCGGCTTCTGCCCGGCACGATCCACCCAGATCACGGCCGACACCGCCTTGCGGCCGTCCTCCTCCACCACGATCTGCTCGATCTCCACCGCCACACCGTACGGCAGCTCCTCCACCAGCTCCAGCGTCAGCTTCTCGCGGATGGTCTCGGCGATGCGAAACGAATCGCTGCGATCGGTCAGCTGGTCGAGCGGGAACATCGCCTCGGCCAGCGGCAGCGCGGCGACGATGACGCGGCGCAGCTGCTCGAGATTGTCGCCCTTGGTGGCCGACACCGGCACGATCTCGCGGAACGCATGCCGGGTCGCGAGCTTCTCCATGTAGGGCAGCAGGCGCTCGCGCGGCCGTACCCGATCCACCTTGTTGATCACCGCCAGCACCTCATGGCCGCTGCCGGCGATGCGGCTGAGTGCCAGTTCATCCTCGTCGGTCCATTTGAGCGCCTCGACCACGAACACCACCAGGTCGGCCTCGCCCACGGCGGCGGTGGCGCTGCGATTCATCGCCCGGTTGAGCGCGCGCTTGGGGCCCAGGTGCAGGCCCGGGGTGTCCACGAACGCAATCTGCGCCTGCGGCAGCTGCACCAGCCCGATCACCCGGTGGCGCGTGGTCTGCGGGCGCGGTGTGACGATGCTGAGCTTCGCGCCCACCAGGGCATTGAGCAGCGTTGACTTGCCGACGTTGGGGCGGCCGGCGAGTGCGACGAAACCGCTGCGAAAGTCTGTCATGGGTCGGCCTGGATCTGCTCGAGTATGCACGCGGCGGCAGCCTGCTCGGCGCGTCGCCGGCTCGAACCGGCAGCGGTCGCGCGCGCCGCCATCGATTCGATCTCGCAGGTTACGCGAAACACCTGTGCATGCAATTCTCCGGCGATGCTGTCCACGCTGTAGCGCGGCAGCGGCAATCCGCGCGCCTGCAGCAGCTCCTGCAGCCGCGTTTTCGGGTCCTTGAGCTCGGCCGGCAGGCTCAGCGCCTCGAGCGCCGGGGCCAGCAGCCGCAGCACCGCGACGCGCGCGGCGGCAAGTCCGGCATCCAGGTACAGCGCCCCGCACAGCGCCTCGAGCGCATCGGCCAGGATCGATTCGCGCCGGAAACCGCCGCTCTTGAGCTCGCCCTGGCCGAGCGCGAGCAGTTCCCCCAGCGCAAGGCTGGCCGCCAGCTGCGCCAGCGATTCGCCGCTGACGATGCGCGAGCGCAGGCGGCTGAGTGCGCCTTCGTCGGCATCGGCGAAGCGCTCGAACAGGTACTGGGCGGTGATCATGCCGAGCACCGCGTCGCCGAGAAATTCCAGCCGCTCGTTGTTCGGGCCGTCGGCACTGCGGTGCGTCAGGGCGGTTTCGAACAGCGCCAGGTCCGCCGGCTGGTAGTCGAGCGCCTCGCGCAACCAGCAGCGCAGGCGTTCGGTGCGATCCATGGCCGTTATTCGACCTGCGTCTCCTTGTGGAACTGCACCAGCAGCGAGATGTTGCCGAACATCGGCGCCACCTCCTCGTAATCGGCGATCATCACCCAGTGATCGCCCTCGCGATGGATATCGATGTCCTTGCCGGTCGGCTTCTCGATGCCTTCGATATCGAAGTGCTTGTCCATCGCGGTGCGCAGCGTCTGCGCGTTGGTCGCATCGCCGGTCTTGGCCTCGCTGGTGGTCTGCGACAGTGCCTTGGCGACTCGCATGTAGTTCAGGTAGATCGGTATCAGCCGGATGCCGCCGTACACGACGATGGCAACCGGCACCAACAGCACCAGCCAGCCGATTAATGTGACTCCACGCTGTGAATGGCGCATGGGTAGACTCCCTTGTGACTATCCTTGGTCGCTTGGCCGCAGCACGATGTTACTCGATGCGCTGCCCGATCCGGCTCCAGACCGGCCCGCCGGAGCGGTGCAGGTCCCAATTGAACCAGATTCGGGTCGCTTTGCCGACCAGATGATCCTCCGGCACGAAGCCCCAGTAGCGCCCGTCGTAACTGTTATCGCGATTATCGCCGATCATCAGGTACTGGCCCGGCGGCACCTCGATCTCGTCCCGGTCACTGTGATCGCGCACCCCCGGGGTGCTCGGCTCGATGCACTCGTAGTTGCGCTCGAGCTTGCGGTTGCAGCTGGCACTGGTGGCGGCCACGATCTCATCCGGTGTCAGGCACGACAGCGTCTGGTGGGTGTGGCTGCCCAGGATCTCGGTCGACAGGCGCATGTTGTGGTAGCAGCCATCGTCGTAGCGGCTGTCGGTATGCAGCGGCACCGGTACGCCGTTGATGATCAGCTGGTCGGAGCGGATGCGCACCCGATCGCCCGGCAGGCCGACCAGCCGCTTGATGAAGTTGACCGCCGGGTCGGGCGGATAGTGAAACACCACCACGTCGCCGCGCTGCGGCTCGCCGATCGAGACCACTTTCTGGTCGAGCACCGGCAGCCGCAGGCCGTAGGCATACTTGTTGACGATGATGAAATCACCATCCAGCAGCGTCGGCATCATCGAGTCGGACGGGATGCGAAACGGCTCGAAGATGAATGAGCGCACCAGCAGCACGATCACTGCGACCGGGAAGAAGCTGCGCGCGTAGTCCACCGTGACCGGCACCGGCAGGTCGGTCGGATCGCGCCCGGCGGCCAGCGCCGCACGCCTGCGCAGCGGCTCGAACAGCAGGTGATCGGCCAGCCACACCAGGCCCGCGACCGCCACCACCGTGACCAGCACCATGCTGAAGTCCAGCCGCTCGGACAGCAGCAGCCGCAGCAGCGCCGCCAGCAGCAGCAGCGGCAGCGCGTAATACACCGCCGACAGGAACGGACCGTCGGCCGAGGTGCCGCGGGCAATGCGCCGCCGCGGCCGCAGGAACCAGTCGTCCACGATCGCGATCAGCACCGCCGGAAGCGCCAGCGCGGTGAGCAGCGTGAGGAGTTGCATCAGCATGCCGTACGGCTCATTTGCGCCCTACCTTGAGTACC
>Ga0181537_10003468_pt1 | contig 13484 bp, 19 predicted proteins | sample PEATcosm2014_Bin_39_FD_119765 | JGI IMG/M metagenome (GOLD analysis project Ga0181537, IMG submission 119765) | Peatland microbial communities from MTU Mesocosm Facility, Houghton, MI, USA - PEATcosm2014_Bin23_10_metaG | ecosystem: Environmental > Terrestrial > Soil > Wetlands > Peat | place...
ACCTGAACTGCCTCTCCGTGATGCAGTTCGCGGTCGATGTCCTGAAGGTGAAGCACATCATCGTCTGCGGCCACTACGGGTGCAGCGGCGTCCGCGCCGCGCTGCGGTGCGACAGGATCGGGCTCGCCGACAACTGGATCCGCCACGTGCAGGACGTCGCCGAGAAGCACCGGGGGTGCGTGCACGCCGTCGAGGGCGAGGCCGGCCGAACGAACGTCCTCTGCGAGCTCAACGTGATCGAGCAGGTGTGCAACGTGTGCCAGACGACAATCGCGCGCGACGCCTGGGAGCGCGGGCAGGCGCTGACCGTCCACAGCTGGATCTACGGGATTAAGGACGGACTCATGCGCGACCTGGGAATGAGCGTCTCGGCCGCGGCGGACCTTGAGCCGCAGTACCGCGCCGCGCTCGCGGCGATAGAGGCCGGGACCCCCCATTCCTGAAGCCGGAATGGGGGCGCGCGGCCGCGTCAGGGCCTCGGTGGCTGCGCCGTGGGGGTTGGCGCCTCCGCCCCCACCGTGAAGAGGGTTCGGTTCGAAGCGTCGTGCGGGTCGTCGACCCGCGGGTAGTCCCTCCAGAGCCACCTGAGCATCTCCGGCAGGCAGGCGCCCGCCATGTTCTGCGAGTGGGGCCCTATGCCCCAGCAGTAGTTCACGTCGTAACCCCTTTCGGTAAGAGCCGCCAGCATCCTGATGTTCTGGAGGTGCCAGTCCCGGCGCGGGTCATACGCGGAATCCGGGGCGTTTGGCCGCTTGCCGCGGTTGTCGTTCACGCCGTCGAGCAGGTAGACGCGGATCGGCTTCCTGTCGGCGGCGCGGATGAGGTCGGGATACGCATCCCCCCCGCGGATGTTCGTGAAGCTGCCGATCGTGCTCAGCACCTTGTGGAAGTCCCCCGGCCTCTGCCAGGCCACGGTGAAGGCGGCGATCGCGCCCGAGCTCGCCCCGCCGATGGCGTGGTCGTCGGGGTTCCTCGAAAGGTTGTAGCGCTTGGAGAGCACGGGCATCAGCTCGTCGACGATCACCCTCGCGTACTTGTCATCGAGCGCGTTGTACTCCTGCGGCCGGTTCGACCCGCGGTCGCCCCACTCCTTCGCGGACGCCACCGGCTGGTCGGGCGTCCGGCCCGGGTTGATGAAGGCGACGATCGTGACGGGGACCTCGCGCCGGTAGATCAGGTTGTCGAAGACGAACGGCGCCCGCAGGTCCCCGGTCAGCTCAAGCCACGCATGTCCGTCCTGGAATATCATCAGGGACGCGGGCTTCGCGGGGTCATACTGCGCGGGGACATACACGCAGAAGTCGTGGAGCGTGCCGGGATAGGCCTGGCTCGGGAGCTGCTCCCAGTCGGTGACCTTTCCCCGGGGGACGCCGGGATGGGGCTCGCTGTCCGGCCCGAGGAAATAGGCGTCGGCGATCGTGGCGGCCGTGGCGGGGTTCGCCGCGGGCGCCAGAAGAAGGACGGCGGCCGCGAGGGGGAATCGGGGGTTCATTGGGGGTGCCCGCAAGTGTGCACGAATTCCGGGGAAAACAAAGTCCGTTTGGCGCCCGGGACGCCGTGCCCCCTATGACCGCGGGCCGGCGCCCGCCTTCGCCCCGGACGGTCCCGCCGACCTGGGGCCCTAGAGCGACGTCGTCTCGCGTCCGCCCTGGTTGCCGAACGACGAGAGCCTCTCCTCGATCGAGCCCGAAGGTTCGCCGAGCAGGTCGCTCGTGTCGTGGGACACGATCTTGTCGGCGTCGTCCCCATCTGATTCCTGCCGGAGCGTGCGCTCGGCCTGGAGCCAGAAGGACAGGTCGCGGTTCTCGGGGCGGCCGGAGAGGTCCCAGAGCGAACGCGCGCGCGCGGCGATCTCTTCCTGGGTCGGTTCACGGCGGACGGACCGCAGGGTACCCATCGCCGGGGTGACTTGGGATATCGGATCCTTCAATTTTTGTTTCATGAGTCCATTGACCCCCTGGGCGGCCGGTGGTGCCCGGCGCCCTCTTGGCGGATCGGGCGGGTGGACGACTTCCTGCTCTACACCGGCATGAACCACCCCTCCCCCCTCCTTGCGGCCCTCCTTGCCGCGGCATTGGCCGCCGCGTTCGCGCTCGGGAACGCCTCCGCACAGACGGCCCCCTCGCGGTTCGCGCTCCGGGGCACCGTCGTCACGCCGGACGGCGCGCTCCCGAACGCGACCGTTCTGGTCTCGGGGGGGATGATCGAGGCCGTGGGCAGCCTCCGCCTTGACCCGGGTGTCCCGGTCGTCGAGACGGGCGGGATCATTTTTCCCGGGCTGATCGACCTCCACAATCACCTGACGTGGAACGTGTTCCCGAGGTGGAGCTCAGGCCTCAGGTTCCCGAACCGGTATGAATGGCAGCAGCTCCCGGCGTACCTGGCGGCGCTCGCGAACCCCCACGCGAAGCTGATTGCCGAGGGCATGGGGCCGGCCATGGCGCGCTATGCGGAAGTGAAGGCGATCGCCGGGGGCGCGACGTCCCTCGCCGGGTTGTACCCGGAGGACCTGGGCCCCGGATTCCGGCCCCCCTACCATGGCCTCATGCGCCACCTCGATGTCGGTTCGGGGTTCTACGCCGACGGCACGAGGGATCCGGTGCGCTACGAGGTCTTCCCGCTCGTCCTGAGCGAGGCCGACGCGGCCGAGATCCGCAGCGGCCTGCAGACCCGCCGAATCCGCAGCCTCCTCATACACCTGGCCGAGGGGGCCCCGAACGACGCCAGCTCGAGGATGGAGTACCGCATCCTGAAGGCGCGGGGGCTCCTTCTGCCCGGCGTCACCCTGATCCACGGCGTCGCCCTTCACGCGGAGCAGTTTGCCGAGATGGCCAGCCTCGGCGTCGGGCTCGTCTGGTCGCCCCGAAGCAATATCGAGCTCTACGGCGCAACGGCGGACGTCGCCTCCGCAAAGCGCGCGGGCGTCCGGATCGCCCTTGCCCCCGACTGGAGTCCCACCGGAAGCGACGGGATGCTCGAGGAGCTCCATTTCGCCGCGGACCTCGAGGCCTCGCTTGCGTCACCCGTGTTCTCGCCGGACGAGCTCGTGCGGATGGCGACCGGGGTCCCCGCCGGGCTGGCGGGCGTGGACACGAGGGTCGGCGCCATTAGGCCTGGACTGTGCGCCGACCTTCTTGTCATCCGGCAAACGGGCTCGCCCGCCGAATCGGCCCTCGTCCACGCGGGCGCGCCGGACGTCCTCATGGTGATGGTGGGTGGGCGCCCGGTGTACGGCCAGAAGGAGCTGGTGGAGTCCCTCGCGCCCGGAGCCGGCTGGGCCGCCGTGTCGGTCAAGGGTGCGTCGAAGGAGGTCTCGCTTCCGGCCGACCCGGGGCTTGGCGACTGGCAATCCCTCACCGGGCGCCTCGACGCCGCGATGAGGCCCCTCGGGACGCGCCTCGGCCCGCTCGTGTCCGAATAGGCCGCCGCTCCGCCCGTGCGGGGCCGCGCTGCGGCCGGGCGCCGCGATTCCGGGTCGACAACGCGCGGCGCCGGCCGTTTCCTAAGTAACCAAGGGATTACCTGGGCCGCATGCGCGCCCCAGGGAACGATCCCCGAAGCCATGATCCGACGCCTGCTCCTCGCCACCCTGGCCGCGGGCCTTCAGCCGCTCTGCGCGCCCGCGGCCGGCCCGCGCCTTGTCCTCATGATCGGTGAGGAGGAATACCACACATGGGAAACGCTCCCAAGGTTCGCAAAGGCGCAACTCCAGCCGCTGGGCTACGGCGTCACGATCGTCCAGGCCGACACCGCGGACAAGAACAGCTTCCCCGGCATCGAGGGCGCCCTGCGCGACGCGGACCTGCTCCTCCTCAGCGTCCGGCGCCGCACGCCCCCCGCGGCCCAGCTCGACGCAGTGCGCGCCTTCCTCGCCTCGGGCCGGCCGCTTGTCGGCATCCGCACGGCCTGCCACGCCTTCATCCTCCTGGACGGCAGGCCCGCGGACGCGGCGCTCGAGGACTGGCCGGAATTCGGCCCCGCGGTGATCGGCAGCCACTATACGAAACACTACAACGATGCGCCGATGGTGACCATCACGGTTTCTCCGGGCCGGGAGGCCGATCCCATCCTGCGCGGGGTTTCGCCGGCCGCGCTCGGCGGCCCCACCACGCTCTATGCGGTGAGCCCCCTCGCGGAGGGCGCGTCGCCGCTCCTCCTCACGACCATCGCCGGCCATTCCGTCGAGCCCGTCGCCTGGACGCGGGCCTACGGCGCCCGGCGGGCGCGGATCTTCTACACCCAGCTCGGGGCGCCCAATGATTTTGAAAATCCGGATTTTCGCCGCCTCCTCGTCAATGGGATCGCGTGGGCGCTCGGAAAGCCGGCGGGGCCGTAGACGCGGCGGCCGGCACGGGAAGCCGCGACGATCCGTCGCGTCGGGCCCCCGCACGGCTCACCGCAGTTTCGCGCATTCCGCGTGGCAGAAGCAGGTGACCAGATGGTCGTTCACCATCCCGGTCGCCTGCATGAAGGCGTAGCAGATCGTCGTCCCCACGAACGTGAATCCCCTCGCCTTCAGGTCCAGGCTCAGCGCGTCGGATTCCGCCGTGCGCGCCGGCACGTCGCCCCGGCCGCGGCGGCGATTGACCCTGGGCGCCCCGCCCACGAACGCCCACAGGTAACGGTCGAAAGTGCCGAATTCCTCCTGCACGGCCAGAAAGGACCTCGCGTTCTGGATCGTCGCCGCGATCTTCAGCCGGTTGCGCACGATGCCCGAGTCGGCCAGCAGGCTCGCCCTCTTCCTGGCGCCGTATCTCGCGATCCTCTCCGCATCGAAACCGTCGAAGGCCTTCCGGTAGTTCTCTCTCTTGGCGAGGATCGTCGCCCAGCTGAGACCCGCCTGCGCGCCCTCCAGAATGAGGAGCTCGAACAGATCCCGGTCGTCGTGGTGCGGCCTTCCCCACTCCCTGTCGTGGTAGTCGATATCGAGGGGGCTGGCGGCCCACGGACAGCGGCGATGGGAGGCGGAAGCCGGCATCCGCTTACGGGTCATGATGTCGCCCGTCGTACCATGGGAAAAATCCGGCAACAAGAACGCGAACGCCAGGCATGGGTCCAGACAAGGGGCGCAGGAATCGTGCTCAGGACGAGGCGGCGGAAAGACCCGGCGGGGCAAATCCGGAAGAACGGTCATCCAAGACGAGGACCCAATCCGGACCGTAGGCGGGGCTTCGGAACGGGCGAATCTCCTTCCCGCGGATGTCCCCCACGAGGGTTCCGACTCCGGCGCGCGGATCGTACCACCATGCGCGCAACGTCGTGCCGGAAAGCCGGCCGAGGTCGAGGGAGGCCTCCTGGTCGCACTCCGGAAAATAGACGAACGCGAAAGCCCCGCTCCGGTCACGAGTGGCCAGGATATGACGGCCGCCGGGCGGGTTTGCGCCTTCGACGAGCGCCGGGTCAGGAATGCGCGAAAAAAAGGGCCTCGACTCCACCAGGCGCCGCAGGAACTGCATTTGCCGGCCCGCGGGCCTCCATAGGGCGTCGATCCAGTCCCGGTCGGCGTGGTTGATGACTTCCTTCCGGGGGCCGGCAAACTGCCAGACGGCATGGTGGCCATAGGTGACCCCGCACCCGCCCGCGAATACGGAGCGATAGGTCTGCTTGCGCACGTCATGGTCGCGAAAATAGCCCGTCGCCGGGTCCCACCGCGGCCAGGGATTGTAGGGGTGATCCTCGTAGTTGGGCTCCAGGTCCAGCGTCGGTTTCTTGGGTTCGAGCGCGAAGTCGCGCGCGATCCAATCCCATACCGGCACATCGTGCCCACCGCCGTGTCCGCTCTGCATTCCATTGACGCTGAGCCACCGCTCGTGGGGCAGGAGGACCGATGAGGACATCTCGCCCGCCTGCGGATGGTAAACCACCAGGGGCGATCGGCCCCCGCCGTCACCCAGGCCCGCCGCCATCTCCCGCCAAATGGGGGTCCAATTCGGGGTTGCGCCAAATCCGGCGTCCGCGGCGGCCTTTGAGAAATAATCATTGCTCGAGCCGAGCACCTGAGCGGGACGGTCCCCACCGAGAAGCCATATCACGTTGGTGCGTCCGGACAGAAGGTTCCCGAGGTAATGACCGTAGGCCCTTGCCGCCGGCAGGTTGTCGCCTGTGAAGATGCGGGGTCCCACCCCCCATGGCGCGGTCAATTTGTCGCCCCACGCCGGAACCAGGGCCACGTAGAGGCCCTCGGCAGCCGCCTGGTCGACGATCTCGGTCACCCGATCAAAATAGGCGGCGTTGGGCCTCCCGGGATCGTTGGAAAGCAGGGGACGCTCGCCGAATGCATTCGGCTGGTTGAGGCCGTCGAATTCGCTCAGAATCACTGTCTGGACAACCGTGTACCCCTGGCGCGCGCGCGTCCGCAGGTAGTAGGCGCACTCTTCCCGGGTCAGGTCGTGCACAAGCTGCCAGGCGGTGTCGCCGAGCCAGAAGAAAGGGGCCCCATTCTCCAGTTGGAGAAAGTGTCCCTCCGGATGCACGACGACCCGCGGCAGTCCGCGGGACGCTGCGCCGCCGTCCCGATCCTTGGGGGAGAGGCCGAGAAGCTCGGGCGAGAGGGTCGCCGCTCCCACCATAGCCGCGATTGCTTCTCGGCGGTTCATGCTAAAATCGAAACGCTAATGCTGGCGAAATTGAAATGAAAACCCAAAACATCCTGACGCGCCCATGCCTTCGGGGGCGTTTGCGCCCATGATCCTAGCCGCGAAGTCGGCGGATGGGTTCTCGGATGACGGGTTTCTGGGCGACCTGCAGCGCCGCGGCTTCCGCTAATTCGACGAAAAGGCCGACCCTCGCACCGGTCTGGTGCGCGAGCAGGAGCCGGCAGACGGACCCGTTGACCCGGCCAACATCCGGCAGAACGCGAGCACATCGGCGACCGGATTCGGCCTCCCGATCCTGTGCATCGGCGCTGAGCGGGGCCAAATCCACAAGGCCGAGGCCCGACGCCGCGTCGTCGCGACACTTGTCACCGTGGCCGAATCGGCCGCCCGTGAACGCGGCTGGTGCTACGACAGGCTCGACCCCAATCCCGCCCGACCTGCAGCCCCGCCGTCAAATGCAGGAGCGCAGGACGCCGCCGTCGACCCTTAGCGCGGCTCCGTTGGTGGCGGAAGACAATGGACTGCAAACGTAGACGACCATGTTGGCCACCTCCTCCGTAGTCGCGAAGCGCTTGAGGAGGGAGCTGGGACGGATCTTTTCGAAGAATTCACCCTCGAATTCCGCAAAGGGCTTTCCGCCGCTCATCTTTTTCACGAACTCCTCGACTCCGTCCGAATGGGTCGGGCCCGGCAGAACCGCGTTCACCGTGACTCCGGTGCCGGAGCAGGTTTCGGCCAGGCCGCGGGACACAGCGAGCTGAGCCGTCTTCGTCATCCCATAGTGGATCATTTCCAGGGGGATTTGGACGGCCGACTCGCTGCTGATGAAGATGATGCGGCCCCAGTTGCGCTGCTTCATTGCCGGAAGGTAGGAGCGGCTCAGACGAATTCCGCTCAGCACGTTAACCTCGAAGAACTTTACCCAATCCTCGTCCGGAATATCCTCGAACGCCTTCGGCTCAAACATCGCGAGGTTGTTCACGAGGATGTCGACCGTGCCGAATCGCTTCACAAGCCGGCCCTCCTCGGCTGCGTCGGCAAGGTCGGCTGCGAATCCATGGACACGGGCGCCCGGTGTTGCCTCGAGAATCTTTGCGAGGGCCGCATCGACCGAAGCCTGGGTGCGCCCGTTCACGATGACCTCGGCGCCCTCGCGGGCGAGGCCGGAGGCAATGGCGAAGCCGATTCCCTTGGTGGAGCCTGTGACGAGAGCCCTCTTGCCTTCGAGTTGGAGATTCATGGAGGGAACGAACGCGCGTCCGCATCCGGTGTCAAATGAGGGCGTCGCGCTATTTCTTGGGACGAAATCCTTATCTCTCGCTATTCGTCTTGCCTGTTGAAACCAAACTTCGGTTTTCTTCCTCTCAGAGGGAGTAAATGGCGGGATGGACGGGACTCGAACCCGCGATTCTTTTCGCGGGCTTCAGGGGGAAATCAGTTAAGACACCGATCTGGTGGCTCTTCAGTGGCTCATTTTTGCCCGAATCTTTAGGCCTCATGATGTCGCTGAATGGTGTCTTTCGGTGTTCTAACTGTATGTGGAAGCTAGGTAGGCAACGGCGCATATATTCTTGATCATTCGCTATTCGCGAATAGCGTATCCCGATGATCTCCAAGAGCCAAGATGTCGTAGTAGCCCTAAAATTGTTTCTGGGTGGCAGCGATTTGCCCTATGCCGAACTTGGTAAAGCACTCACCATGAGCGCGTCCGAAGTCCACGCTGCCGTGCGGCGGCTAGCCGAAGCGCGATTGATCGATCCAGAAACTCGGCGCGTACGGCGCGAACCCTTGCGCAGTTTCCTCATACACGGAGTGCCCTATGCGTTCCCAGCAAAACTCAAGGAGATGACCCGGGGGCTGCCCACTGCGTGGGCAGCTCCGGTTATGGCTGGCAAAGTGGTTGCGTCAGATCCTGCGCCCCCGGTGTGGCCCGTATATGACGGGAAAATACAAGGGCTAGCCGTAGAGCCGCTATATCGCTATGTTCCCGACGCGGCGCGGGCGGACGCTCAGTTGTACGGATTGCTCGCATTGGTCGACGCTATCCGTCTCGGTCGCGCCCGCGAACGCTCGTTCGCGGAAAAGCAATTGACCCGACTCCTGAACGGCGATGGCGACGCCTAACATTGGCGCATTGCGATCCATCGCTGATCGCCTCGATGAGCTGCATATTCCTTACGCATTCGTAGGAGGGTCAATTGTCAACCTGTTGCTCGACCACCCGGAGCTTTCGCCAGCTCGTCCAACGGACGACGTTGACGTCATTCTGGAGGTCGCAACTTCCGGGAAATACGCCAACGTCGAAGCTAGACTACGGAACATCGGCTTCGAACACGATATCCGTCAAGGCGCTCCCATTTGCCGATGGGTTTTAGGAAACTTAAACGTCGACATAATGCCGACGAAAGGTGCCTTCATGGGATTGAATACCGCCTGGTTTGAGGAGGCGCTGAACACCGCGGTGGACATCGAGATTGCACACACGCGTCTGAAGGTGATTTCACCCATTGCGTTTCTTGCCACCAAATACGCTGCATTTCTTGATCGCGGTGAATCGAACTACTACGCCAGCGCGGACCTCGAAGACCTTATTGCCGTGATCGATGGTCGAGAAAACATCGTCGCCGAACTTCAGACGGCCTCCGAAGGGTTGAGACGTTATTTGGTCAATGCAGTCGAAGCGCTTTTGCGCACCCCTGATTTCGACGAGGCTCTTCCGGGCCACCTCCCGTCGGATGGCGCGAGCCAGCAAAGACTGCCCTTACTTCGCAGAAAGCTCGGCGAAATCGCCACCCTCCCATAGACCGACCGGAGTTGAATTGGCGCTAATAAATGGCGGGATGGACGGGACTCGAACCCGCCCGCAATGTGGTTTTTCCCAGGTGGAGTTTGTTAAGGCACCTTTTTAGTGGCTCTTCAGTGGCTCTTTTTTCACCGTTTTCAATCTGTTTGTCACATGACACACCGACGCTTGCCTAACACGCTTGGCGGGAAGCCGACTTCTCAGCTGCATGTAAGCCGTAAAATGCCCGCTGCGCCGTTCGGGATCGTCTTGACGGTGCGCCAAATTTGGCCCACCATGCTTCCATGAGTGTTGCGCTGAAAATGAAGCGGTCCTTGGCAACTGCAATCCGAGAGAGGATGGCCGCAGAGAACCTGAACATCACGGCCTTCGCCAGGAAAACGAAAACCGGTCGAAATTCCATCCGCCGAATCCTAAACAGCAACAACACTTCCATAACGCTCAACAGCATTGGCAAGGCGGCCGAGGCTCTTGACCTCGATTTCACGCTATCGGCCAAGGTACTGACGCCGGATCAACTTGGTGAACTTGCCGATCGCCTCGATTCCGCTGGGGTACGGGAAAAGGCCATGCTTGAGGAGGAGTTCGTTGCCGGCTTCTACGGGAAGCCGCTCAAGCGGGCCAATGCCAAGAATTCAAAGGTCTGAAGTTCCGGAAGCGGTTCTTCGCCATCTTTTTCGAAGGAGAGCCGAGCGAGGAATTACGACCGAGGACCTAAAACAGTTCGCACACTGGCTCGACCAAGCCCCTATGGTGCCGGACGCCAAATGGTTCAAGCGCTTTGGTGGTTTCACGCTCTGTGGGGAAGGCCCGCTCGTAAAGACGTTCCTCAAGCCAACGCAGACCGCCATCGGCACCGAGGTTCGCTAGCAGGTACTGGCTAGGCTCTTCCGACTTTTTTGATCTTCTTGGCTTTAAAGCCAAACTCGTCACCACAATAGAGAAAAATACGTCCAGTCATCTCGCGGCCCTCATTGAAAGAGTAGCCACGCCCCGAAATTGGATCTCCCTCGTCGCTTCCTTCAAACGAGAACCGAAGCACGTGCTCGTTGAGATCATCCATTTTGCAATCGAGCACAATTTCAACCGCGCCAAAATTCATCTCCCCGATGCCACCTGGGCTGATCTTGATAACCGAGGGGCCGCATAAATTCAAATATTCGGCGTCGAACCCCTCTAATTGTGTAATGCTCCATTCGCCTATAAATTTCCTATTTACCGCCCATTTTGCGGTCGGAACTTTTGAGACGAAATGAGGCAACTTGTCGGCCAAGATTTCTCTGCCTGAGGTTGGTTTGAACTTTACTAAAGATTGTGCCGCTCGCGTTTCGCAAGAGGCATGCCTAGAAAATGGCGGGATGGACGGGACTCGAACCCGCGACCTTCTGCGTGACAGGCAGACGCTCTAACCAACTGAGCTACCACCCCGAATGGGAAAGAACGGTCAGTTTCCCGACGACAACTGGCACGGTCAAGAGGGAATTCCATCGGCCAATGGCTACGGGCTACATTCGGCGTCACGCGGCGCCCGGCAAGCCGGTCCTCATCGATATTAGCGCGCGCGAGATAATTTGGTTGCCGCTTGGTGAACGTATCGTCTTGGAATACCTCAATAAGCGGTGGTAGCTCAGCTGGATAGAGCAACGGTTTTCTAAATCGTCGGTCGCGAGTTCGAGTCTCGCCCACCGCGCCATGCTTCCTCACATGCCCGCATCGTGGAGCACGCCGTGCCAGAGCGCGGCCTCCCCTGGCAGCCCGTGCCGGTGAAGCCTGAGCTCAATCTCCTTCAGCGTGGGTTCCTCCACGATGTGCCTCTCGTCAGCGGGCAGCGTCGGCATCGCCCTCTTGGCCAGCGCCCAGCATGCCCACGCCCTCCAACGCCGCTGGTCTTTCCGGGGCTCGTTCATCCTGTCCGCGTAATGCTGGAAATGGATGCGGGGATTGCCGATGAAGACGTTCCTCGGGGTGTGGCGCATGAACCAGACCATGGCCGCGTACGGCATCGGCCATTCCGAAAGGATGGGCTCGTCGCCGCGCAGGTCGGCTCCCATCGCACGGTCGAGGCAGAGGATCGCCCTCGCCGCGAACCTCCTGTGCCAGAGCGCGTGCCCGTACTCCAGGCATGCGTCGTAGAACCGCTCGCCCCGGTCATTCGGGCCAAATGCGTTGAGCATGCGCCAGTCGAGCCCCGGCCGGGGATGCGGGAGATGCGGGCACGCTGGCAGCATGCACCGTTGCGTGCCCGCAAATCCCCCCTGCGTCAATGCGGCTCGACAGGCACGCGTCAATTGCGCGACAAGAGGACCGCTGAAGACGCCCTCGGACAACTACGTTCACGGTATAAAGTTATGGCGCCGCGCGGCCATCTGGCCCCTTTCGGCGCTGTTGCGCGTCTGGTGGAGGACACTCCGGTTCCGGGTCCCGCCGCAGGAGCTGGAGATCGTGCGGGTGCAGGGGGAGCCGACCATCTTCGTCCTGTGGCACAATCGCCTCTTCGTCGCCGCGGAAATGGTGCGCCGGTTCCGCGGCGGCCATCCGATCTATTGCCTGATCAGCGCAAGCAAGGACGGGGCCTGGCTGGCGGCGCTCTTCCATTCGGTCGGCGTCCGGACGGTGCGGGGCTCGTCGAGCCGGCTTGGGCGCGAGGCGGCCGGGGAGCTGCTGGAGGCCCTCGACGCGGGCTATGACGTCGGCATCACGCCGGACGGGCCGAGGGGCCCCTCCTACGAGATGAAGCCGGGAATGCTCGTCGTCGCGAAGCGGGCGCGATCGAGGGTGGTCCTGATGGGGATCGACTTCACGTCGTCGTGGAGGCTTCCAAGCTGGGACGGATTCTACATACCGAAGCCGTTTTCAGTGATAAACATGAGATTCCTGCTTGTCTCCCCGGGTGAAATCGCGGGCCGCGACGAGTCCGCCCTCGAACTCGGAGCGCGGCTCGCCGGGATAAATCCCGACCGGACCCCGGCGCCCGTCAGAAAACGGGGCTGAGCGTGACCGTGTCGCCGGGGCTCACGCAGTAGTTCTCGCCCGCGCTCCAGCTGGAGTCGTTCAGGAGAAACTTGAACTCAAAGGGTTTGTCCACACCGGTGAGCACGATCTCCCACTTGTCACCCGCGACATTTCCAAGGGCGACGCCCTTGGACCAGTGAAGGATCGGCTCGTCGCCGCGGACATAGAGGGAATTGCCAAAGCCGACGTCGACCTGCGCGATGATCGTGACACGGGCGCCGGTGGGCTTCGTGACGATCGAGGGCGCGGCCGGCGAGGAGGTGGCGGCCTTCTTTATCTTCGGCGCGACGGTGGTCTTGCGGGCCGGGGCGGGCTCGGTTGTCTTGGTCGCCGGGGCGGGCGTCTTTGCTGGCTTGGTGGACTTTTTCATGGATGAGACGATGGATTACCTTGGGAACGAACAGCCCCACGGACTCTGCGCAACCTTAGCATTTGCAACGCCAAATCGCAAAGGAACCGGGATTTTCCGCGTACGCCACCGTTTTGCCATTTCGGCGTCACAGCGCCGGCGCATACCCTCACCTCACCTGCAGCGTATCCCCTTCGAACTCAAGACCCAGGGACGGGATGGCCACGGCCTTCCGGCCGCCCCTCCTGCGCACGGTTCCGGCGGCCCACGCGTCATATCCCGAGGCCCTCGCCGCCTCGAGCGCCGCCCCGGCCGAGCCGGGCGCGACGTAGACCGCGAACCCGATGCCCATGTTGAAGGTCGCGAACGCCTCGCGAGGGGCGACCGGCCCGGCCTCCATCAGGAAGCGGAAGATCGCCGGCGGCGGCCGGGGCGCGGTGATCTCGTAGACGAAGGGCTCCTCGAGGCGCATCAGCTTTCGCCAGCCGTGGCCGGTCACGTGGGCCGCGTAATTCAGGCGCACGCCGCGCCTCTGGCACTCGCGCACGAACGCCACGTAGATCGTGGAAGGGGCGAGGAGCGCCTCGCCCAGCGTGGTCCCGTCCCCGATCGGCGTTGAATAGCGGCCCGGCAGGCCCTCGGCGATCGTCCTGCAGAGCGTGAGCCCGTTCGTCTGCACCCCGGACGACGCGAGGAAGATGATGGTGTCGCCGTCGCGCACGTC
>Ga0181537_10003469_pt1 | contig 13482 bp, 10 predicted proteins | sample PEATcosm2014_Bin_39_FD_119765 | JGI IMG/M metagenome (GOLD analysis project Ga0181537, IMG submission 119765) | Peatland microbial communities from MTU Mesocosm Facility, Houghton, MI, USA - PEATcosm2014_Bin23_10_metaG | ecosystem: Environmental > Terrestrial > Soil > Wetlands > Peat | place...
ATACTGCGACGAAGACTGCGATCGATGACTGGCACTACTGGATCGCCCGCGGCTACCATTACTAACAGGCGATCAAAAGCACGCGGTTCCTTGCGCGCTTACAAACGAACAACCCGTGTTTATTACCACGGAAGTCGCGCCAGCAGACATGACGGCCGAACAAGCAGCCGCCAAACACGAGGTGCTGTACTCAAACGTGTGGGCGGACGACAAGGGGGTAACTCACGTCAGCCAATGCGTATTGAAGGGACTCGATCTGAAAGCGTTCGCACCACCCGCTGCGCCTTACTACTTGGGGTTTGCTCCAGAAGAAGTGCAGAGCGTAGTGTTTTCTGTCGTTCCCAAGGGCTGGTATGGCGATTGGCATCATGCGCCGGGTCCGCAATGGGTGATTACCCTGTCGGGTGCTTGGGAAGTTCAGACGGCTGACGGTTCAACCCTGCGTCAAGGTCCCGGCGAGTTCCAGTTCAACTCGGACGAGTCAGCTTACGCCACCACGCCGGGCGCGCACATCGGTCATACCGCAAGACAGGTGGGTGATGGTCCGAATGTTCGGGTCATTATCACCTTGAAGAAGAATCCGCTGCAGACGGATGCCAATAAAGCGTGCGTTCTCTAGGCTGCAGCGCTCGGCCAATGGGCCCACGCTAGCGAGGCAAGTTTGTTCGGCGCCGCTGGTCGCGTTTCGGCCAGAACAACTAACGGCTGCTAGCAGGGGTCGCTCACGGAGGGCGGCTGTGGTTCATTCGCCAAGATGCCGGATCGGTGCCTTAGGTGGTAATGGACTCAGGCATGAGTCGTCTTGCACGTCGTCCGCAGTGGTGCGGTTCACGTGGCGAATACGCATGGACGCTTCACCACGTCGCCATTGACCTCCCGGCCGTTAGAGGGGATGTAGGACGAGACCGCATCCAGACAGCGTCATCCGCTGTCAGCGCCGCCCTGAAAACATCCATATTCTTCTCCTGGGGGACAAAACGTCCTCAGAGAGCCGGTACCCGTTAGTGAGGTGGCGCGTGAAGATTCGATTTGGCTATGAGTTGGTCTATGGAGTCCCTTACACGACTCCCATAATTCTCGCGCTGCACTCGCAGCCTAGTGACACGCAACGCCTGTTGCGCCCGGACATCATGCAGACGACCCCAGCCGTGCCACTGACATTCTTTGCCGACGCCTTTGGTAATACATGTACGCGTTTAGAGGCACCAGCCGGGACTGTGCATATCACGGCGGACGGCATCATGGAGGATGGCGGCGCACCGGAACCCGCGTATTGGTCCGCGGCTGAACAGCCCGTGCGCGAACTTCCTCCCGAGGTGTTGCAGTATTTGTCGGCCAGCCGCTACTGCGAGACCGATTTGCTGATGAACGAGGCTTGGCGCCTGTTTGGAAATACCGCACCCGGCTGGTCCCGCGTGCAGGCGATCTGCGATTTTGTGAATCGCGAAATTACCTTCGGATATCAGTATGCGCGTCCAACCAAGACCGCCCTGGAAACTTACCGGGAGCGTAACGGCGTGTGCCGCGATCTTGCGCATCTAACGATCTCATTTTGCCGGTGCCTAAACATCCCCGCGCGTTATTGCACGAGTTATCTGGGGGACATCGGCGTGCCGCCGGTGAATGCACCGATGGATTTCTCCGGATGTCTGGAGGTGTATTTGGGAGGCGCCTGGCATGTGTTCGATCCGCGCAATAATACGCGACGAATCGGTCGCATCCTTATTGCCCGCGGACGCGATGCCGCCGACGTCGCCATCACGACTACCTTTGGCGCTTCTGTTCTGCAGTCATTCAGGGTTTGGACCGAGCAGATCATTGACCTAGCAGCCACGGCATCAGCGGGTGCCGATACTTCAATGCCCAGAGCCGGGCAAGCTGCCTAAGTCATCGGGCGATCAGCGCCAAGGTTCCCAGCGGTACGATTAGGTTGCGCGTCCTTGGCCTGGACTTATTGTGCCAGCGGACTAGAGCGGTGGCTTCACGGGCTTGGTGGCATCGTTGCCAACAACGGTAGTCCATTCACGAACAGACCAGCGCGCGACCAGTCCGGCTGTCACATACGGATCCGCAGTGGCAAAACGCTCGGGTATTGAACGGGACTCGCACTTGAACATGAGCACTGCGCCATCAACCGGGTCCGCGAAGGGGCCGGCAAGAATCATCTCTCCACGTTGCTGGGATTCCCAGGCCAACTGCAGATGCTGCGCTCGATGAGGGCCTCGGCGAGTGAGGTAGTCGGGCACGAAATCATAGAAAAGAAGGAAATGCACGGTTGCACCGGACCCTGGGCAGCGAGGCGATCCTGATAGTGTGGAGGCGTCGGAACTGAACGGGAAGGCCGAGATTGTCTTGGCCTGCTGAGGGTAGGGTGCCTGCAATGCCATCCGGCCCTGGAGGCCGCTGTCCGATGGCGGTGCCAAGGCCGTGGCAACCCCATGATTTGAAGCCTATTTCACCCCCTGGACCGCGACCATGTGTGCGCGTCGACACAGCCGCCGGGCGGCAGGCGAGACCTGCATCTCATCTCCGGCGGTAACGCCTTGCCGGCTGGGTACTTATCGATCAATTTGGCTGCGATATGTCCGGCACGCGGTGCCCGGGCATGACCCGGCATCCGAGGGATTAATTTCAGGCTTCTCTAGGTGACATCCACAGCAACAACCGAGCAGTCGGATCGCAGCGGTGCCGAGCAGGGCTGGATCAACAAGGTCTACATCGGACTTGTAGTCTACGTCCTCATATGTGCACTCTGGATGCTCGCGGGCTTTGGCAGCGAGAGTGTTCGACACTACGTCGGGCTGTTGGCTGATTCACCGGCGTGCCTTGCTGCCGTCGTGATTGCGATCGCTACCGCGCGCCGTCTGCCGGCGGGCGCTCAACGCTCCGCGTGGCGCAGCCTGGCCACCGCCCTGGCGCTGTATTACATCGGTACCACCATTGCGGTCGCCACCTGGCTCCAGGGTCATGATCCATTCCCCGGCGTTCCGGACATCTTCTACTTGGCCTTCTACCCGGCCTTCTTCATTGGCGTTCTGTTCCTGATCCGGGCTGCCGCCGTGCGAGTGCCCTGGGTGCAGCTCGCGCTCGATGCCACGATTCTGATGGTCGGATTCGGCGCGTTCTTCTGGTTTCTGGTGATCCGGCCCGTATCCTCGGCCACGCACCTTGATTTCATCAAGAACGCGCTCAGCCAGTCCTATCTGGCACTTAATTGCGTGCTGCTGCTGACGATGGGCGTGTTGCTGTTGGCGGGGGCCCGCAATCCCGGCGGCCGGCGCGGACCGCTGCTCCTGACTGCCGGCTTCGCCATGATGTCCTTCGGCGACATTCTGTGGTCGGTGGCCAAGATCACTGGCAGCTATCTGCCAGGAAGTTTCGAGGACGTGCTGTATGTGGCGTGCTATGTGCCGTTCGCAGCTGCCGCACGCTGGCAGCTGCGCGCGAGCGCCAATGTCGAGCGCGCCGCGCCCGTCGCATCGGATGCGCTGGTTCAATCATTGCCGTATGCAGCGATGCTGGCGGCCTTTCTGGTGCTGGTCTATTTTGCACGCGGCGACGTCGGGGGACCGACTACGCTGATGACGATAATCGTATTTTCACTGACGATGCTGCTGATGGTGCGTCAGGCATTGATTCTGCGCGGCGATGCCTCGATGCGTGAGCGGCGCGCTGCCCGCATGGTTGAGGATCGCTACGCGTCCCTGATCGCGAATGCCTCGGACGTCATCATGATCGTTGCCGCCGACGGCGCGCTGCGATTTGCCTCGCCCGCATCCGAGCGCCTGCTGGGTCTGCGACCGGAACATGTCACCGAAACCAATCTGCTCACTCTCTGGTCTGGGGAAGAAGCGGAGCGACTCAGGGCTTTCCTGGCCGAAGTTGCCGCGAGTCAGGGCCGGGCCGTGGGGCCGATCGAAGTTCGCGTCGAGCACGGCGTTAATTTCAGTGTGCTTGAGATTGTCGGCAGTAACCTCACCAGCGATCCTGCCGTGCAGGGCCTGGCGCTCAATTTCCGCGATATCAGCGAACGCAAGGCACTCGAGGAGCAGCTGCGGCAGCTGGCATTCCACGATCCTCTGACCTTGCTGGCAAACCGCAACCTGTTCCGTGACCGCGTGCAGCACGCGCTGGCGCTTGCCGGCCGTGGCAAGCAGCACGTCGCCGTCATGTTTCTGGACCTGGATAACTTCAAGAACATCAATGACTCCTTCGGCCACGACGCTGGTGACCGGCTGCTGCAGGCAGTCGCGCAGCGGCTGGTCAAGACCCTGCGCGGCTCGGACACCGTCGCTCGGCTGGGCGGTGATGAGTTTGCGATCCTGATCGAGGGGGTCTCGATCATCGCTGAAGTCGACCATGCGGCCGCTTCGCTGGTCGAGGCGCTGGACCAGCCCTTCACACTGGCCGCGACGGAAGTGCGCGTGTCCGCCAGTATCGGCGTGGCATTGTCGACACCGCAGGCCGGCGCCGAAGCGCTGCTCAGCAAGGCGGATATTGCGATGTATCACGCCAAATCTTCCGGCAAGAACCGCTTCGTCGCCTTTCAGCCGCACATGCAGGAGCTGCTGCTCGAACGCGTACGGCTCGAAGCCGATCTTGGGCGCGCGTTCGAGAACGACGAGTTTTATCTCGAATACCAGCCCATTGTGGACCTTGGTACGCGCAGCCTGCTTGGCGTCGAAGCCCTGGTGCGCTGGCGCCACCCGGAACTCGGTGTGCTCTCGCCCGGGCAGTTCATCCAGGTAGCCGAGGAGTGCGGCCAGATCGTCAAAATCGGTTGCTGGGTGCTCGCGAATGCCTGCCGCGATGTGCATGCCTGGCGCGGCGCCATCACGGGTGGTGAAGGCTTGCGGGTCGCAGTCAACATCTCCGGGCGCCATCTGCAGCATGGCGGGCTGGTGCGCGACGTCGCGCGCGCGCTGCAGGAGTCGGGGCTGGAACCTAACAACCTAGTGATCGAGCTGACTGAGAGCACGATCATGCATGACACGGACGCGAATCTTGGACGGCTGCGGGACCTTAAGGCACTTGGGGTACGTCTCGCGATCGACGACTTTGGCACCGGTTACTCCTCGCTCTCGTACCTGCACCGCTTCCCGATCGATATTCTCAAGATTGACCACTCTTTCGTCAGCCGTCTGACAAATACCGATAACGGACCGGAGCTTGCGCGGGCCGTCATCACGCTCAGCGAAACCCTCGGGCTCGACACGGTGGCCGAAGGCATCGAGCACGAGCCGCAGGTCGCCGAACTGCTGGCGCTCGGCTGCGTAGCGGGACAGGGCTTCCTGTTCTCCAGGGCCTGCTCGCTCGAGCAGCTCACGCGCAGTGAGTTCGTCGCCAGGCGCGATACGCTCTGGTCCGCGCAGGATGGCGACGATAATCTGTCGCCGACCGGGCGCTTCAAGGCCCTCAGGACAGCAGCCGGCCGCATTGCTGGGGTCGCTTAGCGCCCCCGCTCGGGATCACCGTAAGATTCAGCCCAGCCTGTCGAGCGCAGCCGCGAGCGTAGCGACGGTGCGCTGCGGATGGTGCAGCTTGTCGAGGCCAAACAGCCCCAGTCGAAAGCTGCGAAAGTCAGGCGGCTCATCGCACTGCAGCGGTACACCGGCGGCGCTCTGCAGGCCCGCGCTGGCAAATTTCTCGCCGGACTGGATCTCCGGATCGCTCGTGTAGCTGACAACGACACCGGGGGCCTGAAACCCCTTGGCCGCCACGCTGACGAAGCCGCGGCTCTCGAGCAGCGCCCGCACCTGCCGGCCAAGCTCCAGCTGCTCCTGGCATACCCTGTCGAATCCGTACGATTCGGTTTCAAGCATGACATCGCGAACCTGGGCCAGCGCATCTGTGGGCATCGTCGCATGGTAGGCGTACGCGTCACCCTCATAGGCTTCCATGATCTGCAGCCACTTTTTCAGGTCGCAGGCGAAGCTGCTGCTGGTGGTCTCATCAATGCGGGTGCGCGCCCGCTCGCCAAGCGCGATGAGGGCGCAGCAGGCCGGGCCGCTCCAACCTTTCTGCGGCGCGCTGATGAGCACATCGACATTGTTGCTGCGCATGTCGACCCAGATCGTGCCCGAGGCGATGCAGTCGAGGACCAGCAGCCCATTCACCTCTCGAATTGCAGCGCCGAGCGCGCGCACGTAGTCATCGGGCAGCAGGATGCCGGAAGCGGTCTCGACATGCGGGGCGAAGACCATATCGGGGCGGAAGCGCCGGATTGCGGCTACTGCTTCGTCGATCGGCACCGGCGCAAACGGCGCCAAGGCGCCACTGCCGACCTGACGCGCCTTGAAAATCTCGCATTCGCTGGGTATGCGACCGGCTTCCAGAATCTGCGACCAGCGGAAGCTGAACCAGCCATTGCGGATGATCAGGCAGCGCTTGCCGGTCGCGAACTGGCGCGCGACCGCCTCCATTCCGAAGGTCCCGCTGCCGGGCACGATGACAGCGGACCGAGCCTGGTAGACGGCCTTGAGGATCCGTGAGATATCGCGCATGACGCCCTGGAAACGCTGCGACATGTGGTTGAGCGCGCGATCGGTGTAGACGACCGAATACTCGAGCAGCCCGGACGGGTCGGGCTGGGGTAGCAATCCGGGCACGGCAGTTCTCCTGTATCTGGCGCGCCTGCTGCGCCAAGCAGGAGATACTACGCCAGCTGGATGGTGACTCACCTGGTGCGCGGAGCCGAGGGCCACAACCTGGTGCGATCTCGAAGGCAGGCTGCCCTGAAGAGGCAGAATCAGTTCAAGACGCTGCCGGTAATCGGGCGTGGGCGGGTGCTCCATGGGACCGCGTGCGACTGACAGGCTACGAGGTTGTGTTCGAACTCGTGCGCGCAGGAGACCCAGCTCGAGCGCAGCGCGCGCTCCCGACAGGCGCGCGGATCGATCGTAAGCGCCCGCTGGGCCGCGCGAGCGAGGTCGGCATCGAGCGCGCCCGTGATACCGTCATCAATGACATCGATGGGGCCAGTCACCGGATAGGCTGCCACAGGGACGCCACAGGCCATCGCCTCGAGGTTTACCAGTCCAAAGGTGTCGGTCAGGCTCGGAAACACCATGACGTCGGCCGCCGCCAGGTGCGCTGCCAGGTCCTCGCCGAAGCGGAAGCCGAGGAAGTGCGCGCCCGGATACAGGCTCTGCAGGCGCGCCCGCTCCGGCCCGTCGCCGATGATGACCTTTGAGCCCTGCCAGGGCATGCGCAGGAAGACCTCGACATTCTTCTCGATGGCGATGCGGCCGACGTAGGCAGCAACTGGACGGGGCAGGGCCAGCAGGTCCTTGCTGCGAGGCCTGAACAGCTGCGTGTCTACGCCTCGCTGCCAGCGTGCCAGGTTCTTGAAGCCGCGCGCTGCCAGTTCCTCACTCATGCTATGGGTGCTGACCATGCAGCGCTGGCCCGCGCCATGGAACCAGCGCAACACCCCGTAGGAGAAGCCAATTGGAATTGGCAGGCGTGAGTGCAGGTACTGCGGGAACTGGGTGTGATAGGAGGTGGTGAAGCGCAGTCCCTGATCAATGCAGTAGCGGCGCGCGGCCCAGCCTAGCGGACCTTCTGTGGCGATGTGCAGCGCGTGCGGCCGGAACGTGGCGATACGGCGCGCCATCGGGCGGTATGGAAACACCGCGACCCGGATCTCGGGATAGGTCGGGCAGGGAATCGTCGTGAAGTCGCGTGGTGTCACCATCCGCACTTCGTATCCAAAGCGGCCGAGCGATGCGGCGGTTTGGGCCAGGGTCGTGATGACGCCGTTGGTTTGAGGAAACCACGCGTCACTGACGATCATGATTTTCATGTGATGACTACGCTGTCCTCGTTGCGGCAGGTGCTGCCTCTGGTTATGCAAGATGCCGTAGCGCCGTGACGGTGCGGTGACGGCTTCAAGGCACTTTCTTAACCTTGGTCGCACCGGTTACCGTGATACGGAATCACCTGCGGCTTGCGCGCGCTGCGCTACGGGATTGACGGCGTTGCCGAAGGCAGTAGGGCACCAACCTGCTGTCATGAGCGTGCAACACGATTGATATATTTGCTTCATAGCCGCACCGCGTTAGCGGTATGTATTGAAGGAAGATCACGATGAATGGCTTCTTGAGCGCACTGAAACTGCAACGCTGGGACGATCATCGCTACTACCATCACAGCCGCATTAACCAGACCCTGCATCTGATCAGCGCCCTGAGCTTTCTGACCGCCTACGCGCTGATCTTCAGGTACCCGGCTGCGGCGGCGCTGATTGGCTGGCTGATTGCGATGGTCACCCGCCAGGCCGGACACTTCTTCTTCGAACCCAAGGGGTACGATGAAGTAAACCAGGCGACGCACGAGCATAAGGAAGACATCAAAGTGGGCTATAACCTGCGCCGCAAGATTGTGCTGCTCGCCATCTGGGCGCTGTCACCGGCGGTGCTGTGGTTCGATCCGACGCTCTTTGGGATCTTTGCGGCACCGGCCAGTCGCGCTGTGTTCATCGAGCACGTGGGGCAAGTATGGCTGGCGGTGGGATTTGGGGGCTTGCTGTTTCGAACCGTGCAGTTGTTCTTTCTGAAGGACGTTCAGACGGGTCTGGTGTGGCTGACCAAGATCATCACCGACCCGTTTCACGATGTCATGCTTTACTGGCGAGCTCCGTTGTATCTGCTGCGAGGGCAGCTGATCGATCCCATGGACGACGTAACCGGACACGAAGCATCTCTTGCAGCACACGACGCCTGATGGCCTTGTTGGTGAGCTCACGGCCTGGCCACCACCAGCCATCCGCCTGCATCTGCCGGGCGGCCGATACAAACCGCTCCGCGACCTCGGCGAAGTCCGCATCGGTGTAGTCGAGGCTGAATATGAGGCGGCCCGTCCCAACCCAGCTTAGGGCCAGGTCCTTGGCGCGCAGGTAATATTGAAACATCCAGTTGTACTGCGACGGCTGCAGATAGCGGACCGTCCAGACAGAGGAAAGATTGGCGATGCGCACATTGACGGCTGCTTCGCGCAGCCGCTCATTGAGCTTGGCCGCGCGCGCATCCCAGGTGCGATCGAGGTCGCGGTAGCGGGCCTGAATCACCGGCGAGTCCAGCTGCTGCAGGAACTCGTTCATCGCCCCCATGACATAGGGATGGGAATTGAAAGTCCCGCGCGCAAAGCACACGTCGGCCGGGCGATCCTCGCGAAAGCGGCGCATCAGCTCGCGGCGTCCACAAATCACGCCGATGGGCAGGCCGCCAGCGACCGTCTTGCCATAGGTGACCACGTCGGCGTGCACACCGAAGTACTCCTGGGCGCCGCCGCGTGCCAGGCGAAAGCCGAGGAAAACCTCATCGAATATCAGCGCAATGCCTCGTTCGGTGCACACCGCGCGCAGCTGGTGCAACCAGTTCGTATAGGCCGCGCGGTCAAAACTCGCCTCGCGGCCACTATCGAGCAGCGCGGAATCCGCAGGCGCGGCGGCATTCGGGTGCAGCGCCTGCAGCGGGTTGACCAGCACACAGGCGATGTCGCGGCGGCTTCGCAGGACTTTCAAACTGCGGGGATCCATGTCACGCAGCGTAAAGGTATCGCGGGCCGGTTGCGGATTTCCGATCCCGGGCTGCACGTCGCCCCACCAACCGTGATAGGCACCGCAGAATCGAACCAGGTAGCGTCGTCCGCTGTGATAGCGGGCCAGCCGTACTGCCTGCATCACCGCCTCCGTCCCGGACATGTGGAAGGAGACCTCATCGAGTCCGGAGATCTGCCGCAGCCGATGCGCATTGTCGGCGGTGAGCGGGTGCAGGGCGCCAAGGACCGGCCCCAGATCGCGTACCCGGGCACTGCCCCGCTCGATACATTCCTTGTAGAAATCGTAGCCGAAGACATTGACGCCGTAGGAGCCGGTCAGGTCGTAGCGTCGGTTACCGTCGAGATCCGTCGTCGTGGGGCCGCTCGAGGAGCTGACAAAGGCGCCGGCGTTCAGGTGTTGGCGCACGAGGCGGCTGAACTGAAATGGCACGCGGTAGCGCGAGGTGAACTGCAGGTCGGAAATCTCGCCCTGGATCTCGCTGGTCTTCTGCACCGTAAGGGCGAAGCGCTGCGAATAGAGTGCCGCGAGCCGCTGGAAGGCGCCGCGGCGTTGTGCTGCGACGGGTTCCGGCGCGCCATCGGCACGAAAGAAGCGCTCCTCGTCATATTCATAATAGGGGACCCAGCTTGCGAGCATGCGCCCGATGCGGGCGTGGCCGGTGAGCGAGGGGTGTTTGGCGCGCGAGAGCTGCAGCCGCTGCATGAACCTCGGGGCCATCAGCAGCACCATGACAGCAACAAGAGCCCACTGGGCGGTGATTGGCATGACGGAAAAATCCTCCGTGGCAACGTTATTGCAGGCGAATGACAGTACGATGACGCTACGAACCGCGATAGGACGAGTGCTGCAGCATGAAGGCATCAATTTCGCGCTGACCAACCGGATCCCAAGGCGTGCTCTCACGCTGTTCGCCGGCCGGTTTTCCAGGATTCGTCAGCCGTGGATTCGTGCCGGCAGCATCGCCTTGTGGCGTTTCTTCGCCGATGTAGATCTGGGGGAGGCGAAGAAGGAGCACTTCGAGAGCTTGCACGATTGCTTTACCCGGGAACTCAGGGAGGGTGTACGGCCGATCGTCGCCGATCCGCAGCTGCTCGCGAGTCCCTGCGATGCGATCATCGGCGCGACGGGGCAGGTCCGCGATGGCATCGTGCTGCAGGCGAAAGATCAGGCTTATCCGTTGACAGCGCTACTGGGCGATGGTGGCCTGACGGCGAAGTACCAGCACGGGACCTACGCCACGTTGCGACTGACTGCCGGCATGTATCACCGTTTCCACGCGCCCTATGACTGTCGCATCCGGCAGGTGAACTACTTTGCCGGCGATACCTGGAACGTCAATCCGATCGCGCTGCGACGCGTGGCACAGCTGTTCTGCAAGAACGAACGGGCGGTCATCCGCTGCGAGCTCAGCGGTTCCGGTGATCTAATTACACTGGTCCCGGTCGCGGCCATACTCGTCGCCAGTATCCGCTTGCACTGTCTCGACACTGTATTGCACCTGCGTTATCGCGGTCGCTCGGAATTCTCATGCGAGGTTCCCATGCGCAAGGGCGAGGAGATTGGCTGGTTTCAGCACGGCTCTACCGTGCTGGTATTCGCGCCGGCCGGCTACCAGCTGTGTCAAGGCCTTGGAGAAGGTGTCCCGATACGCGTGGGCGAGCCGCTACTCAGGATGCCCTCTGATCAGCATCCGGCGCACAGCGGGGGGGCAAACTAATGCAGGTTAATCAGTGCCGGTCGACTGGAGGCCGACAGGCGACGCACGGGTCGTGGTGCATCCATGATCGCATCAAGAATCGGCGGGATTTCGAATACGGCGCGATTCTGCAGCTGCGCAAGGCTGAGGCGGAATTCATCGAGGCGCGCCGTCATCTCGCTCACGGCGCGGTCCAGGTTGCGGTAGCTGCGCAGCACCAGGCCCGCATTGTTTTCGCGCACCCACTGCGTGTTATAGCGCTCCTGCGGCATGGTCCATGAATTGCGCACGACAATTACCGGTAGCCGCTGCTGCACCGCCTCGCTGATGCTGCCGGGACCGGGTTTGCCGATCAGGAAATCGCTCAGCTGCATGAAGTGGCGGATCTGGGCAGTAAAGCCCACCACAACGCGCGGTGCTTTGAAACTCATGGCCCGCAGGCGCTCAGCCAGCGCTGCATTGTGACCACAGACGAGGATCAGCTGCGTGTCCTGCAGCTGTTGGGCAATGCTTTGCATCACTTTCGAGCCATGCCCGCCGAACATCACCAGTCCGGTGGGGCGGGCCGGATCGAGGCCGAGCCTGAGCTGCTCTGCGCTGCGATCGACCTGCATGGGGTGGTAGAAGTCCGGGCGAATGATCATTCCGGAGGTGGCGTGAATCCGCTCTTCGGGGTAGCCCGCGGCGCGTGCCTGCGCCAGCGCTCGTGGCGTGCCGCAGATCAGGTGCTGCTCCTGAGCGGGCTCGATCCAGAAGTTGGGCGGATGATCGGCCAGATCCGTAAGGATGGTCACGTACTGCACTCCGGGAAGTGCAGTGACCACGGATTCGTAGAGGGCACGGTTGAAATTCGGGATCAGTGATACCACCAGATCCGAGGGTGATCGGAGCCAGTGGCGACGCAGCTGGCGCTTCATCGGTCGATGAGCGAGCCGGATCATGCCCTGCAGGAGCCTGAGCTCCTGAGCAAGCCCGAGCGTCCAGCCGCGCGCCAGACGTCCGTTGTAGAAGTCTTCCGGTTTGAAGCCGGTGGCCTTGCGAAACAGGTCCTGCGGATCCAGCACCTGCATCAGATTGACCAGCCGCACCTGCCACGGCATGCCCAGCTCATGTATCGATGTTTCGAGTGCTGTAGCCGCCGAGCGATGGCCACCACCGGCATTGAAGTAGATCAGATCGATGTTCTTCAGGCGCCGCTCCTTATCCATGCGCCGGAACGACTCACGGCATTGCCTTGATCGGAATTAGCATCACGCGCGGCGCGTGACAACCGAGCATGCTTCGCGTGCGCGATAGCGGCAGACGGACTAGGCCGCACGGCCCAGGCCTGCTGCGGGATGCAGGACCGGCACGCCACTGTGGCTCTCGGCCCAGTTCCACAGCTCAAGCTCCCCAGCGCGATCCTCGATCAGCACCGAGCAGTTCTCGACCCAGTCGCCGTCATTGCAGTACAGGACGCCCTCGATCGTGGTCAGTTGCGGTCGGTGAATATGGCCGCAGACAATGCCGTCGAGCCCCTGGCGGCGCGCCTCATGCGCCGCAGCCTGCTCGAAGCTGTGCACGTAGTGCATCGCGTTGCCGACCTTAGATTTGAGGTAACCCGCCAGCGACCAGTAGCGATAGCCGAGCCGGTGACGCGCATAATTGAAGTGGCGGTTGAGGAACATCGTGAGGTCATAGGCCCACGAACCCAGTGCCGCCAGCCAGCGACTGCATTTGACCGCACCATCAAACTCATCGCCATGCAGCACCAGGAGCTTAAGGTTGCGCGCGGTCGTGTGCACATAGGTGCGATGGACTTCGAGGTTGCCGAAGGCCATGCCGGCAAATTCGCGCAGGTCAATGTCGTGGTTGCCCGGGACGTAGATGATGCGCGTGCCGTGCTTGGCCTTGCCGAGAATCGTGCGCAGCACGTTGTTGTGCGATTGAGGCCAGTAGAAGCTGCGGCGCAGGCTCCACAGGTCGACGATGTCGCCGATCAGAATGAGCTGTTCGGGTTGCACGCGGTGCAGGAAATCGAGCAGAAGGTCGGCGCGGCACTCACGGGTGCCCAGGTGGATATCCGAGAGGAAGGCGGTTCGGACGCGGATAGGCGGCTGCTTGGAGCTTGCGATCATCTAAAGCACCTGCGAGTGGCCAATCTGCGCCTTAGTTTCGGTATCGCGCATGACAGTGATGTGGCACTTCAGTGATCTTCTAATGACGCTTGATATTCCTGGGAAAT
>Ga0181537_10003470_pt1 | contig 13481 bp, 10 predicted proteins | sample PEATcosm2014_Bin_39_FD_119765 | JGI IMG/M metagenome (GOLD analysis project Ga0181537, IMG submission 119765) | Peatland microbial communities from MTU Mesocosm Facility, Houghton, MI, USA - PEATcosm2014_Bin23_10_metaG | ecosystem: Environmental > Terrestrial > Soil > Wetlands > Peat | place...
ATCCGCGAAATCAGCCGCCGCAGGCGCAACACGCTATCCCTGTTTTTGCTAGCCATACACTCCACTTGTTTTCTTGGAATTGTTTTCTTGAAATGGTGTTCTTGAAATTGTTTTCCTGACAATCCTATCTGGATTGAAAACGCGTCCCGCTCTTCGCGCCAGCTAATGCTTTCCTTCGTCCACCGTGCTCGCCTCTTCCGGTAGCATCACGGGAAGACCATCCCTCACCGGATAGACCCTGTGGCAGGTGCTGCACCGCAAGCCGCTCTCGGCCGCCGTTTGCGTGACCTTGCTCTTGCACACCGGACACACCAGCATATCCAGCAACTCTTGGTCGATCGCCATACTCCAGCAACACCTTTCCCACGCCGCAGACTTTGCGACTGTAGCAAATTCCACGCGCGCCCGTCGAATGTCGACATTTCTTCTCGCGTTTTTTCTCTGCCTTTCTCTTCTGTTCTCTGCGCTGCTCTGCGGACTCTGCGCGTCTGCGGTATCTTTCGTCTTTTTCCGTGTTTCTCGTTCGTCCTCGTCTTTTCCTCTGCTCTAAGCCCATTTCGCCCCCAACAATTTCCACGGTATAATGAAGGGCTATGTTGGCCGTCAATAACATCACCATGCGCTTCGGTGGACGCATCCTCTTCGAGGACGTCACCACCACCTTTATGGAGGGCCGCCGCTACGCCATCACCGGCCCCAACGGCGCCGGCAAATCCACGCTGATGAAAATCCTCACCGGCGAACTCGAGCCCACCAAGGGCAATATCACCCGCCCCAAAAAACTCGGCGTCCTCCGCCAGGATCAGTTCGCCTTCGACGAATTTCGCGTCATTGACACCGTCATCATGGGCAACGCCCCGCTTTGGAAAGCTCTCGAAGAGCGCGATGCCCTGTACGCCAAGCCCCACGACGAACTCACCGACGCCGATGGCATGCGCCTCGGGGAACTCGAAGGCATCGTCGGCGAAGAAGGCGGCTACACCGCCGAAGCCGACGCTGCCGTCTTGCTCGATGGCCTTGGCATCGACGTCAGCCTCCACGAACGCAAAATGCGCGAACTTCAGGGCGGCCAGAAGGTGCGCGTCCTCTTGGCACAGGCGCTTTTCGGCAATCCCCCGGCGCTGCTTCTCGACGAGCCCACCAACAACCTCGACCTCGATTCCGTTCACTGGCTCCGCGAATACGTTCTCGAATATACCGGCGTGCTCATCGTCATCTCCCACGACCGCCATTTTCTCAACAGCATCTGCACCCACACCGCCGACATCGACTACCAGACCGTCATCATGTACAACGGCGGCTACGACGATATGGTCCTGGCCAAAACGCAAATTCGCTCGCGCATCGAGGCTGACAACGCCGTCCGCGAAAAGAAAATCGCTCAGTTGCAGGACTTCATCGCGCGCTTCTCCGCTGGCACGCGCAGCGCGCAAGCCACTTCGCGGAAAAAAGAAGTCGAGCGCCTGCAAACCAGCGAGCTCGCCCGCTCCAACATTCAGCGCCCCTACATCCGCTTTCAGATCAACAAGCAGTCCGGCCGCTTGCCGCTCGAGGTCAAGCGCCTCTCGAAATCCTACGACGATCTAAAAGTCATTCAGCATTTCTCCGCCAGCGTCACGCGCGGCGAACGCATCGCCTTGATAGGACGTAACGGCGCCGGCAAATCCACGCTCCTCAAATCCATCATTCACAACGCCGGCCAATTCGTTTCCGACGCCGACCGCGCCTTCCCCATCAACGCCGGCAACGTCGTCTGGGGCCACGAGGTCACGGTCGGCTATTTCCCCCAGGACTTCGCCGACGTCATCGACAAAAGCAAAGGCGTCACCGCCATCGAGTGGCTCTGGCAATTCGATCCGCAATCTTCTCAGGAAGAATTGCGCGGCCTTCTCGGCCAGATGCTCTTCAGCGGCGACGACGCGCTCAAGCCCACCAAAGCCCTCTCCGGCGGCGAAACCGCTCGCTTGCTTTTCTGTAAACTCATGCTGCAAAAACCGAATTTCCTGGTCTTCGACGAGCCCACCAACAACCTCGACCTCGAATCCATCAACGCCCTCAACATCTCGCTGCAGAAATTCGAAGGCACGGTCCTCCTCGTCACCCACGACGAAGACGTAATCGAAGAAGTCGCCACCCGCATCTGGCATCTAACCCCCAACCACATCGAAGACTTCAAAGGCACCTACGAAGAATTTGAAGCCCACACCGCCCAAAAAAATGCCACCCCAGTTCCCGCCTCCAAATCCCGCAAATAATCTCCACGCCGTTTAGTAGGGACGATCTTGCAGTTTGTAGGGGCGTGGCATGCTACGCCCCAGCTTGCCCGGGCCACTGCCATCGAGGCGAAGTTCTGCCGTTCACACGCGTTCGAGCCGAACAATTTTCGTCCCTTGGAGCCCCGAATTTGCCCCACTGCACAGTGAACTTAACCCCAACAGAATGAACACTTACAAAAAGTCGCCCCGCAACTCCATTAGAATGAACACTTACAAAATGAATCCGACAAATTCTAAATAAGTCTATTATAATGAATGACTTGAATTAGGACACCCCCACCCCGCCTGCCCGCGAATCAAGAAATGGTCTCCCAGGAAAGAAAAAACGTCACTAGTACCGCTGGCACTGAAAAAATCTCGTTGTCTTTGATTTTGCTGCTGACCGCCTGAGGAACTTCGCTTGCCCTAACTCCCCGATCCCGTCCCGCCATTCTTCCCGTGATGAAAGAGCGCCTTAATCAAATCCGGATAATATTCCGACAGCACGTTGTACGCACTGAATCCCACCAGGTCCAGCCCCCAATTGGAAAATACGCGACTTGTCGCACGATCAATCTCCGGATAGTACGCCGTCGAAATCGCGCAAGACACCAGCTGTCCGGACACCGTCGAATAGTTGAATCGCTGCGTTCCGTTATCTCTCCGCGTTACAAACGTGCGCGTGATCGCATACCAAACCCGCACCGGCGCCGAACCCTTCCCCAGCCGGAAATATCGCGGATCGTCGTGCAGCAGCGAAGGAAAAACTCCATAGATTAACCAGCTACTGCTCATTTGGTCGCCTTCCGCGGCCGCAAATCGTTTTCCGTACGCGCCCCAGCCTTCGCCATAACGCGGCTGCCCGTTGCCCCACTGTTGCAGTCCCGCAGCGAAGGCCGCGCCCACATGCGCGCTGAAATCCGTCGATTGGTGCCACGCGAGCACGTACTTCTCCCGCACGCTCAGCGGCGTCTGATTCAGCGGTGTATTGTTGGTGTTTTCAAAATCCGGAATCATGCCGAACATGCGCTTCGGCGGATCTTCTTCCGTTTTCGCCGCGCTTCCATCTCCCGTCAATGGTGGCGCGCTGGCGGGTGTTCCTGCGGATGCCGGGGGCGGCGTCTGCAACGTGGCGCCCGTGGAATTTGTGGTGTTTGTTGAATTTGCGGTGCCCGTGGTGCTTGTTCCGTTCGTTTGCTGCGCCACGTCAAGCGATTCTTCTCCGGCGGTCACTTCTCCCAGCAGCAACCCTTGCACGTCGCTAGGCGCCAACTCATCTTCGACCAGCCATCTCAGCGTCACGCGCGGCTGATCCGCCGCGTCCTTCATGACGCTCGCACCCTCCGGCCCGCTCGACTGCGCTGCTGCACCGCGCGCCTGCCAACCCGCACCAAAAACCATCGCCAACCCAACGCTCACCCGCAAAACTTGGCCCAGATAATTCACGTGGCATCCCCCAGCGAAAACGCGCACCCACCAATAGTACCGCTGCCTATCTTCCCGTAGCGCAGACTCACTGCTAGATGTCACCCGTCAGTGAACAGGTTGTACGGCCACCGAACGCGTGGCGCCAGTCCCTTAAGCTCTCTTGTTTTTCCACTCCTCCTTACCCAATTCCTCGCGATTAGTTCCTGGAGCGCAGTAGCAACGCCAGTGCCGTGTGCGCGAATTTGTCGTATGCGTCGGGCACGCACCACGCAAAATCCCGCACCTGGGCCGCCTCAACGGAGTATTATGCATCGCAGCAATTCCGTCCCAGAGGATCCAACGTGTCACTCACTCGCGGCCGTTTACTCGTTGTATTCGCGTCACTTGCCGCTAGCTTGGCCGCCATTTCAGCACCCAGTTTAGCGCAATCCCCCCGCCCCTCACCCCCCGGCGGCACCAGCCTCGTACTTGGCCAGGATGTCAAAATCACGAACCTCGACATCTATCTCAAGACTCCGGCAGGCGCACCGCCCATTCGGCACGGACTCATTAGCGTTCTCAACCTAATCGGTAAAACCGTTAAGCAAGCCGACGCCAACTCCGATCACATACTCATGCACGAACTCCCTCAGACGGAATACAACGTCCACGTGACGGTGCCCGGGTATCGACCTGCCGTCCTCCACGTGGATGCCCGAACTAGCCTCACAAAACTGGAGTTCGAGCTGCAGCCCATGTCCGCTGAGGACGCCGCTTTCGCTACTCAACTTTCCACACTTCCGCCCAAAGCGCAAAAAGAAATGGGCAAGGCCATGGCCGCCCTGCGCGATAGCCAGCCCGCCAAGGCCCAGAGCCATCTCAATGCGTTGCAACGCCTGGCTCCCAATTCCGCGGAAGTGAATTACCTGCTGGGGCTTTACGCCTCCGACACCAACGATGCGCAACACGCGAAGTCCTATTGGAACCGCACGCTCGAACTCGACCCCAAACACTTGCGCGCACTTTTCGCGCTGAGCGAAATTGCCCTGCATGAAAACGATCTCGACCAGGCGCTGCAACTTTCGCGCCGCGCCGTGGAGGCGGACCCTTCCTCGTGGCGCGCGCACGCCGTTTTGGCGGGCGCTTTATCGGAGCACCACGACTATGACCAGGCTCTGGTGCACGCCCAGCGCGCGCTGGAACTCGGCCATGCGCAAGCCGAGGTCATCGAGCCTTTCCTGGCCAGCCTGCTTGCTCGCGATGGGGAAAAAGATCGCGCCATCGCTATTCTCCAGTCCTATCTGCACGAGCATCCCGCGGACGACGCCGCGCAAAAGGAACTGGCCGGCATCACCAGCGGAGCAACTACTGCCACTTCTCTATCCATCAACGACTCCGCAGTCGCCGCTGCCGCCACGGCGCTTCCGCCCGTGAACAATTGGCTCCCTCCCGACGTTGACGAAAAAATGCCCCCGGTAGAAAAAGTTGAAGAAAACGCAAAAGTCGGGCCCGGCGCCTCTTGCAACATTGCCACCGTGGTCGCCGGAGTCGGCAGTCGCGTCCAGGAATTGGTCGGCAACGTGGACCGCTACACCGCTACCGAGTCCCTGTATCACGAAACGATCAACAAGTGGGGTACGGCATCTTCCACAGACACGCGCAAATTCAATTACGTGGCATCCATAGAAGAAATTCGTCCCGGCTACTTCGACGTGGAGGAGTACCGCGACGCGAGGGGCGCATCGGTGGTATTCCCAGAGGGCATCGCCACGCTAGGGCTCCCCAGCATGGCCCTGCTCTTTCATCCGCACAACGCCGACAGCTTTGATATGGTCTGCGAAGGATTAACGCACTGGGACGGCGTGCCCGTCTGGCAAATCCATTTTCGCCAACGCCCGGACAAGCCCAGCACCATGCGGTCCTATCGCGAGGGCACGGAGGGCCCGTCCCGCCCCGTGGCCATGAAAGGCCGCGCCTGGATCGCCGTCGACAGCTATCAACTGGTGCGCCTCGAGACGGACCTCATCGCCCCGCTCCCCGAAATTCAGCTGTATGCCGACCACGCCATCATCGACTACGGTCCGGTCCATTTTCGCGACGCATCCACCGAACTGTGGCTGCCCACCTCCGGCGAAGTCTTCTTCCATTGGAAAGGCCATCGCATTCACCGCCGGCACACATTCGACAAGTTCCTGCTCTTCTCGGTCGACGACAAACAAAAAATCTCCGCGCCCAAAGGCCTCGAAAAAACAGCAGAAATTCTCACAGATCAGGCAGGCGCAGCCACCGCCGAGCAACCGGCGGACACCGCGAGCGGCAAGAGCATAGCCCCGGAAGCGTCGTTACCAAGCCCCGCGGCTCCAGCTTCCATCGCGTCGCCGGCCCCGCCGCAAACGCCTCCCAACGATTAGCACGCAGCGCCGCGGTCCTGGCCGCTCACACGCCCTAGACTTGCTTTTCCATCCGCACGACCGGCAAAGTTTGTCCTCCGCCGATGTCCAGCTCGATTCGCTCGACCTCAAAATAGCCGCGCGCTGCGAACAGCTTGACCCCCGTCAATGTGGCGCCCATTTCAAATCGGCGGAAACCCTCCGCAAACGCGGCATCCTCGCAAGCCTGCAAGATCCTTGTCCCGACACCCATGCGCGCCCAGGCTGGCGCAACGAAGAACGCCCGGATTTTCGCCGCATCCACCGCCGGATCCAGCATTCCAATCCGCTCCGCTGTCCAGGCGTCCCCGCCATACAATTTCTTCCGCCGACTCCACCCACCACAACCGGCAATCACCAGCTCTTTGCCGCTCTCTTCCTCACTACTCTTCGCGCCCTCGACGTTCTCCAGGCGTCGTTCGTTTTTCGGGAGCGCCATCGCCTCCGCCACCAAATAGCTGCCGTCCGCAATTAGCTGGCTATCCACTCCAAAGACCGTCTTCAAGGCATTCTCAATCTGTGTCGCCGAATAGTCCCCCGCCTGCAGCGCACGCACCGACGCATCAATCAGCACACGCAACACCGGCACGTCGTGTTCCGTTGCCAATCGAATACGCATCTCCATGGTCTAACTCCGTCTTCCGCTAAAGACGCTGCCTATTTTTTCGCGGCGTCCCCTGTATACCCCGGCCCGCGCAATGCGCGCCCCGGCCGCTCCTCGGTAATCTTTCCATCCAGCACTACCGGCCGTCCATTGACGAACACGTCCTGCACACCGGTGGCGTAGTGCAGCGGATCGGTATACGAACCCTGATCCTGTATCGCCGCGTAATCAAACACCGTCACATCCGCCATCATGCCGGGCCGCAAAATCCCGCGATCCCAGATCCCCACGCGCGACGCCGCCAGCGAGGTCATCTTCCGCACGGCTTCTTCCATGCGCATGGTGTGTTCGTCTCGCACATACTTCGCCAGCACCCGCGGAAATGTCCCAAACGCGCGCGGGTGGGCCTTCGTCTTGCTGAGCGGGCCATCCTCCGCCTGCCCCGGCGAGTCCGACCCAAAACTCACCAGCGGATTCTCCACTGCGAGCTTCACGTCGCTTTCATCCATGATGGCAATCACCACCTGGCTGTTCCCATGGTCCGCGATGGCGATATCCATGGCCGCATCACGCGGATCTTTCCCCATGGCCTTGGCAATCTCCTCAAACGTCATCCCCTCATATTTGCTCAACTCGGGATTGACCACCGAAATGAGCTGCACGCCCGCGGCTCCGCCAGAACCGCGCCACTCGTTCTCCCAAGCGTCGGTCCGCTCATCCATCTCTTTTTTTATTCGTGCGCGCTGGGTGGGGTCTTGCAAGCGAGCCACCAGCTTGTCGTTGCCGCCTTCCGCCACCCAACTCGGAAAGCAGGCAATGAGCCCATTCGACGCCCGCGTAAACGGATACACGCTCGCCGCCACATCCACGCCCCGCGCCCGCGCTTCCTCAATCTTCCGCAGCACCATGGGCATCTTTCCGAAGTTTTCGTTGTACGCGGCCTTCAAATGCCAGATGGTGGCCGGAATGTGCGCGCGCTCGGAAATGGCAAACACTTCATCCAGCGAGCTTTCAATGCGGTCGCTCTCGGAGCGCTGGTGCGTAAAATAAACGCCGCCATAGCCGTGCGCCACCTTCGCCAATTCCACCAGCTCGTCCGTCGACGCAAACACATCCGGCACATATACCAGCGCCGAACTGACGCCAAACGCGCCTTGCTGCATCGCCTGCGCCACCACCTGCTTCATCTGCTCGAGCTCGGCTGGCGTGGCCGCGCGATTGCTTTCCCCGAGCACATAATTGCGCACTCCGCCCGCGCCCACGAACGTCCCGAGATTTATCGTCGACTTGCTACGCGTGAAGTGCGCAAAGTATTCGTCCAGAGTCCGCCAGTCCATATTCACGTTATATTTTTTGGCGGAGTCCTCGCTCTCTTTCACCATGCGATCGTTTACCGGCGCGATAGACGAGCCTTCGCCGGTAATCTCGGTGGTTACGCCCTGCATGATCTTGCTGGCCACGCGGTTATCCACCAGTGCATAAAATTCGCTCTGGCCCTGCAAATCGATGAATCCCGGCGTGACCGTCAAACCCTTGGCGTCAATGCGTTTCTTTGCCGGAGCACCGTGCAAATCTCCAATGGCCGCGATACGATCTCCGCGAATCGCCACGTCCCCGTAGAACCACGGCGCGCCAGTGCCGTCCACAATCTGTGCGCCGGCAATGACGAAGTCATATTCCGGCGCCGCAGCACGCGATCCGGCGGACCGCGCAAACAGCGTCATGGCGCAGAGCAACAGCGTGATCGCGGCAACTAAAAGAGAGAACGAGTTTTGCTTGTTCATCAAATCTCCTAAACTATGGCCCGAGGAACGAAAGTGGAGGGATGATACACCGGGTAAGGAGTATCCGCGCCACAGCCAATCCGGCTGACACGGTCTTTGCTCGGAGGCAAAATGGCTCGGCAAAGTAGCTCAACTCCGGAGCCACGCAACGCGACAGCGTGTCGCGCTGTTCGTGTTATGGGGACGGGGCGGGGCGGCAAACAGCCGCGCCGTCTCGCGGGAAGCGCTTATTCGGCGAGGAACAGGTTTTGCGCGAAAGGCCACTCGGCATCGACCCACTGATCGATGCACCGGAAGCCAGTGTGCTGGGCCATGCCGGCAATTTCCGACGTTACGTACTTGTGCGAGCTTTCCGTCCAGATGCTTTCGCCCGGCTCGAGCGTAATCCGCAAATCCGCCTGGAGGATATGAATTTCCTGCAGCGACTTGGCCACCAGATGCATCTCGATGCGCCGTTCCGCATCGTTCCAGCGCGCCTGGTGGCGGAACTGCGACAAAACAAAATTCCCGCCGAGTTCACGGTTGATGCGCGCCAGCAAATTCAAATTGAACGCCGCCGTCACCCCCGTAGGATCGTCGTACGCCAGAATCTGCGTCGCCACATCCTTCACCAGATCCGTGCCCAGCAGCAGTGCGTCTCCGGGCCGCAGCGTCTTGCGCACTTCGCGCAGAAATTCGTCGCCCGCGCCGCGGTCAAAATTGCCGATGCTGCTCCCGAGAAACAGCACCAGCAGATGATCCTGCGAATCGCGCCGCGCGGCCACCGCTCGCAAGCCGTCGAGGTAGGTTTTTTCGTACCCCACCACGCTGACCAGCTCGATCTGGCCCATTTCTTTTTCGCACGCCGCCAGAGCCGAAGGCGAAATCTCAATCGGGTAGTAGTAGGTGCGTTGCCGCTGCGCCAGCGCTTCGAGGATCCAGCGCGTCTTCTTCCCGCTGCCGCTGCCCAGTTCCGCCACCTGTACCGGAGAAGCCAGCGCGTCAACCATATCCCGCGCATGACGCTGCAACAATCGCGCATCCGCGCGCGTCAACCCATACTCCGGCAGCACACAAATAGCCTCAAACAGCGCCGAGCCCAGCTCGTCATACAGGTATTTCGATGGCAGTTCGCGCTGCGGCTGCTTGGTCAAGCTGGCACGCACGTCCGCGGCAAATTCGGCAAGGTGCGAGGCCGGTCGTTGCGCGATCGGCGTCGTATCCGTCGCCCCGCTTCTGGCGGTGTCGAGCGCGCCGTTCCGCGCACCGGCGGACACCCGCTGCTTGGCGTTGTTTACCCTGGCGCGAACGGTCTGCACTGTATGCGTAGCCATAACGCTCCCAAGCGTACTGTTTTTTATTCGCGTACGCAGCGCGTCATGGTTCAACGCACCGCAACCGGCTGCGACGGGGAGGGCTCCGTCTCACCCAGCGTTTCAATCTTCCACACACCGAAACGTCGCATATATGTTCGGATAATGCGGCTGAAACCAGTTGCGGAACGAGCGCCGCAACATGCAAGCCGCGGTACGCGCCGATCCGCCCTTCATCACAAAATGCTTGCCATCAAAAAAGTTTGCGGAATAGCCGGCATAATACTCGCGCGGCTGAAACCCTTCAAAAGGCGCGAACACCGTGCGCGTCCATTCCCATCCGTTCCCGACAAGATCGTGTACGCCAAATGCACTGGCTCCCGCGGGATGCGCACCCACCGGGGCGGGATCCCAATGTTGAAAATCAAAATTGCCGTGCAATGGCGTCGGCGCCACATCCCCCCAGGGATACCGCCGCTCTTTCGCACCCTTTGGCGCGCCGTACGCCGCGCGATGAAACTGTTCTTCCGCGGGCAGCCGCCGGCCCAGCCATTTGGCGTACGCCGCGGCCTCCGCATGGCTTACATACACGGGCCACGTCAGGGGCAACGTGATATCGCCAAACATGGTGCGATACGCCCACAAATTCCCTTCGCCCTTCCAGAACGATGGCTGCGTAATGTGGTTCTTCTGCTTCCAGTCCCAGTCGTCCGCGGTCCACAGCGCCGGATTGTCGTATCCGCCAGACTGCATGAAACGCAGGAAATCGCGATTGGTGACATTGTGCGAGTCGATGGCAAATTCCGGCACCTGCACGGTGTGCGCGCCAAACTCATTGTCCCAGCCAAATTCATCGCCATTGATGCGCTGCAAACCCAGCATAGTGCGCCCCTCGGGAATCTCCACCAGCCGCGACTTCACCGCACCGGTATTCCATTGATAGCGCGGCGGCGCCGCCACTTTGCGGTCGACCGGCACGCGGTGCAGCAAGTACGCGAGCGTCTCCGCGTGCATCAAGCGGTGCTCGATGGCCGTCTCGAGCCACTCGACGATCTCGCCCAACCGGTCGCTTGGCCGCGCGAAGGCATTCTGAATCGCCGCATCCAATTCCGCGCGCAATCGCCGGTTGTAGTTGTCGAGCTCCTCGCGCGACGGCCAATCCGCCGGCTCATCCGTCGGCAAGCCGCCGTCTACCGGATCGATGCCAAACGCGAACAGCTGATCAAAGGTCTTGTGAAACGGCTCCAAGCCAAACGCCCGCGCGCCTAAAAGGTTCCAGTCGAAGGTTTCCACGTGCCCGAGATAAAAAATCAGCCGGTGCCGCTCGGCGATGGGCCGCTCATACATGGCCTCCGGGCGCAGGATGCGGAACAGATCATCGGTCTGCTGGCGAGCCTGGGCCAGGCGAGCGGCAAGATGGCTCGCAGTTCTGCGGACAGAGGTTCCCAGCGATTCCATGGCGGCGGCTCCCTTGGTTTGGATGCCCGGTCCGCGTCGAAGATGCATCGGAAAAAGCATTCTCACAATGCGATTTGCGACAGACCTGGGGCGCGGCGCGAACCGTGCATTAAAGCACCCGTTTTCGTGAACACTTCCTTGAAACTTTGCGGCGCCGTTTCGCTATGATGGGTGCGCTCATAGCGGACGCCTATTATTTTCTACCGAGCACCGGTGGGAATATGCCCGCGGAATCGTGAGCCCCGGGGAGCGAATGTCCGCCGAGTCCACGCCCGAAGCGACCAGGACCAGCAAAACCGCGCCGTCCCGATCAGCCTCGCCTACGGACGCTAGCATCGCGTTCGAGGACGTGACATACAGCGTTCATAGTACGCCTCCCGATGCGCGAAACGCTACTGTTCTTGCGAACACCCCCGGGCACGTGGCAGACGCAGTAACAGGCGACCGGGAACACGCGGGCCTGCGTGTGTTGGTGCGCAACATCGCCTTGACCATCGCCACCGGCGAGACCGTCGTGCTGCTGGGGCGCAGCGGCAGCGGCAAAACCACGCTGCTGCGGCTCATCAACCGCATGCTCGAGCCCTCGAGCGGACGCGTACTGGTCAATGGCCGCTCGACCATCGACTGGAATCCTTTCGCGCTGCGCCGCAGCATCGGCTACGTGATTCAGGAAGCGGGGCTGTTTCCGCACTTCACCGTGGCGGAAAATATCGCGCTTGTGCCGCAGCTTGAAAAATGGGAAGCGTCGCGCATTACTACGCGTGTGACGGAGCTTCTGCAGCTGGTGGGACTCGGCGGCGGCGATTTCGCCGCGCGTTATCCGCGGCAACTTTCCGGCGGTCAACGCCAACGCGTGGGCGTGGCGCGCGCTCTGGCCGCGGACCCGCCAATCCTGTTGATGGACGAACCCTTTGGCGCGCTCGATCCCGTGACGCGCGCCGAGCTGCAACGCGAATTTGCCGCGCTGGCCAAGCGGCTCGCGAAAACCATCGTGTTTGTGACGCACGATCTGCGCGAAGCGCTGCTGCTGGCCACGCGCATCGTGCTGCTGCAGGATGGCCGCATCGTGGCGTGCGACACCCCGGACAGATTTCTGAAGCTGAAGCACGACGAGGTGTGCGCGTTTACCGAATCGCTGGGCGAACACATCCCGCACAACACGCGACGCTCCGCTGCGGAATTCGATGGCGATGAGGCGTTTGAAATGGGAGGGCCGGCGTGAACACCTACACATTTTTCACAACGCACGGCAGCGAGATACTTTCCACGACGCTGGAACATCTCGAATTGGTGCTGATCGCGATGGCCATTGCCGTAGCCGTCGCCATCCCGCTCGCCATTTTTATCGTGCACCGTCCGACGCTGCGCACGGTGGCCATGGGTATCGCGAGCGTGTTTCAGACGATTCCCAGCCTGGCGCTATTTGGTTTTCTGATTCCCGTGCCATTTATTGGCGGAATCGGCAAACGCACCGCGGTGGTGGCGCTGGTGCTGTACGCGCTGCTGCCCATTTTGCGCAACACCTACGTGGGCTTGACGGGTATTGATCCCGCGGTACTGGAAGCGGCCACCGCCATGGGCATGACGCCGCAGCAAGTGATGTGGCGCGTGCGCCTGCCGCTGGCCCGCGCGGTGATCCTCGCGGGCATTCGCACCGCCACGGTCATCACCATCGGCGTGGCCACCATCGCCGCGGCCATCGGCGCCGGCGGACTCGGCACATTTATTTTTCGCGGCGTCGCCATGGTCAGCGACGCGGTGATTCTGGCCGGTGCGATTCCGGCGGCGTTGTTGGCGCTCGCTGCGGACGGTTTGCTCGCCGCGCTCGAGCGCCGCTTGCGGGTCTCGTGATGCGCTTTACGCACTCCGCGTTTTCTTATGCGTTCTTCGCGTTGTTTATCATTGTAAGCGTCGTGTTCTGCTCGTGTTCCAAGCCGGCGAATACGATCGTCGTGGGCTCCAAGTTTTTCACGGAGCAGGTGGTGCTGGGCGAATTGCTGGCGCAACACATCGAGGCGCGTACCGGGTTGCACGTCACGCGCAAAAGCAATCTGGGCGGAACGCTGCTGTGCCAGAAGGCGTTGCTCTCCGGCGATCTCGACGTATACGTGGAATACACCGGTACGGCCCTCACCGGCGTGCTGGGCGAGGCGCCCGGCAACGATGACTCCGCGAAAATCTATGAGCGCGTGAAAGCGGGCTATGCGCAACGCTTTCCGCTGACGGTGACGGAGCCGCTGGGCTTCGCCAAT
>Ga0181537_10003471_pt1 | contig 13471 bp, 9 predicted proteins | sample PEATcosm2014_Bin_39_FD_119765 | JGI IMG/M metagenome (GOLD analysis project Ga0181537, IMG submission 119765) | Peatland microbial communities from MTU Mesocosm Facility, Houghton, MI, USA - PEATcosm2014_Bin23_10_metaG | ecosystem: Environmental > Terrestrial > Soil > Wetlands > Peat | place...
CGATGGGTTCCCGTTGGTTATCGAGGGAATCGACGGCCCGCGGGGGCCACCCATCCCGCGGCCATCGTACCAGCTGGCATGGGCGCGCACTAATCAAGAAATGGCCCAAATGGGTTAAAGGGATGTTAACGCGCTGTTCGGGCCGTGTCCAAGACCCATCCCTGGGGCGACGCTCCTGTCCCGGGCGTGAAGATGTCCCCTTATTCGGCGTTTCCAGTCGCAGGATCCCGGCCGGGAAGGCCGTCGAACCGTCGGCCTGCGGTACGGGGTGTGCTAAGAAAACATTAAATGAGCGTCTTTACACGGGGCCGCAAGGGAGGTAGGTTGTGCCTGTCGCAACCCCCAATTGGCGACGAAAGGACGGCTGGGTTAACCCCAAACCTCTCATGAAACCACATCGCATCGCCTTCGCCGCTTGCGCCGTGCTCGCAGCGTTCCCCGCCCTGGGCGCAGACAGCTTTGGTCGCCAGTGGATGGAGCATTATTATCAACACCCGTCCCCGGAGGCCCTTGTTCAAGGCGTGTGCAGCCTCAATGACGACGGCTATTTCGAGGATCCGGCCCAGCAGGACGCGGCCCTTGGATTCTTCAGCACGGTTTTCCAGCAGAATCCGAAGCTGGTGGACCACTGGCTCCGGGAATCGCGGTTTCTGCCGCTGCCCGCACGCCGCACCCTGGCCATCGCGGCATGGATCGCCGGTGATCCGGCGGGTGCGCGGCAGGTCCGCGAGCTGTTCGGCACCTTCAAGTATCCCGTTCGCGCCGAGGTGGACCGGCTCCTCGCGGCCGGCCCCGTTTCCGCGGCCCAGACGCCGGTCATCTCGACGGCGTCCATGAACATGCGCTGGGGCGCGTTCCTGGCGAGCGGCGACGAGCGGCATATCGTGAGCGTCCTCGAGGCTTTGGGCTCGAATGAGGCGGGGTTGGCGACGTCAGCCCGGTTTGCCCTGGCACAGGATGCGGCGTCGCATCCGCGCGTCCTCGAAATTTGCAGGGAGCAGCTTGATCGGCAGCCGCAGCCGATACGGGCCGAGCTCAGGGCCGTCGTCGACGACGCAGCCGTCCAGAAGCCCAGGGCCTGACCGAATTCCCCAAATCGCGCTCCGAAGCCGGCCGCATAGGCCGGCTTTTTTTGGCATTCGCCGCAAGAAAAATACGAATTTTATACGGGTGATGCGGCGGTCTTAATAATTTCTTAACATATTGATGTTCTGAAATTTGCATCGCATTTTTGGTCGCTTTGGCATGCCCGTTGCTGCACCGTGGGAGATGCGAATCGGTCGAACAGCGGCATACGTGTCGTGGATGGGGTGCGGGCTTGCAGCCGCGTGCCTGCATCCGGCCGCAGCTGCCCATGCTGGCGACAATCAAGTCGCGGTCCTGAGGGCCGCGCCTTGGTCCCCGGGTGATCCGGCCCGGGAAGGCGCGGGCGAAATGGAGGTGCTTTGCGAGGTCGCGTCCCTGCAGAAGGCGCACCGCGCCGTGGCCCTCATCGCCGTTGGGGACCGGCACGGACTTTTTACCCATGGCGCCGAGAACGCGCTGCGCTTTGCGGCGCTTCAAGGCGTGCCGGTCGCGCGGTTGGCTCCCGGCGGCGAGGTTGCGCGCGATCCGGACGATCTTTTCCTCGATTGCGGCCGTCTGAGCGAATCCGAGGCCTCCGCGGTGCTTGCGCGTTGCTTGGACCGCCATGGATCGCCGCCCGTCGCGGCCGATCCCGACCGCCCGACGCCCGTCGAACTCGCCGCGATCCGCCGGTACCTCGCCCCGTTCCGAGAGGCGCTCGGTCTCGCGGGCGCACCGCGTCTCGCCTCGAACAATTGATCCGGCGGCCACGCCGCCTCCTTTCGCCGCGGCGGTTGCGCGACCGGCCCGCCGGAGTCCCGCGCGGCGATTGCCCGTGAGGGCATCTGGGCGCGAACGCCCGTGAACCCGAAATGGATCGCTGCGACCCCGTGGCTTGCGCATCCTCACGCGCCCGACCACGCGCCCTCTGCGGTAAGCGATATGAGCTTTATTCCAACAAGACCGTTACCCCTATTGCTGATTTTGCTCGGAGTCGGTGCGATTGGGGTTGGACGGGCGTCCGGAACGGAACCCGATCCCAAGGATCCCAACACGTGGAGATGGAACGACCCCAGGGACCTGGGAATACCGGGTCTGCGGCATGGAACCATTGAAAGCGCCTCGATGCGGCGAACGGTGGGGTTCAACATCTACCTGCCGCCGCAGTACGAGACGGAGCCCGCCCGACGGTTCCCGGTGGCCTATTACCTCCACGGCACGACGGGCACCGAGAGTTCGGACGCCGGGCTCGCGAAGGACGTCGACGCGGCGATCGCCTCCGGACGCGCGTCCCCGGTGATCTACGTCTTTCCGAACGGGGGTTCGGGCAGCTACTACCGCGACTGGCCCGAGAACTATGTGAGGGCCGAGACGATGCTGATCCGCGAGCTGCTTCCCTTCATCGACCGAAACTACCGGACGATCGACAGGCCATCGGCCCGGGGGATCTGCGGATTCTCGATGGGCGGCGCCGGCGCCATTCGACTGGTGCTCAAGTACCCCGAGCTCTTCGGCACGGCGGCCGCCCTCGCCCCGGCCATCGACAAGACGCCTGAGGACTTCGGCGGGGACAACGGCTATCGTCACGCATCGGCGCTGACGCAGAAGCAGCGGGACCGCCTGTATCTACTGATGGTGATCGGCGGGGACGATTTTCTCCTCCCTCGCCAGGAGCCTTTCCTGAGGCACCTGAAGGACCTTGGCATCAGGTACACGTACGTCGTCCATTCGAATGTCGGCCACAATCTGGGAAAGTATGTCGCATTGTCGGGACAGGCGATGATCGAGCACATGTCGCGCGAGTTGTCTAAGGGGGAGAACCCGTGAGCGCCCGCGGAGGGTGGAAGCTCGCGTGCCGCCCGCCGACCCGCCGGGCGGCGGCGGCCGATCCCATCGGGACGCCGGCCTCGGGCCACAACTTGGGATCTTCGGCGGCCTTCCTCAGGCCGACGCCCGCGTCACTTGGGAAGTGACCCGAGGACGACGGAGGGGGTCAGTAGCTCCGGAAGCACAATGGGCTCGGGATTCCCGGGGACCCAGAGGACGTTGAACGGGACCGCAGCTCGGTGGTATTTGGCCAGCTCCGAGGTGATCGCGGGGTCCTTGTTCGTCCAGTCGCCGCGAAGCGTCGCGATGTGCCTCTCGCGGAACGCCCGGAGCACGTCATCCGAGTGGAAGACGAGGCGCTTGTTGGCCTGGCAGGTCGCGCACCAGCGCGCGGTGAAGTCGACGTAGATGATCCGGTTCTCCGAGCGCAGCTTCTCGACGGCCTCGGGACTCCATTTATCCCAGACGATGTCCGTCGCCGACGGGGGCGTGGGCCAGCCCGCCCAGGCGCCGACGGCGAGAAGGATGATGCAGGCGACGCTCCCAAAGCGCGCCCTGCCGGGCGACGCCCCCGGCGCGTTCCAGCGCCCGTAGACCCACACGCCCATCGCGACCAGGACGAGCCCGAGGAGCGAGGAGAGGAGCGCCGTCTCCGGCAGCTGGCCGGCAAGGACCCAGACCAGGTAGGCCACCGTCGCGTAAAGCGGAAAGGCCATCGCCTGCTTGAACGTCTCCATCCAGGCGCCGGGCCTCGGCAGGATCCTGACCGCGGAAGGGAACGCGGAGAGGAGCAGGTAGGGCGCCGAGAGCCCCAGGCCGATGACCGTGAAGATCGCGAACGACTGGGCCGCCGAAAGGGCGAGGGCGGCGCCGAGCGCCGGAGCGAGGAAGGGCGCGGCGCACGGAGTGGCCGCGACGGTGGCGAGCGCGCCGGTCAGGAATGAGCCGACGAGCCCGGACCTCGACTGGAGCCCGGAGCCGATCCCGGTCGCGGTCAGGCCGAACTCGAAGACACCGCTCAGGTTGAGCGCGAACGCGAGCATCGCCGCGGCTAGGCCGAACACGAAGGCCGGCGACTGCAGCTGGAATCCCCAGCCGAGGTGGCTGCCCCCGGCCCGCAGCGCGGCGAGCATCCCTGCGAGCACCCAGAACGAGACGATGACGCCCGCGCTGAAGACGAGCCCGTGCAGCGTCACCTTCCGGCGGTCGGCCCCCGCCTGGTTCACGAATCCCAGGATCTTGATGCCGAGGACCGGGAAGACGCACGGCATCAGGTTCAGGATGAGGCCGCCGACAAACGCAAGGAGGAGGGTCCCCGGGAGGCCCCCGGAGGGGGGCTGGGGCCCGGCTCCCGCGGCGCCGGCGTCCGCGGGCGAGCCCCCGAACGGCACGTCGACCCTGAGGCCGGGGAGCGATCCGTCGGCGCGCCAGCCCTGCCTCGACGTGAGGACGCCGACGAGCCTGGGCGCGTCCTTGGGCCCGTCGGGCGAGAGCGGGAGCGCGAGCCTGAAGCCGCCCTTGCCGTCCGAGGCCACCGTCTCGGGCTGGTCCGAGGCGATGGTGCCGTCCTCCGAGAAGAAATGGATGTCCGACGGCGCGCGGGACGGGACACCGGACGGCCCGGTGAAGCCGACCCAGAGCGTGGCGTCCTTCGGGCCGCGCGCCGCCGCGAGCCTCCACGACGGGTCCTCCGCGGGAAGCTGCGAGAGGACCGCGCGTATCCTCGCGCCCCACTCGGGGTCGGGCTTCGGGGCCTCGTCCGAGACGGGCAGGGTGATCGAGAGCCTCGCGCTTCCCGGGACGCACTCGTCCTGGCACATGAGCCAGTCGGCCGCGACCGGAAGCCGGACGGTCGAGCCCGCCTTCAGGTCGGCGGGCGGCGTGAGCGTCACCGGAAGGAGCAGGTCGCCGTCGTAGCCGTTGCCTATCACGTTGCCGCGGGTGTCGGTGAGGAGTGTCGGCGCCGGCCAGAGGATGTCGCCGGCCTTCCATCCCTCGGGGAGGGTCCACCTGAGGGTCGTCGGCAGTCCCGTCCCGGGATTGACCCAGTAGGAATGCCAGTGCGGCTGGTGAACCAGGCGCAGCGCGACCGTGAAGGGCGTTCCGGGCTTAATGGAGGCGTCGGCGGAGACGACCGAGGCGGCGACCTGGCCCCCCGCGGTCCCCGGGAAAAGGGCGAGGACGAGCGACGCCCCGAGTGCGAGGAGTGTGGGTGGGCGCTTCAAGACGGGGGATTCACGGGACTCTCCTACAATGGTGGGGCATGGTCCAAATGTCGATAGACCAAGGCGGGCGGCCCGCACGCTCGGGTCGGTAACCGTCCTGTTACGGGAAGCCTTCGGGGCCGCTCACCCGCTCTTCGCGCCGGCGGCGATCCAGCGCTCGATCATCTGGATTTCCTCGGGTGCCAGCGGCTTGTCCCCGTCGCTCGGCATGGCGTCGTCGTCGCTCGCGGGCAGGCGCACCCTCCGGAGGAGCTCGCTCGCCTTGGGATTTCCGGCGACGACGGCGGGACCGTCCTCGCCGCCCTTCATGAGGTGCTCGTAGGAGTCGACGAGGAGCCCCCCCTTGTGCTTCTCCGGCTTGTGGCAGGAGACGCAGCTGCGGGCGAGCAGCGGGGCGACGTGCACCGCGTAGTAGGCCGGGTTGGCCGGATCGGCGCTCGCCGGCCCGGCGTGCACGACCTTCGGGGCCCCCGGGGCCGCCGGCGCGGCCTTCGGGGCCTCGGCGGGGATCCCGAGCCAGGCCTTCATCCGCGGCGGAAGCTTCTCCGTCAGGAACCCGTCTCCGTGCGTCATCGCGCCCCCGGTATGCGCGGTCCAGACCATGAGCCCCACGGCGACGGCCAGGAGGGCGGGATAGGCCCCCCGGGGGATCGCCCCGCAGCGCGCAAGCGCCGCGACGGCGCATCCTCCCGCGAGCAGCGCACCCGCCCACATGTGGGTCGTCACGTCGTGCCCGCGGTAGCCCCCGCTCCATGCCAGGAGCCATCCGTCGAGGGCGGTGACGAACGCCAGGAACGCGGCCAGCGACAGGAGGGGACCCGCCGCCGCCCGAAAATGCGCCCATTGCGGGCGGCGCCCCGCCAGCTCGAAGGAGGGGACGAGAAGGAGGAGCACAATCGGGATGTGGACGAGGAGGACGTGGAAGCGCCCGAGGAACTGGCCCGCGCTGCCATGCTCGCGCCCGTCGGGGGGCGCCCAGCGCAGGAAGAGGGCGAACGCCGCCCAGATCAGCAGCGGCGGAATCGCTCGGGACGCCCACGGCGGGCCCCGGCGCGTGTCGTCGGCATTTGGGTCCATTGGCATCGCTCGTCGCTGGTCCGCCAGACGATGGGAGAGTGCCGGCTCTCGAGGCAAACCAACAAGTGCCTCCGCGCGCTTGCCCGGCGGGGGGAATTCAGGCAACGTGGCCCGCTTTCCAAGACGGTCTCCCCATGACACCAGCGGAACAAAGTGGCCCCGCGAGACTCGCCCGCGCCGCGGGATGGACCGCGGTCGCCGTGGCGGGCGCGGCGAGCGTGGCCGTCCTCGCATGGACGCGCGGCGAGCCCGTGAGCGCGCTGTGGATGGTGGTCGCGGCGGCGTGCGTCTTCGCGATCGCCTACCGGTTCCACTCGGCGTGGCTGATGGCCAAGGTTCTCACGATCGACGAGCTGCGGCCGACGCCCTCGGTGACGCACGCCGACGGAAGGGACTACGTGAGGACGAACCGCTGGGTCGTCTTCGGCCACCACTTCGCGGCGATCGCGGGGCCCGGCCCCCTTGTCGGGCCCGTTCTCGCCGCCCAGTTCGGATACCTGCCCGGCTTCCTCTGGATACTGATAGGCGCGGTCTTCGGCGGCGCGGTCCACGACAGCATCGTCCTCTTCTGCTCGGTGCGCCGCCGCGGCAAGTCGCTGGGCCAGATGGTCCGCGACGAGGTCGGTCCGTTCGCGGGGCTCGCCGCCCTGGTCAGCATCACGGCGATCACCGTGATCCTCCTGGCGGTGCTCGCGCTCGTCGTCGTGAACGCCCTCGCGGAGTCGCCCTGGGGCGTCTTCACGATCGCGGCGACGATGCCGATCGCCGTCGCGATGGGCTTGGCCCTGAGGACCGGCGGCCACGACGGGCCGCGCCTGCGTTGGGTGACGATCGCCGGAATCGCGGGGCTCCTCGGCGCCGTCTGGGGCGGACAGTTCATCGGGGGCACCGCGCTCGAGTCGATCCTCTCCCTGAGGGGCGTCACGCTCGCCTGGTGGATCATGGGCTACGGGTTCGTCGCCTCCATCGCCCCCGTGTGGCTCCTCCTCGCCCCGCGCGACTACCTGAGCACCTACCTCAAGGTCGGCACGATCGCCGCGCTCGGCGTGGCGATCGTGGTGCTCGGCCCGCAGCTCCGGATGCCGGCCGTCACGAGGTTCATCGACGGCTCGGGCCCCGTCTTCGCCGGCCCCGTGTTCCCGTTCTGCTTCATCACGATCGCCTGCGCCGCCATCTCCGGCTTCCACGCCGTCGTCTCGTCCGGCACGACGCCCAAGATACTGGCGCGGGAGGGCGACATCCGGGTCGTCGGCTACGGAGCGATGATGACCGAAATGTGCGTCGGCGTCATGGCCGTGATCGCGGCGTGCGCGATGGCCCCCGGCGAGTATTTCGCGATCAACGTGAAGGGGGGCGCCGACGCCGTCACCCAGCACATCAGCGCCCTGGGCTTCCCGGTCACCCCCGCCGGCATGGCCGCCCTTGCGTCAAGCGTGGGGGAGAAGACCATGATCGGCAGGGCGGGCGGGGCGCCGACCTTCGCGCTCGGCATGGCGCAGATGCTCGGCGGGGTGTTCCACAGCCGCGCGGCGCTCTCCGTGTGGTACCACTTCGCGATCATGTTCGAGGCGCTCTTCATCCTGACGACGATCGACGCCGGCACGCGGGTGGGGCGCTTCCTCGTGCAGGACTTCCTCGGGCTGGTCTGGCGGCCGCTCGGCGACACGCGCTCTCCCGCGGGAAATGTGGGCGCGACCGCGCTCTTCGTCGCTGCGTGGGGATGGTTCCTCTACCAGGGGGTCGTCGACCCGCTGGGCGGCATCAACTCGCTGTGGCCGATCTTCGGGGTGGCCAACCAGCTGCTCGCGGTCATCGCCCTGGCGCTGGGCACCACGGTCCTGATAAAGATGGGGAAGGCCCGCTACATCTGGGCCACGCTTCTGCCCCTGGCATGGCTCCTCGCCGTGACAATGACCGCGGGCTGGATGAAGATCCTCAGCGCCGACCCGAGGCTCGGCTTCCTCGCCGCCGCCGCCGCGGCGGCCCCGGGCTCGCGCCAGGCGCTGAACGCGCATGTCGACGCGGCCGTGACGGGGACCTTCCTTGTCCTCGTGGCCGTGATCGTCGCCGCGAACGCGAGGGTCTGGTGGCTCCTCCTCGCCGGCCGGCGCGCGCCGGACCTCCGCGAGGAGCCGTTCGCCGCGTCGCGCGCCGCCGACCGGGCCTGAGGGACGCTCCCCGTCCCCCGGGGATTCGCTTTGCGGGAAGAGCCGCGCCGGGCAGGATCCGGACGATGGATGCCGCAACCCGCCCGGGCCGCAACCCCGCCCTCCCGTACCTGCTCGTCGCGGCGCTTGCCGGGTCCGGCGCGGCATTCGCTCAGGCCCCCGCGCCAGCGGACATGCCGATGATGGCGAGCTTCGCAGGAGTCCCGGAGCCGCGCGAGGCCTCGGGCACCGCGTGGCAGCCGGACACCAGCACGATGTACGCCGTGCACGAGAGGCTCGGGGACTGGATGGTGATGGCCCACTACAACGTCTTCCTCAGCCTCGACGAACAACTCGGGCCCCGGGGAGGGCACCAGGTGGATTCCCAGAACTGGGCGATGCTCATGGCCTCGCGCGACTGGGACGGCGCCGACGACCTGATGTTTCGGGGCATGTTCACGGTCGAGCCGTGGACGGTGACCGACCGCGGCTACCCGATGCTCTTCCAGACCGGCGAATCCTACAACGGCCAGCCGCTCGTGGACCGGCAGCACCCGCACGACTTCTTCATGGAGCTCGCGGCGCGGTACAGGCACGCGATCGACCGGGCGACGGCGGTCTCCCTCTACCTGGCCCCGTCCGGGGAGCCGGCGCTCGGGCCGCCCGCGTTCATGCACCGCCAGTCGGCCATGGACGACCCGGCGGTCCCGATCACCCACCACTGGATGGACTCGACCCACATCTCATTCGGTGTCGTCACGGCCGGGGTCAGCCGGGGGGACTTCCAGCTCGAGGTCTCCTGGTTCAACGGCCGCGAGCCGAGCCAGCGCAGGTGGGGCATCGAGCCCCCGCACCTCGACTCGTATTCCGGGCGCCTGAGCTGGAACCCCTCGCGGGAATGGAGCTCGCAGGCCTCCTACGGCTACCTCGCGAGCCCTGAGGACCTGCATCCCCTTGAGAGCGAGCACCGCGCAACGCTTTCGGTGATGGACACGCATCCCCTCGGGGACGACCGGGTCATCGCAACCACGCTGGCCTGGGGGCAGAACATCTCCGGGGGCCAGAGGAGCAACGCGCTGCTGGCGGAATCGGACTGGCAGGTGTCCGGGCGCTACACGGTCTTCGGCCGCGCGGAGTACGTGCAGAAGACCGGGGAGGAGCTCAACCTTGAGCCCGCGCGGGCGGAATTCGACGTCACGCAGGCGTCGCTCGGGGCGAGCCGCGAGCTCTTGGACAACGCCAGGGTGCAGCTGGCGCTCGGGGGCGAGCTCACGTGCTCCTGGGCCCCCTCGCTTGAGGGCATCTACGGGAGGCACCCTCTCGGCTACTGGATATTCCTTCGGCTCCGCCCGGCTCAAAGCCGGATGAAGATGTAGGCCGTGTCAGACCTCGTAGGCCGGCAGGACCTTCTCGACCCTGACCTTGTCGAGCCTGGCGTAGGTCGGCACACCGGTGTCGTAGGGCAGCACGACCTCGCCCTGGATCAGCGGCTGGGCGTAGCGCAGGAACTGGAAGTTCATGCTGACCATGTCCTCGTTGATCCACTCGCGCGGCAGCTTCTTCGTCCCGTTGGCGATCTCGCTCAGGGGCGCGAGGCCGGTCTCCACCGTGTAATGCTCGGTCTCTCCGCGGACAAGGGTCACCATCTTGTCGGTCTCGCCGGCGATCGCGGCGCGCACCGCCGCCTGTCCGGCCAGGAACGCCTCGTCGGCGTCGGTCTTGGACGCCGCGTGGGCCGCGGCGCGCTGGATGAGTCCCGGGCGGGCCACGCGGACCTTGGCGTTGGGGATGCCGGTCTCGATGATCTCCGAAAGGGCCTCCCCGGCGCCGCCGAGCTTGGCGTGCCCGAAGGCGTCGGTGGCGGAGTCGGCGGCGAGGTAGTTGCCGTCGGCGTCCACGAGCCCCTCGGCCACGACGATCAGGCAGTAGCGCTCCCGTTTCAGGACGCGCTTCACGTCCTCGAGGACCTTCTCCTGGTTGAACGGGACCTCCGGGAGGAGGATCAGGTGCGGCGGGTCGTGGGGATGGTCGCGGCGCTTCGCGAGCGCGGCGCCGGCCGCGATCCAGCCGGCGCTCCGGCCCATGACCTCGACGATCGAGACAAGGTCGCCCTGGCCCATGGCCTCGTTGTCGCAGGCGATCTCGCGGACCGTCATCGAGAGGTACTTGATCACGCTGCCATAGCCCGGGCAGTGGTCGGTCCCGGTAAGGTCGTTGTCGATCGTCTTCGGGACGCCGATCACGCGCAGCTCGTAGCCCTGCTGCTGGGCCAGCTTCGAAATCTTGTCGGCCGTGTCCTGGGAGTCGTTTCCGCCTATGTAGAAGAAGTAGCGGATGTTGTGCGCCTTGAAGACCTCGATCACCCGCTCGAAATCCTGCTGCTTCTTGAGCTTGTACCGGCAGGTGCCGAGGGCCGCCCCCGGCGTGTGGCGCAGGGCCCGTATCTGCTGCTGGGACTCGGAGGCGAGGTCGACCAGGTCCTCCTGAAGGATGCCGAGCACGCCGTTCAGGCCGCCGTAAATCTCCTCAATGGACTCGTTGTTGAGCGCCTCGGCGACTATCCCCGCAAGGCTCGCGTTGATGACGGAGGTAGGGCCCCCAGATTGACCCACCAGTACGTTTCCTACGAGTTCAGCCATTTGAAAAGAGATAAGGGATTAGAGAGACAGTGAGGGTCCAAGAAAGCGCATCCCGAGGGAGTGCGCAATTTAAAAGTTCCGGAGGGCCCGAAACGGCCCTAAAGGAGCCTCGCCGGCCTGTAGTCGGCCGCGCCTTTCACCCTCTTGGCGATGGGCTTCACCTCGGCGACGAACGCGTCGACCTGGTCCGGCGCGGCGCCCACGAAACGCGCGCTTTCCGCGAGGATCCCCTGGAGGGCCTTCTTGCCGAGCCCGATCCGCCTGTCGCCCGCAAGGCGGTCGAGGAGGTCGGCCCCGGACGTCCCGCTGCGCATCGCCTTCACGGCGGCGATCGAATGCTCCTTGATCGCCTCGTGCGCGGTCTCGCGGCCGGCGCCGCGCTTCACGGCCTCCATCAGGATCGTCGTGGTGGCGAGGAAGGGGAGGTTGCGCTCGTTCTCCTGCGCGATGGCCGAGGGGAAGGCCTCCATCTGCTCAAGGACCGTGAGGAACGTCTCGAGGCTGCCGTCGATCGCGAAGAACGCGTCCGGCAGCGCGACCCTCCGGACGACGGAGCAGGAGATGTCGCCCTCGTTCCACTGGTCGCCCGCGAGCGTGCCGGTCATGGTGACGTACCCGCCGAGTATGGTCGAGAACCCGCAGATGCGCTCGCAGTTGCGCGCGTTGGCCTTGTGCGGCATCGCCGAGGAGCCGACCTGGCCCTCCTGGAAGCCCTCCGTCAGGAGGCCCGCGCCGGCCATGAGCCGCATCGTCGTCGCGAAGCTCGCGGCGGCCGCGCCGACCTGGTGCAGCGCGGACACGACCTCGAAGTCGAGGCCGCGCGGGTAGACCTGGCCGACGCTGCCGAGCGAGGCCGGGATGCCGAGGTGCTTCAGGATCCGGCTCTCGAGGCTCGCGACCTTGTCCGCCCTGCCGCCGAGGAGCGTCAGCTGGTCGAGCTGCGTGCCGACGGCGCCCTTCAGCCCGCGCACCGGGTAGCGGGCGATGAGGCCCTCGAGCCGCTCGAGCGCGAGCAGCAGCTCCTGCCCGAACATCGCCATCCGCTTGCCGAGCGTCGTCGGCTGCGCCGGGACGTTGTGCGTGCGGCCCGTGATCATGAGGTCGCGGAACTCCTCGGCGCGGCGCGCGAGGCCGAGCAGCGCCGCGGCCGCCTTCCTGCGGACGATCCGCAGCGACTGGAATATCTGGAGCTGCTCCACGTTCTCGGTGAGGTCGCGGCTCGTGAGCCCGAGGTGGATGAACTGCCTCTTCGCGAGCTCCGAGAATTCCTCGATCCGGGCCTTCACGTCGTGGAGCGTCACGCGCTCGCGCCTGGCGATCGACTCAAGGTCGACCTGCGCCTTGACCCGCTCGTAGTCCCGGATCGCGTCCGCCGGGATCGGGACGCCCAGGTCCCGCTGGGCCTTCATGACCGCGATCCAGAAGTCCCGCTCGAGGTGCACCTTCCCGCGCTGCGACCAGACGTCGCGCATCGCCGGCGACGCGTAGCGCTCCGCAAGGACGTTGAGGACGGGCTCGCGGGGGGTAGGTTCGGACGGCTCGATCACGGGGGAGCCGCCCAGTAAACGCCCCGTGCGCGTGAACGCCACCGGAAAACGACGCGCGCCCCCCGGGGGCGCGGCTAGGCGGCCAGGCAGCGGACGGCCATGTCGCGCAGGACCTCCTCCTGCTCGTCCGGCCTGCGCGTGACCTCCCCGAAGGCGTCGATGAAGGCCCGCTGGTTGTCGATCAGGCGCCTGAGGGGCGGCAGCTGGGCCCCGGCCAGCTTGCCGAGGTACCAGGGGTTCTGGGCGAAGACGTTGTACGAACTCTTCTCCCCGGCGGCGTCGCCGTACCTCGCGCCGTGCACCCCCGCCGCCCGCTGGAGGCCGTCGACGCCGCGCGGCCCGATCCTCGCCTCCCCGGCGTCGGCCAGGGCGCGCAGCTGGGTCAGCAACCGGTTTCGGTTCTGGAGCGCCGCCAGGATCGGCCGCGCGTCCCCGCCTGCGAAGTAGTGCCGCCTGAGGGCGGCCAGGGTCCACTCGAGGTCCCCGCTGAAGAAGGCCTCGGCCGTCTCGAAGAAGTCGCCCTGTGCGGCGTTAGGGGTGAGCTCGGCGACGGCCGCCTCGTCGATCGCCGCCCCGTCCCCGGCGTACGCCGCGAGCTTGTGCACCTCCTCGACGAGCAGCCTCGTGTTCGCCCCTATCCTGGCGAGCAGGAGCTCCAAGGCCCCCGGGGCGAACTGCGCGCCCAGGGAGCGGGCCTCGGCCTGCACGACGGCCGCCAGCGCCTCGCCGTCCTCGCCGCCGTCGGCGAGGGCGAAGTCCGAGTTCTTCTCGCACCATTTCGGGAAGGAGCGCCGCCTGTCGACCGGCGCGGCGGTGATGAGGACGGACGTCTCCGCGGGGTCCACGGACTGCAGCACGCGCTGGAGGTCCTCGACGCGCCTCAGGGTGGCCTCGGACTTGCCGGTCACGGTGTCCGCAAGGAAATTGACGTCCTTCAGCCAGAC
>Ga0181537_10003472_pt1 | contig 13469 bp, 11 predicted proteins | sample PEATcosm2014_Bin_39_FD_119765 | JGI IMG/M metagenome (GOLD analysis project Ga0181537, IMG submission 119765) | Peatland microbial communities from MTU Mesocosm Facility, Houghton, MI, USA - PEATcosm2014_Bin23_10_metaG | ecosystem: Environmental > Terrestrial > Soil > Wetlands > Peat | place...
CTCACGCCGCCTCCGTCGCTTGAACGCGTTCCTCGCAGAACTTCTGATTATTCCTGAGCCGCACGTCATCGGGGTCAATCTCCACAGCTTTGCGAGCATGTTTCAAGGCTTCGTCGTACAGCCCAAGGTTCCACGCGGCGATGGATGCCAAGTCATGCGGTGCCGATCCCCACACGGCGGGATCAACCGTGTAGACCAACTCCCGATGCGTGATGGTCAAGCACGTCAGCGCCGCGCCGTAGCATTCCGCCCAGCGCGACATGCGATAGCAGCAGAGCGCCAAGTCATGCCACGGCTCGCGCGTGTCTGGCGCTTCGGAGCATGATTGGCGAAGCCACTTAAGAGACGCTTGCCAGTCTCCGAGTTCCTGATACGAGCGGCCAATGACGCGCATGGCGTAGCAGCGCTCGTTCGGCCACGTCGCGCGCGGCAGACTCAGATACCGCTGCGCTTGATCAATCGCGGCTTGCCATTCGCGATGGAAGGAGAGTTCGCGGGCGTAGTAGAAGGCGTTGCGGGGTTCTAGAGGATTCTCTTCAATGGAGACACGCAGTATGTCAAGGTACTGACCGCGAGACTTGTTGGGGTCGGGCTTGTGAATCACCAACAGCATATCTGTGTGCGCCCACACTTCTTCGGTGCGGTCCGCAACCGGATATTCATGTACCGGATTGGCCCATCTGAAACCGTGACGCGAGTGAATTTTTTCGTAGGAGAACACGATGCCGCATCCCCAATCGAATCCGTACCTGAGGCGGTTCGTAGTGGGAGTCCACACCCTCTCAATCTCCGCACGCCATCCCGGCTGCAACACTTCGTCCAAGTCCAGCGAAACGCACACGTCAATGTCCTCGGGAAGCATCGCAAGCGCGGCGTTGCGCGCGTCGTCGAAGCGCCACGGTTTAACGGAGATAGATACGACGGTCGCGCCGTTGGACTTGAGGATATCCACGGTGTCGTCCGTTGATCCCGTATCCGCAACGAAGATCAGATCAGCATCCTTCGCAGCCTCGCAAAACCGTGCGCAGAACTGAGACTCGTTGAGCGCGATACTGTAGATCGCGATCTTCATGTGATCCAGGCGATGGGGGCGGTGTTGGTTGAGGATGCGGCATCCTGCCAACTGGCGAGCATTACAGTCCATGTGGTGGAACCTGCACTAGCACCATAACTAATAGTGTTGCCGGTAGTACTTGTTATCAAATCTCCAATAAAGGGATTAGTTGACGATCCTCTATTAGTCCAGCCTCCTGTAACGGAACCGGGAGTACCCGTCGCTATTAGATTTATCGCTACAGTCAGTTCGTTGGTAGCGGTGTTGCTGAAATTAGTAGATGTAAATGTCCCACTATTGCCGTTATTAGTCGTGCAATCGGCAGTAACTAAAGACGGGTTATTGTTGGTGCAAGTATAATGTAGTACGTAAAGATTCCATCCATTCAATCCAGCATTTCCAGTCGCAGTAATAGTCGGAGTCCCGGACGCATTACACTTAATCCACCCTGCCGTTATCTGGGGTGAATTTGCAGTGTAATTTAAGGCACTAGGGATAGTGTAACCCCCGGAATTAACGGTATCTGTGAAAGCAACGGAGTTCTGGCCACCAACAACATAAAAATTGGCAATCGCTAATAAAAAATCCCCCGCTGCCACTGATCCGGTTAAAGTTACGGCATTGGTTGCTGTGGTATTGTAGTTGTTCTCTATTTCTTGGAACGTAAATGACATATTAAAAAGTCCATGAAGTGATCAGTTGATTTGCCCACCAATCATATTGAGATCCGGTAAACCCGACATAAGCGGTGTTAGCTCCCACAATCGAAGGGATATTAACAGTCCAACTTTGATTGAATACCCCACTAGTTACCGTATCGGTGAGGGTCATCGAAAGCGTCGTTCCGTTGTATGACAAGGAGCAAGTAAGCAGATTACCGGCTGTAAGAGTTAATCCTGTAATGGTAATTTGCGGAGTCGCGTCAGATGGATTATCTCCGTTTTGATACAGCCCCGTGGAGTTGTTAGTCGGATCGAATTTGATTGCGATGCTATTAGCCAATCCTCCAGTAAGGGCAACTGGAGTCATGCCACTCTCGTTCCCATACCCCATCGTATCCCCGTAGCCGCCTAAATACGTAAAGCCGCCAGTCTGTACCCCAAAATTGAGATTAGTGGTATTGGGCTGATTTTGAATGACAAAACACATGCCTACTTGAGACTGCCCTACCGTGTCACCGGCGTTAGTCATTTGAAAATTAAAATTCGTTGTGAATGTCGATATCGAAACAGGCGCGGCATACCACGCTGCTCCTGATTCATCGTGAGGGCCAGCATACGCGCCGCCCGTGCTTGTCGTGTCGGTCAAGACTATGTTTGAACCACTAAAATAAGCATATCCAGTCAACTTTATAAGGTTCGAGGCACTAGAAAAACCGCTAGAAAAGTTAATAGTGTGGGAGGAAGCTATTTGATAATTCCCCGTAGCTACATAACTATCGGTGAACCCGGATTGGATCGCGACAGCATTGATTACTTGATTACTGCTAACAGTAATTGGACTGCTATAAAGAGTAGAAGCCGTTGTGGGCAGCAGTCCGTTTGTCGTGTAGTAAATTGAGGCTCCTACTGGGCCACTCAAAGAAACAGTCTGCGTAGACCCGTAAGAACCGGGCGCTACGCTAAAGTTTGGCGCGGACAATTTCGCATAAATAGTCGATGAAGCATCCTGGAAACTCCAGGAGTTAACTAGATTATTTGCTCCGTTAGAAATTTGAGTTGCAGTATAAAACTGACCACCTGTAAATCCGACGTAAGCCATATTACCCCCTAATACGGAAGGGATATTCACGGGCCACGTATAGCGGCCCTGTGCGCCACTTGTGGTATCCGCAATAGTCATTGTTAGAATGCTACCGTCGTAAGTGATCGTACAGTTGAATGAGTGGTTGTTATAGAAATTGATTGCATAAGGAGTTAGGTCGTTACTACCTACCAATTGGGTTTGTGGCCCTCCGTTGATATAAAGACCTGTAGTACTAGGCTGACAGTTAGCGGCATACTGAGCTTGGTAACTATTGGCATCAAACTTCACTGCAATGCTATTGCCGGGAGAAGTTCCCTGGGTAAGCGGAGGGCCTCCGTTATAAACCCCTGAAACGCTCCCAGAACCTACGGTCCCTGATGTTGATACGTTTACAGTTCCGACCCCAGAAGCTATTGTGTAAGTACCAAATGAGGTAATAACGCTGCTAGATATAACCCCCGATCCAGAAAGAATCATACCCACAGTAGCGAATGCATATGACGTAGCACTAATTGTCACTACGCTGCCCGACTGAGATGCAGTCCCGTCAAACCCAACAGTGAACCAACCGTACCCTCCTAAATTGGCATCCCCTGCGCAGTTGTCCCCAGAATTACCGGAAGGATTTGTTGTGGTATTGCTGTTTTGTACGCAAAATGTAATTGCTTGAACAGAAGAAAAATGCCCTGCTGTTTGTGCAGCAGATTCATTAAACCCCCCGGCATTAATAGTAAAATTAAACGACGTTGTGAAGGCGCTTGCATTAACTTGAGTCGTGTACCAAAAACCACACCCCTCATGCGCCATGCCGCCATACGGCACTTCAAGCGAAGTTCCGTTGATGGCACCCTCATAAGCGTTGTGGATAGTACCGCCTACTTGGGCCGCTAGATTACCTACGGTGTAATTGAAGATCGCAGTTGAGCCTGCGCCGCCTCCCCCTCCGCCCGCGCCCACATTGAACACCCCAGCCGACCCGCCCAGCACATGCCCACCCGACAGCACCACCGCGCTCATACGTTTCTGAACACCAGCGCAATGTTCGCCTGCGACAGCGACGCGCCAGTCTGCGCAATATTCGCCAAGCCAATGGATACCGGCGCTCCCGCCGTCGCCGCCGTGTAGATTCCCATTCCGCCAAACAAGTTCGTACTCGTTGCCGTCGCGTTCGTGAACTCCGCAAAGTTCGACGCGCTTTGCAGTTGCGATCCGCCGTACATGGAAAGCGTCTGTCCCAACGAAGTCGTGGACAGTCCCACGCTGGATACCGTGGTTGAGAAATTGAACCCCACGTAGTATTCGCCCTGCGTGAAATTCATATTGATCGGCACCGATACGGGCCGAATCGCCGGACTCGTCAGTTGCGTGTTGCCCGCCGTGTTCGATGCATAGCTGTACGTCGTCTGCGTTGAACCGGATGACAACGAGGACAACGTGCTGGCGTTCTTCGTATACACGATCGCCCACGCCGACATGGCAATCGCCATCGTCGCCGTGGTTGCCGCCGAACCGTTGCTCCAGCCGACGAGCGCATCCAATCGCGTTGCTGTGAGCGGGCCAGGGCACGGGTAGTACTGAATGCTCAAGCTGCCATTGCCTGGAGCACTCAAAGCCTGCAATTGATCCACCGGGTAGATGGAACGCGACACGGGCGCGTTGCCGATGCTGATGGTTGAGGCATTGACGAAAATAGACAATCCACCCGTCGCCGAGAGCGACGACGTGGCGGGCGCGGACAATTGGATAGACCCGTTGGAATAGCCCACCGTCATCGCGCCCAAGCCGTTCAGTAGATTCGAGGACAACGGCAGAGTCGTGGAGCTATTCTGCGTCGTGTTGCCTGTGGCGTAGAACCCGCCCGTGGACACGCCCGTCGCGCCCGATATCTGGATTGAGCCGTTGGAGTAGCCGACGGTCGCGCCGCCCAAGCCATTGAACGACAGTGCCGAGAGGTTCAATGTCGTGGAGGAATTCTGCGTCGTGTTCCCTAGCGCGTACAGCCCCGCCGTAGAGACGCCGCCCGCGGCGCCACCCGATATCACCACCGATCCGTTGGAATACCCAACCGACACGCCGCCCGTGCCTTGGAACAACAGACTTCCGTTCGTCGCCGTGCCCGAGGTTCCTTGCGTCGTGTTGCCCGTCGCATAGATGGATTGCGTCGGTACGCCGACACTGATCGTGGATGCGTTGACCGCGATGGACACTTGCCCGGTCCCGGACAAAGACGATGTGGCCGGGGCCGACAGTTGAATGGACCCGTTGCTGAATCCCACGGTTTGCGCGCCCAGCGCGTTGAACAGCAGCGACGACACGGCGAGCGACGTAGAACTATTCTGTGTAGTATTCCCGGTCGCGTAGAGCGATGCCGTGCCGCCGCCCGCACCGCCTGAGATGACGATTGATCCGTTCGTCACACCGACCGACACACCGCCCGCACCCGCGAACGACAGTTGGCCAATCGTCTGCGTGCCAGAGGTGCCTTGAGTCGTGTTACTGAGAGCGTAAAGCGACTGCGACAGCCCCGTCGTCGCAGGCGCCGAGATGATCAAACTATTGGATGACCACCCAACCGACACAAGCCCCGCGCCCGAGAAGTTGAGCGACGACACCGCATACGTCGACGAGGACGACTGCCCCGTCGTGTTGCCGCCCGCGTAGATATTCCCGCTCGTGCCCGCGTTCCCGGCGTTCCCCGAGATCGTGATGCCGTTGCCCGCCTGTGACAGCGTGATGTTATTCCCGCCCGCGAGCGTCATCGTGCCCGTGGCCACGAGGTACGTCGTGCCGGTGGTGTTGCCGCCAATCTGTAGGTCGAATCCGCCCGTGCCGCCGCCGCCGCTCGCGCCGATGAACGTGATGCCGTTGCCGCCGTTCTGCGAGAGGGTGATGTTGGCACCGCCCGCGAGGCTCATGGTGCCAGAGGAAATGAGCGCCGTGACGCCCGTGGTATTGCCCGCTATCTGCGCGTCAAGACCGTTGCCTGCCAGTCCCGTGGGGCCGGTCGGTCCCGCGTTGCCCTGTACGCCTTGCGCGCCCTGAGGCCCCTGCGCGCCAGTCGGCCCAGTCGGGCCGCTGCCAGAGGGACCGGTGGGGCCGGTCGCGCCGACGCCGGGACCGGTGGGGCCGCTGCCTCCCGTGGGTCCGGTGGGGCCAGTGGGGCCGGTCCCGGTCGGACCGGTCGGGCCAGGACCGCCAGCACCACCGGAGGGGCCGGTCGGGCCAGGATTGCCCATCGGGCCAGTCGGCCCTTGCGCGCCGCACGTTGCAACCTGGATCGTCCCGCAGCTCATGCGACAGTCACCCCTGGGGATACCGTCACGGTCCCCTGAAGCAATCGCGTGACCACGCCACTCGAGCTTGTCACGATCAAGTCATACACTCCGTTCCACCACGTAAATCCTTCCGTGTCCGTCGCATCAATCGTCAGCGTGATCGTTCCGTACACCCCTCCCAGTACCAGATCATCGCTCGCGTCATACAGTAGGGTACTAGATAGCACATACGGGCGAATCTGCATATTCGCCGTGTAGCCGGTCAGATCCACGGGCTGCGGGGAGGCTCCGACAGCGCCGCAACAGTTCCCTGCCGTCCACAGAAACACCATGGACACCGTCGCGCCTTGCGCGATGCAGAGATTGTAGGTTCCGGCGCCACATGAGCACGTCATAGCGCGTTCAGTATCCTGGTGCCGCGGACAGCCACCTGCATCACGCCAGTGGTCCCGAACGTTCCCGCCGTCGGGGTCAGCAACACCTGCCGCTGCGAGCCGCCCAACGAGACCGGGGTCGCGATCGGCTGCGGCGGATTCGTTCCCGCAGTGATGCCGGCCGCCGCCAACAGCGCCGTCGGCGTGCCGCTCCAGCCGACGCCGACGCTGGTAAGGCCGTTCGTGGTGTCAAGCGCGGTGGTCACGCTGTAGCCGTACTGATCGATCGCGAACGTGGACGGGAACACGATGGCGGTGTTGTACGTGGCCCCGATCGGCGTTCCGGCCCAGTACTGCGCCCACGTTTCGCGGACCATGCCGTTATCCACGGTCTGCTCGAATCCCGACGTGCCGTCCACGATCCTGATTTTGTTGCCCCACGCTTGGCCGCTTTGGGCGATCAGGACTCGTTGCTTGTAGCCGTCCACTTGAGCGGCATTCATGAGGCTACAGGACGCCGCCGCCGTCACCCCCGAGGCATTCGTGATGCCGCCCGTCCACGTGGCCGTGGTCGCGCCGTTCGTAAACGTCACCAAACGCTGCTCGTTATCCGAGAACCACACGTTGTACGCGCCACTCGTGTACGGCCATGTGACCGCGACTCCTGCGGTCGCCAACGTCGCGCTGGTCGCGCCCGCGGCGATCGTCGCCGTGAAGGTCAGCGGCACCACACGCCAGCCGACCACGCGGATATCAACATCAGACTGGGTCAGCAGTTCGGTGCCTTGATTGCAGAACGAACCCCTGAGAGTCTGCGTTGATGTGCAATTGAGGAATATCAGTTCCGCCTTGACGATCACGTTGTTGCCGGCGAATGCAAATCCGGGGTAGTACGTGGCCGACTGCGGCCAGTCCTGCACCGTGCATCGCCAACGGAAGTTCACGCCTGTATTGCTGCCGCTGGTCGCGCTTGATATCGGATACTGCTGCGCGACGGTCGCCAAGTCCAATGACTCACCGTCAATGTTCACATCAATCAATGGCGGTGCACCTGCGAATGCGACCGCGAAATTGCCGCCGCCCACGGACGTGTCATGGCGGATGTAAAAATTCTTGAAACTCCCGCCGCCGCCGAATGCATCCGTGACCATCTGCCAGCCGCCGTCGGGGCGCAGTGACGTGTAGCCGTCGATGACCGAGCCATTGTGCGGTGAGCATTTCAATGAATTGATGTAACCGCTGCTGGTTGACCGGCGCGTCGCGGTACCGACGTAGACGCCTTCGTCCATGGTGTTGAACAGTTTCGTCTGACAACCCACGTAGTTCGATATCGTGTAAATCAGATGCGGCGGGGAGAACGGCGTACCCGCGCCGCCCACGTTGCCGCCGCTTTGATCCTGCACATCCGAGTACCGCTTGCCGACGATATTCGTGGCTTGCCAACTGCCGGGACTGCCGACGAATCCCATAAGGACGCCGTCAAGTTCCCAATGATCAAAATATATCTCGGTGGGGACGGACGTATTCGCAGACGATGCGACCGTCGCATTGGTCACCGTAAGATTGGCATTCCACTGCGCGTCCATCGTCACCAAGCACGGAATGAAGTAGCACGCGAGCAAGTTATCCGGCACATAGGCGCGGCAGTCGGTACCGACGAAATACAGCCGATACGCGTTTCCGCGAATCATGAACATTGCGCCGCCGTTGGTCGGTCCGGCCCACAGCGCGGTCGCGCCTCCCGTGAAGATATTCCCCCAGTTATTCGCGAGATAGTTCGTGATCTGCGTCGTGTTGAATGTGCTGGTCGCAGCGACCACAGGCCCCGTGGCCGCGCCATAGGGGGCCGCCAATGCGCCCCACGAATACTGCGAACCGACGCCGTTCAAGCTCGGGGAGAGTCCCGCGCAATACTGGAACTTCACATTCCGCCAAATGCAGTCGTGCGTGTTCTGAAAACAGAACGTCGGCACGCCTACGGCATCGCTTAAGATCAAACCGGTAGGCGTGAATTCGACATTCGTGTATGAATTGACGAAGATCGTGTTGGCGGGATTCAAGCCAATGTTCAGATACGCAGGACAATCCCAGATCAGCGTCACCTTGGTATTGGCGACTTGGGCCAGCGCGTTGACAACCGCCGCGCGCGAATCAATGACGCCGTTCGGATCGACTCCAGGGTACGTCGATAGGAACAGCGTCTCGCCGCCCGAGATCACGAGCGATGCGGACGGCGATGCCCCGCTGATCGCTCCATTGACACGAAGGCTCGTCACGCCGTTGATCGTGGTCGTGCCGTTCGTCACGGACAGCGCCCAGTTGCTCAACGCGGTGGCGATGTTCGTCGGCGTGCCAGATTGAGTCTGCACCAGAGGAACCAACTCCGCGCCCGTGAGCGGCAGTTGCGCGGCACCGACCATCGCTGAGATTTTCTCGCCGGGGACGGACATTCACTAGTCCCATCCGCCGATGCCGCACATCATGCCGAGCACCCAGCCTAAGCCGAAACAGACTGCGCCGAAGATGATGAAGCCGATGAAGCTCATTTTTTGATGCAGGCGCAAGTAAGAAGTAGGTCTTGGGCCGCCTCTTTTGAGAACGTCAGCGCCCATCGTAGATACGCTTCATTCTTGCCAGCCAAGTCTTGATGCAGCGTGTAGTCGTAGCTCACGGCCCAGTGGCAATTGTAGCCGTTCGGGTTGTGTTTGATGTCCGTGTGCGGCGCATTGTTCTTGCGCCATTCGGGGTCCAAATAACATATCGCGAATTCCGACATGGGTTCGCAATGAGTGGGATCACCGTAATACCGATTCGATGCCCAATGGGGAATCACGACGCGTGCGACTCCTTTCACTGGCGCGCCAGCGCTGTTGTATTCCACTGGCACCATCACGCGCCACAGTTCGTTCCAAAATCTGACGCGCTCCCATTTACCGTTGAAGTTCGTCAAATGCTCTAGTACATGTGAGCAGTTCGCCGCCTCAACGGAATTATCCTCAAACGGCCACGGCGTTTCGCGAAGGTCATGCACGACGTCAACGCCTTCGAAGGCGATTGCGTCCATACCGATGTGGTCTTTGGCTTTGTTGGAACCGCAACCAATGTCCAATTTGCAAATCGACTTAGGCGAGTTTACAATGGACTTAGGGGATTCAATAATCTGTGGAGATGCAGACATGCCAGTTACCCGTATTTGTAAAATTTGCAAGCGATCGTATAACACACCCGCTTCTCAGAAGTTGATCTACTGTTCCGCCGCTTGTTACAACGTCGGCAAAATTGGAGCGGGCAATCCGAAATGGAAGGGCGGTCAATATCTTTGCGATGGATATCGGTATATCTATAGTCCGACGCATCCTGATCGCACAAAGCTCGGATATGTGGCCGAACACAGACTCGTCATGGAAGCGCACATAGGTCGCCGCTTGAAACCGACGGAAGCGGTTCACCACATTGACGAGGATCGTTTGAACAACAATATAAACAACATGCAGTTGTTTGACGGTAACGGCATGCATTCCATTTCGGAGCACATTAAATACAGAACGGAACGCGGAACATTTACGAATGACGTTAGATTGGCATCTCGTCGATTTTCTGAGGAACAAGACCAAGAGATCATGAAACTGAAAAACAGCGGCAAAACAGCCGGGCAAATTGCCGATATCATGGGGGTTCAGCGACACGTCATTTATACTGCCGTTCGCAGAATTACGAAGGTTCGCAAACGATATGGAAACTCTGCTGGCAATTACCATATAAAGCCTTTCGGTCCGTAGTCCCCAGTGATGTCGATATGTCCAATTTTGCATCCGCAATCAACGGCACAACGATAGCCGTATTGTCGCGCATCGTTCCAGAACGTGAGGTCTTGCGTCGCGATCCCTTGCCCGTCTTTGCCATTCAACGTTTTGAACCACGGTTTCTTGAGGCGCGCGTCTTTGAAAAGCGCCAAGCGAAACATCGTGAAGCCTTGCGCGACTCCGTATGTTTCTATCAGTCCACCGTTCGGATCTGGCGGTTGCGGACGATAGTTAATCACGGGATCTTGCTGCGGAGAGCCCCAGATTTGGGCGCATCCGCCAGGTCCCTTCGTAAAATATAATCCTTGAATTGCCGCGAACTCAGGATGCTGTTCCATCCTTTCAACAAGACGAATAACGCCATCCTGCGGTACTGTGTTGTCGTGCTCAATGCACAATATATATTCCCATTCATTCAACTGCGGATGCGCGACGATACTTTCAACGGCGCGCGTGTAGGCCTCGCCCACCTCATCGCCTAATGCCGCGATCTTCACGACTCCGTTGTTTGGAGGGAACGCCAGATTCCACAATGACATCATCACTTCAACGGAGATCATATCGGCTGTGGGGATGATTACCACTATCCTCTGCTTACGCCACGATCCGCCGCGCTGCAAACGCGCGACCGTTTCCGGCATATTCGTCGCATGATGCCCAGACATGTCCGTGACCACGAGTTGTTTCGTCGCCATCACGCGTTCCTAAACACAAGCGCAATATTCGCCTGACTCAACGATGACCCCGTTTGCGCAATCGCGTTCAGATTGATGCTCACGGGCGCGCCCGTCGTCGCGGCAGTGTAGACGCCCGCGCCGCCGAACAGGTTCGATGAGGATGCCGTCGCATTCGTGATCTCCGCATAGTTCAATGCCGTTTGAATCGCGTTGCCGCCCATCATAGATATTGTGGCTCCAAGGTTCGTCGTACTCAGTCCTACGCTGGACGTCGCCGTGATCATGTTGAAGCCGACGAAGTATTCGCCGGGTGCCATGTTGAAGTTCACCGGGCACGACATGGGATAGATATTGGACCCCGTGAACTGCGTATTGCCTGCGGTGTTGGACGCGTAGGTGTACGTCGTCTGCGTAGAACCCGACGAGAGCGATGACAGCGTACTCGCGTTGCGCGTGTAGATGATCGCATACGCCGAGAACGCGAGCGCCGCCGTCGCGGTGGTCGCGGCAGAGCCTGCCGACATGGCGAACAGCGCATCAATGCGCGTGCCGGTGAGCGCCACATCGTTCTGCACGTACTGAATGGACAGCGACGCGTTCCCCGGCGCGGAGATCTGCGTCAGGTTCCCATACGGATACACCATGCGCGTGCGGAACGGCTGCACCATGGACAGCCCCGCCGTGTTGATGGTGCCAGAGTAGTTCGCACCCACCGTGGAGCCGGTCGTGAATCCGGTACCCGCGAGCGAGGTCGCGTTGATGCTCACGCCAGAGGAGTTCACCGTGAAGGCGATGTTGCCGGACTTGGCGGTATTCGTGCCTGCGAGCCCCGAACCGTTGAAGGACACCCCAGAAGAGTTCACGGTGAACACCGCGCCGCCCGTGTTCGCGGTATTGGTACCCGCAAGCCCCGATCCATTGAACGAGAGTCCCGAGGAGTTGAGCGTAATCGACGCATTCCCGGTAATGGCCGTATTCGTACCCGCGAGCGCCGCATTCGCATAGGACGCCGTCACGGTTCCCGCGCCCGCGCCCGTAGAGAGCCCGAACGTGAAGTTGTTCGAATTGCTGAGCACCAGGCTTGACGCCGATACGCTCGAGCCGTTCGCGCTTACAATCGGCCCGTTGCCGCCAATTGAAATCGTGCTGGCGTTTACCGAGATGGACGCGAGGCCCGTCGCCGACAAGGACGACGTCACAGGAGCCGACAGTTGCACGGTGCCGTTTGAGAACCCGACCGTCATCGCGCCGCCGCCGCTGAACGAGAGCGCCGACAGGGGCAGCGTGGTCGAGCTGTTCTGCGTGGTGTTCGCGCCGAGCGCGTACAGGCCACCCGTCGTGACGCCCGCGCCTGCGGTGGTGAGCCATGCGGGGACGCCGAGCGACAGGCCGTTGGTGGAGTTCGTGCCGACGAGCACGCTGCCCGCCGTGGTCGTGGTCGTAAGACCCGTCCCCGCGCCTGCCGCCGCGCCCACGATGCTGATGGACTGGCCGTTCTGGCTCAACGTGATATTCGTGCCGCCCGCGAGTACCAGCGTGCCGCTCGAGACCAGCGCGCCCGCGCCCGCCGTGTTGCCGCCGATCGTGATGGCCGCGCCGCCGCCCGCCCCTCCCGCGTTCGTGACGTATGCGAGGCCGCCGGAGGATGCGATCGGCATTATCTATTCGCCACGTTCGATTGGGCGAATGTCCCCGTGACGCTCCCGCTGCCTGAGTTCAAGAGAATCCGGCAGAACACCGGGGCGAACAGGAAATTCGTCTGCACCGCGCCCGTCGCGTTGACCGCATTGGTGTCGTTCGTGTTCACCCACGTGACGGCGGAGGGCAGCACGGCAGTACCGAAGTTTGAGTTTGGGTCATCCATGGTCGATTGCAGCGTGTAACTCACGGTGCCAGACACGTTGAACTGGATCGTGACTTGGGTATTGGCCCACTCGTCCAAGCGCACCCAAGCCGAACTCGCTATGCCGTTGGTCCCCACAGTGACCGCTGCCGTTGGGGCCTGCGAGACGCCGATATCCATCACCTGCGCATAGTCGAGCGTCGAATAGGACGCGCCGCCCGACACGACAAGGGACTCACTGAGCGCCGTGCCCGTGGCGGAGAGGCCAGTAATCGTGAACGTGGTCGTGGTATCGGCGGTCGTGATCAGCACGCGCCGCGGGGTATCCAGAACGGCATTCCCGCTCGTGGCATTCACCAGCGTGCCGTTCAGAGCCATGAAGGAACCGAACTGGACCACTGGCGAACCCGTACCCGCAGACTGCATGACGATGGATGCGCCGCCGAACGTCGCCGTGACCTGGAACGCGGAGCCTGAGAGCCCCGTCGCGCTCACCCAGTACCGATTGCCGGCCGTGAGCCCCGCAGGCAGCGTGCCGCCAGGGGACACGAACTTCACGTGCTGACCGGCAATGAGCGTATTCGTCGCCGTGATCGACGCCGAGCCGTTCGTGAACGTCACGGCAGCGGTCCCCGACGTCCCGGCAGGAGATTGCGAGGTCGCGATGTTGTTCGCGCTGGCGGCGACCAGAGGCCCC
>Ga0181537_10003473_pt1 | contig 13467 bp, 10 predicted proteins | sample PEATcosm2014_Bin_39_FD_119765 | JGI IMG/M metagenome (GOLD analysis project Ga0181537, IMG submission 119765) | Peatland microbial communities from MTU Mesocosm Facility, Houghton, MI, USA - PEATcosm2014_Bin23_10_metaG | ecosystem: Environmental > Terrestrial > Soil > Wetlands > Peat | place...
CGCGCGCGCCAAGTGTAAGCTTGACCTCGGCTCCGACCGGCAAAGTCGTATGGTATTTGCCATGGCCGCAGGGAAAATCGAAACAAAGTGGCACGTCGGATGGCAGAATATCGAGAAAAATCTCGCGCAGCGTTTTGCCGAAAGGCTTGTCGCCCTTGCGCGCATAGCCGGTTTCGCCGTCGCCGATATCGACCATCTCGCCGACAATGATTGCGCGCACGCCGGCGAATTTCCCGGCCAGTTTCATATGCTGGAGCTTGTCGGCCATTTTGTAGATGACTTCTTCGGTGTCTTCGAGGAACAGGATGGCATCTTTGGCCGACCAATCGTAAGGCGTACCGATCAGATATTCGAGCAAAGTGATATTGCCGCCGACCAACAGGCCCTCCACGCGGCCCGGCCGGATGCTTTCGGTTTTAGGAAATTTCAGGCGTGTTGTTTTCTTTCCGCCGACAACCGTCAGCATTTCATCAATCATCCCCGGAGCGGGGTCAGGAACGAAGCTCACCAGCATCGGTCCGTGATAGGTGGCGAAGCCGCAGCGTTTTGTAATCGCCTGCAACAAAACGGTGATATCCGAATAGCCGATGAAAGGCTTCGGGTTGCGACGGATCAGCTTGTAATCAAGCCTGTCCAAAAGGCGGATCGAGCCGGTGCCGCCGCGCGCGCAAATCACGGCATCGATCGTGCGGTCGACGAACATATCCATGATCGCTTCGGCGCGCGCGGCATCCGAGCCCGCAAGCTGCCCTTCTTTCAGGTAATTCTGGGCATGCACCACAACCGTATAGCCGCGTGCCTCGAGCAGCGCCTTGCCGTGCGCGATCCATTCGGGTTTCGGCCAGCGGCCCGGCGAAACCACGCCAATCGTGCCGCCCGGTTTGAGCGGCGGCGGAAATTTACCCGTCATGCGGCCGCTCCCGTGCCGCCATGCGCGGCCGACCAGGCTTCCGGCGCCTTCAGGAATTTCTCGACCTCGTCCAACGTGCGCGCCTCGAAATAGCCCGACGCGCGCGCGGCTTTCAGCATGTCCCACCAGGTGCAGAGCGAATGAAGCGTAACGCCGAGCTCGTCCATCGTCTGCCCGATATTTTTGAAAATGCCATATTCGAAGACGACGAACGCATGCTCGACTTTGGCGCCGGCTTTGCGCAGAGGCTCGACGAATTTGACCTTGCTCTTGCCGTCGGAGGCGAGATCTTCGACGAGCAGGACGCGCGCGCCCTCCTTGAGATCGCCCTCGATTTGCGCCATGCGGCCGAAACCTTTGGGCTGCTTGCGCACATAGAGCATCGGCAGATCGAAAGCTTCGGCAAGCCACGCGGCATAGGCGATGCCGGCCGTTTCACCGCCGGCAACATAATCAAATTTCGCGTCGGTACGATCGATAAGGAGCTGTTTGGCCATGTCGATGATCGCGCGGCGCTCGCGCGGAAAGGCGATGACCTTGCGGCAATCAATATAAACGGGGCTTGCCCAGCCGGACGTAAAAGTGAACGGCTTGTCGGCGTTGAACAGCACAGCCTTGATCTCGAGCAGCGCGCGCGCCGTACGTTCGGCAAAGGCAGAGGGAGGGGCGAGGACGGGCATAATCAGGTGCTGCGAGCTGTTAAGTGCCAGCTATTAGTTACCATAAGAAAAACGCGGAAAAAAGCCGTATCGCAGATCGGACCGGCAATCGAGGGCTTTTTAAAACTTTTTGCCGCCTGCCGGATTGGCCCCGATCGAATTGTTCATGCGCGCGATCTGTTGATCAATATAGGTGTTGATCATGCCCACTTTGTCTTCGCGAATCAACGAACGAACCGGGTCGCCGTTATTGTTTTCTTCGGTGAAGACGTAGCGCAGATAAGGGCCTTTGGCCGTGAGCGTCTGGTGCCAGGCCGCCGTAATGGCTTGCGCGAGCATCAGGTTGGCGCCGCCACCGAGGCTGCGATCGGCCAGATGCATGAGGCCCATGAAGCTTTCCTCGACCGAGCCGGCGTGAATGGTCGTGATCACGAGATGGCCGGTCGTCGCCGCGCGCAGGATCTGCTCGGCTGCCGCCGGCGTGCGCACCTCGCCGACCAAAAGATAACGTGGCGTCCAGCGCAGCGCGCGCTTGAGCGGTGTCGCCCAATCCTCGTGCTTGTCGACCTGCACCTGATAGCAATAGCCGTAATCGCCGACCGCGCCGTCAAGCGTATATTCGACCGGGTCCTCGACAGAAATGCCGACGCCGCCGTAACGTTTCAGATATTCCGCGAGCAGGGCGAAAGAAGTCGTCGTTTTGCCGTGGCCGGTGGGTCCCGAAATGAGGATCAGGCCGGTGCGCTTGCCGAGCAAGCGGAGTTGCTCGATGAGCTTGGGCGCGATCGACAATTCTTCCAGCGCGAAGACGCGGGGACTGATGCGGCGCAGGATGACCCACTCCTCCCCATTGGCGAGGCGCTGATAGGACAGGCGAAAACGCATGCCGTCGAATTGATAATCGGAGTCGGGATTGTCGATGTTGTCGCGCAATTGCTTGGCGATCATAAGAACTTCGGATTTGTACTGATTGGGCAACACGCGGGTCCAGTTGTTGGAATAATCGCGCGCCGGCGTACGGTAACGGGCCACTCCTTTGCCGGCTTCGTCGATCCGGACATAAAGATCCATGAAAGCCAGATCCTGCAGACGGGTGCCAGACGCAAGATGATGGCTGATGGCGCTCGGTTCGATGGATTGATCCATGATTATACCCTGGTTTTATCACCGGTTGACGAAGGCGTTGGGGCGGGTTTCTGGGTTGAGGATATTTGGGACATGGCCCAAACTTGCGCATCTTTCATGTTTTTCGTCGCGACGACGGGATCGGCCGTCGGGGTCAGGCGGGAGGCGACGCGGTCGATATAGGTGGAAATCATGCCGATTTTCTTGTCACGGATCAGCGAGCGGATCGGGTCGCCTGGCGAATCCGGTTCCGTAAACACATAACGGATGAAGGGGCCGCTTTCCCGCATCGTCTGATAGATAAGCGCGGTCAAACCGGCTGAAAGCATATTCTCCACGCCGGGACCCATTGCTTGTTCGGCAAGAAAGGTCAGCCCCATGAGGGCTTCTTCCGGCGCGCCGGCATGCACGGTTGTGATGACGAGATGGCCCGTGGTCGCCGCGCGCAAAAGCTGCTCGGCCGCCTTGGGCGTGCGGATTTCGCCGACATAGATATAACGCGGTGCCCAGCGCAGCGAGCGCTTAAGACAGATGGCCCAATCTTCTTCCTGCCGCACCTCGACCTGAAAGCATTGACCGCCGTCACCGTGACGGCCTTTGAGCATATATTCGACGGGATCCTCGATTGTGATCGCCGTACCGCCATAGCTGCGCAAGAAATCCGCCAGCAGACCGACCGCGGTGGTCGTCTTGCCCTGGCCGGTGGCGCCGGAAATAAGGATCAGGCCGTCGCGCAAGCCGAGCTGATGCATGTGATTGTAGATGTGCGGCGCGAAGCCGAGCTTGTCGAGTTGCGGGATGACCGTATTGATGCGGCGCGCGCAAACCCAGACCGTGTGATCTGACATTTTCTGCCGCGACAGCCGGCACCGTATGCCTTCAAAATCGATCGTGCCGTCGGCCGTATTTTCCCCGAGCACGCCCATCACGGCGGCCATGAAGCGATCGATCTCGAGCTGGAATTCCTGCGGCACCAGCTGGCTGATCGTGCCCTTGCCTCTTTCGCGCGAACGATAATAGGCCTGATCCGGCTGATCCAGCCGGATGTAAAGATCGATGAAAGGCAGCTGATCGAGTTTGGTGCTGCTCAAGGGAAAAACGCTCCGGGGTTTTTAAATCCCCGCAACGCGCCATTGAATCGGCGAGAGAGGGGCAAACGGCACTATTTGTTGCCCATTTCCTGTTAAGATCGGCTTAATTTCGCCTCCGAAATCGGTCATTTTTTCAAGTGTTATCAAATCGTTACTGACCGGCAAGCCATAGAAAGCGGGGCCGAACCGGCTGGCGAAGCCTTCCAGCCGCCCAATCTGCCCTGCTTCATCAAAGGCCTGGGCGTAAAGCGCCAGGGCATAAGGTGCCGTAAAGATGCCGGCGCAGGCGCAGGCGCTTTCCTTGGCCGCACGGGAATGAGGAGCGGTATCGGTGCCGAGGAAAAACATCGGCATACCCGAAGTTGCCGCCTTGATAAGCGCTTGCCGGTGCTTCTCCCGCTTGGCGACGGGCAGGCAATAAAAATGCGGACGCAAGCCGCCGGCAAACATCGCGTTGCGGTTGATTATAAGATGATGCGCCGTAATGGTGGCCGCGAGCTTGCCCTTTTTACCTTCATCGGCGACATAATCGGCGGCATTTTCTGTTGTGATGTGTTCGAGAACGATCTTGAGTTCCGGCATGTCGCGGCGCAGCGGCATGAGCACCTTTTCTATGAACACGGCCTCGCGATCGAATACATCGACTGCGGGATCGGTTACCTCGCCATGCACAAGTAAGGGCATGCCGATTGTCTGCATGCGCTCCAGTACCGGATAGATTTTTTTGATATCGGTGACGCCATTTTCGGAATTCGTCGTGGCGCCGGCGGGATAATATTTGACGGCGGTGACGGTGCCGTCCTGATGCCCGCGCGCGAGATCCTCGGCATCGGTCGTATCGGTGAGGTAAATGGTCATGAGCGGGGTGAATTTCGTGCCCGGAGGCAAGGCGGCGATGATTTCATCGCGATAGCCCCTGGCACGGGCCACATCGGTCACCGGTGGTTTGAGATTAGGCATCACGATCGCCCGGCCAAAGGTACGGGCGGTAAAGGGCAAGACGGTCTTCAGCATCTCGCCGTCGCGCAGATGCACGTGCCAGTCGTCGGGGCGTATCATTTTTAGCATTCGGGCATCAGCATTCGGGAGTTTGAGAGCCGGCCCTTTGTTAACATAAAGAAACCATGGAAAAAAGCTGCGTTACTTGCTTTCACGAAAATAACACCCGTGTTATCAAATCATCGATTCCCAAATGCCAAATGCCGGACGCTCAATGCCCCTTATCCAACCTCGCACGCCGCCCGGAACGCTTGAACTGCTGCCGCGCGAACAGATGATTTTCCAGCATATGCTGGAGATCATCCGCCGCGGATTCGAGCGCTTCGGTTTTGTACCGGTGGAAACGCCCGCCTTCGAGCTGAAAGACGTGCTGCTGACCAAATCCGGCGGCGAAACCGAGAAGCAGGTTTATTTCGTGCAATCGACCGGCGCCATCCAGCAAGGCCACGCGCCGGAGCTTGCCTTGCGTTTCGATCTCACGGTGCCGCTCGCGCGCTATGTCGCCGAACATGAGCATCAACTAACCTTCCCGTTCCGGCGTTATCAGATCCAGCGCGTCTATCGCGGCGAACGCGCGCAGAAAGGGCGCTTTCGCGAATTCTATCAATGCGACATCGACGTGATCGGCAAGGACAAGCTCGATCCGGCTTACGACGCCGAATTGCCCGCCATTATCGCGCAGATTTTCGAGCAGCTGAACGTTGGCAATTTCACCATTCATTTCAGCAACCGCAAGATTTTGCTCGGCTTGCTCGCCGGCTACGGCATCGAGGATTCGGAAAAACAAAAGCTCATTCTGCGCGAGATCGACAAATTCGATAAAATCGGTTTCGATAAAGTGCGCGCTTCGCTGATCGAATGGGGGCTTGGCGAAAAAAGCGGCGATCTGTTTCTCGAACTGATTGCCCACAAAGGCGGTAACGAGGATATGCTCGCGGCACTGCGCGGACAGAAAATCGAGCACCCCGTTTTCCGGCAGGGCCTCGCCGAACTCGCCCATATGATCGATTCGCTGAAAGCGCTTGGCGTGCCGGAAGGCCGCGCACGGCTCGACCTCAAGATCGCGCGTGGTCTCGATTATTACACCGGCACTGTCTATGAGACGCTGATCGACGACCATCCCGAATTCGGCAGCGTTTGTTCCGGCGGACGTTATGACGATCTCGCCGGTTTCTATACGAAATCGAAATTACCGGGCGTTGGGCTTTCGATCGGTCTCACCCGCCTTTTCGATCAGCTGCGCGCCTGCCATTTGTTGCCCGTGGTGCCGAATAGCGCGCAGATTCTAATCACCCAGATCGATCCCGCAATGAACGCGGCCACGCTGGCCCTCGGCGCCGAATTGCGCCATGCCGGTTTCAATGTCGAGACTTATTTGGAGCCGGCCAAGCTCGACAAGCAGCTTAAATACGCCGATAAATCGGGCATTCCCTTCGTCGTGCTTTTGGGCCCGGACGAAAAGGCCAAAGGCACCGTCATCGTCAAGGATCTCGCCGCCAAGGAACAGCACGAAGTGACCCATGCCGGCCTGATCGAGAAGTTGCGCACTTTATTGCCTTAGGATTTTAGAAACCATTGGCGGGGATGATTTCCCAATAGGCTTGGAGTCGCGCGCGTGCCTTTCTTGCGGCCTTTCAGTGACCAACCCCGCTACCGGTCGAACCATATGCGCTCGATGCGCATTTTGTGGTTCATCCCGCTTCTTATTTTTATCGGGCTGGGAACGGTCTTCGGCGTGCTGGCGCGGGACGAGATGCGGACCTCGCGGTTGCAAGCCGAATGGCTGTCTTATTACGGCGGTCAGATCCATTTCGATCTGGAGGCCGGAGCCAATCCGGATATGCGCTATCCGGGTTACGGCCCCTACAATCAGCGGCTCGGCTACAGCTATCTGCCTTTTTACATCAAATCGCTCGAGGCCGATGATTATGACATTTTTGCGCAAGCGCGCGCCACGCCGACTTACGATTATTTCATCGATCGCGGATTTTACCCGGTCTATCACGCCAAGACCGCGACTGGCCTGACGCTCTACGACCGCGAGGGCAAGCCGATTTACGCCGCCAGCTATCCGACCCGCGTTTTTTCTGATTTCAACTCGATCCCGCCGCTTTTGATCAACACGCTGCTTTACGTCGAGAACCGCGAATTGCTCCAGCCGGGGCCGGGAACGCGTAATCCGGTGATCGAATGGAAGCGCTTCTTCTATGCGGCTCTGGGCCATGTGCTGCAGCGATTCGAGCCTGGCATCAATACGGGCGGCGGCAGCACGCTGGCCACACAAATCGAGAAATTTCGTTTCTCACCGGGCGGCGAAACCCATCACGCTATAGACAAATGGCGACAGATCGTCTCGGCCAGCTTGCGCGTTTATCTCGACGGCCCCGACACGCAAGTCGCGCGCAAGCGGATCCTGCTCGATTATCTGAACAGCACGCCTCTGGGTGCGCGGCCAGGTTTTGGCGAGGTCAACAGCATCGGCGATGGCCTATGGACCTGGTTTGGGATCGATTTGCGCGAAGCCGCGACGGCGCTCGATCTGCCGGACACCGATCCCGATTCGCTGCGCACCAAGGCCCATGTCTATCGCACGGCGCTCGGCCTCATTCTCGCGCAGCGACGGCCAACGTATTATCTCATGAGCGACCGCAGCGCGCTCGACGATCTGACCGACGCCACGCTCGACCGGCTCGCCGATGCAGGCGTAGTTTCGCCGGCTTTGCGCGACGCCGCCAAGGAAGCTCAGTTTAAGTTTCTTGCCGAGCCGCCACCGCCGCCGCAACCACCCTATATCGAGCAAAAAGCGGTCAACGCCCTGCGCAGCCATTTGCTGGCGATGCTCGGTCTTAACAAGCTTTACGAGCTCGACCGGCTCGATCTGACCGCGCGCACGACACTCGATGAGAGCACGCAGCGCAACACGGTCGCGTTTCTGAAGAAAATGGGCGACCGCAATTTTCTGCAAGGAGCTGGCCTCTACGGTTTTCGGCTGCTCGATCCCGACAACGATCCCGCCAAAATCAAATGGAGCGTCGTGCTCTACGAAAAAGGTCCCGGCGAAAACAAGATCCGCGTCCAGGCCGACAATATCGACGAGCCATTCGACATGAACGAAGGCATGAAGCTCGATCTCGGTTCCACGGCTAAATTGCGCACGCTTGTAACCTATCTTGAAATCGTCGGCGAATTGCATCGCCGCTATGCCGGCCTCGCGGCGGACGATTTACGCACGCTGAGCGCGGACGCGCCCGATCCGCTGACCGCGTGGGCGACGGGCTGGCTGGCCGATCATTCCAATGCCGCGCTGGACGTGATGCTGGAAGCGGCGATGGATCGCACGTATTCCGCTAATCCCGGCGAAACCTTTTTCACCGGCGGCGGCGAGCATCATTTCGTCAATTTCGAGCGCGAGGAAGACGGCCGCGTGATGAATCTGCGCGAGGCGTTCGCCAATTCGGTCAATCTCGTCTTCGTGCGGCTGATGCGCGACGTCGTCAATTACACGATCGCGCAAACGCCACAGACCAAGCAGGAGTTAATGGAAGACTCCGAAGGAGTGGCGCGTCATTCCTATCTCGAACGTTTCGCCGATCGCGAGGGCAGCGAATATCTCAATCGCTACGTCGACGATTACGAAAACCTGTCGCCGACGGACGCGCTCGAAAAACTTCTCACGCACGGCCATAAAGGAGCCACGGCCGTTACCATTATGTTTCGCTCGACGCGGCCGCAGGCCGATTTCGCCGCTTACGCCGCTTTCATGGGCCAACATCCGGCCGGCGCGAATTTGGGTTCAGACCGGCTGCAGAAGCTTTATGACGATTATCCGATCGACCGTTACAGCCTGTCGGACCGCGCTTATATCGCCGGCGTCAATCCGCTGGAATTATGGCTGGTCGGCTATCGGCAGGCCAATCCGCATGCAACGCGCAGCGCGATCCTGGAGGTAAGCGAGCCGGTGCGTATCGAAAGCTACGCGTGGCTGTTCCGTCCCAGCCTCAAGCGCGCGCAGGACGAACGTATTCGCATCATGCTCGAGGAAGACGCGTTTGCGCGTATCCAGAAACGCTGGGCGCGCCTTGGTTATCCGTTCGACCGTCTGGTGCCGAGCCTCGCGACGGCCATCGGCTGCTCGGCCGACCGACCCGGCGCTTTGGCCGAGCTGGTCGGTATCATCCTCAATGACGGGGTCAAAAAGCCGAGCGTGCGTTTCGACTCCCTGCAATTCGGCGCCGATACGCCTTATCAGACGCTTTTACTTCATGACGGCGACAAGCATTCGCCGCAGGTGCTGGAACCCGCGATCGCGCATGTGGTGAAAGAAACCATGATGGGTGTGGTGGAGGTCGGCACCGCCAAGCGCGTGAAGGGTGCTTATGTCGATGCCGCTGGCCAGCCTTACGCGATCGGCGGAAAAACCGGCACTGGCGATCAGCGCTATGACGAATTCGGCGCCGGCGGCAAGCTTATCTCCTCCCGTGTAATGAACCGCACCGGGACTTTCGTGTTTTTCATCGGTGATCATTTCTTCGGCACCATCACGGCGCATGTGGCAGGCGAAGATGCGGCGAATTACAAATTCACCAGCGCGCTTTCGGCGCAAATGCTCAAGGCTCTCGCCCCCGTTTTGCAGCCGCTGATCAACGGCACCCCGGCCGAGGCACAAAGCATACCGGCCGAAAACGCGCCGCAGCCGTAACGAACCGGCGGGTTGCTCCCCGTCCTCGCTTCGCTTAATTTCGCATCATGCGCTATCGCTTTCTGTTCCTGTGTGTGTATCTCGCGGCGGCTTTGCTGCCGGCGGGCGTCCTTGCCCAGCCGACCAAGGACGCGCCGAAACTGCTCGGCACTTTCGGCGGCTGGAAGGCCAATTCAGATGGTGCCGGCGATCAGCTGACCTGCTACATGACACTACAAATGCATTCTTTACCGAACAAAAAACTGAAGCGCGGCGCCGCGTGGCTTTCAATCACGGATCGGCCGGGCGAAAACAGCAGGAATGTCGTGAGCTATACGGCCGGTTATAATTTCAAGCCAACGAGCAGTGTGACGGTTTTGATCGGCAAAAAATCATTCGATCTTTTCACGGAAAAGGACACCGCATGGTCGCGCGACGCGGCGACGGATCATGCGTTGGCTGTCGCTATTCGCGACGGCGTCAAAATGAAAATCACCGGCACGCCGGCGGCGAAAGGCGCCGGACCCGTGAGTGACACACTCGACCTTAAAGGCGCGGCGGCGGCTTATCAGGCGATCGGCAAGGCGTGCGGGTATCCCGAAGAAGCGCCGCCAAAATCTGTATCGCCCACGAAACAAAAGAGGAGGGCGCAGTAACAAAAACGCCTTTCGCTTGTAGGTTTCCATGCTAAGTTGCAGGTCACGATTCGGTAATTTTCATGGGGCGGGAAAATTATCATGCGTGCTGCTCAGGACGCATTGTCAGCCGATACGCCGGATGAGCCAATGCTGTCGGGGCGCGAGTTTTTACAAGCAAGCGCGTCCGCAGTGGCGACTATTCTTTTAGGCCCTTTATGGATGATGAAGCGTGGTGCGTTCGGACCGGGCGTAAAAGACGGAAACCTTATCCAACCGCGAAAAGCATTATTTTTGGCCGGGTTGGGCCTCACGATGTTGGAACTTGGCCTGGGCTGGGCCGCGGTGGATTCTTGCATCTCTTCTCATCGCAAAAATGAGGCTTCTAAAATCGGAAAGGGCTCGGAAAACAACATGCCCGTAGTCCGCCCGACAAAAATGGTCGGGATCGTTGAAGATAGAACTTATGATTTTGTGTAGTGTCTAGGTTTAAAGCCGTTATTACCATTCGCAAGAAATTTTGTTATGTATCGCTATTATGACCATCGCTAACCACGCCAAAAAATTCGAGCCGCCGAAGATAGAGGGTGGCAAACGCAATCTGATCGGCCTCGATTTCGATGAGTTGAAAGAGGCTTTGGTTGCTTGCGGCCTGGAGCCTTTTCGCACCAAGCAAGTGTGGTCGTGGATCTATTTCCACGGCGTGACGGATTTTTCTAAAATGACCACGCTGGCGAAGCCCGCACGCGACAAGCTCGCTAGGCATTTCACAGCCGCGCGTCCCATCGTTTCGCAGGATCAAAAATCCACCGACGGTACGCGCAAATGGCTGTTGCGCATGACGGACGGCCAGGAAATCGAAACCGTGCATATTCCCGAGGAGGATCGCGGAGCCTTGTGCATATCGTCGCAAGTCGGCTGCACGCTCACCTGCCGTTTTTGCCATACCGGCACGCAAAAACTGGTGCGCAATCTGGAAGCGGGCGAGATCGTCATGCAGGTGATGCTGGCGCGGGATGCACTCGGCGAATGGCCCCGCTTCGCTCCTACAAAAGCAGGAGCGAAGCGAGGCAAGCCCGTCCAAAAAGACCGGATGTTATCCAACATCGTTTTCATGGGTATGGGCGAGCCGTTGTTCAATTACGAAAATGTGGCAAAAGCGCTGCGCATCATCATGCATGGCGAGGGCATCGCGATCAGCCGGCGCAAGATTACGCTTTCGACCTCGGGCGTGGCGCCCATGATCGAACGCTGCGGTGCGGAGCTTGGCGTCAATCTCGCGATCAGCCTGCATGCCGTGACGGACGAATTGCGCGACCAGATCATTCCGCTCAACCGGCGTTATCCGATCAAGGAATTGCTGAAAGCCTGCCGCACGTATCCGGGCGCCAGCAACGCGCGGCGCATTACGTTCGAATATGTGATGCTGAAAGACGTCAATGACAGCCCGGCCGATGCGAAGGAGCTAGTGCGACTGCTGCGCGGCATTCCGGCCAAGATCAATCTGATCCCGTTCAATCCCTGGCCCGGCGCGCCATTCGAATGTTCGGATTGGGATGTGATCGAAAAATTCGGCGATATCGTGAATGCCGCCGGCTATGCCAGCCCCGTGCGCCGTCCCAGAGGCCGCGACATCATGGCCGCCTGCGGGCAATTGAAATCGGCCAGTATCCGTGTTTCGGCCACCGAGCGCGCGGCGATCGACAAGGTAATCAAGGAAAAAGACGCGGCACAAGGACTGGCGTCATGAAGAAATTTTTTTTGCGCGCCGGCGGTTTGCTCCTCATCCTTGCTTTTTCCGCCTGCGTGGATGCGCTCAATGCAACCATCCCGGATGACGGCTATACGGTTGAGAAAAACATCGCCTATGGCGACAAAGCGCGGCAGCATCTGGATATTTACCGGCCCGACAATCCCGCCCCCGGCGCACCGGTTATTGTCTTCGTTTATGGCGGGCGATGGGAGACGGGGAGCAAGGAGGATTATCTTTTTGCCGGGCAAGCTTTCGCCTCCAAAGGCTATACGGTCGTGATCGCCGATTACCGGCTTTATCCCGAAGTTCATTTTCCGGTTTTCATCGAAGATGCCGCCGCGGCTTTCGTCTGGACCCATAGACACATCGCCGACTACGGCGGCAATCCAAAAAATATTTTCATGGCCGGCCATTCGGCAGGCGCCTACATAGCCTTGATGCTTGCGGCCGATACCTCCTATATCAAAAAAGCGGGTGGGGAAGCCGGATGGATTCGCGGCGCGATCGGCCTTGCGGGCCCTTATAATTTCGTGCCGGCGCAGGAAGATCCGGATATCCAGGAGATTTTCAGCACCGCACCGGAATCCCAAACGCAGGTGATCACATTCGCCCGTAAAGACATGCCGCCGACCTTCCTCGCCACCGGCGATGCCGATACCACCGTCAAGCCGCATAACACCTATGATCTTGCCAAGCGCCTGAAAACCCTCGGCGGCAAGATCGAAGTTCACACTTATGAAGATGTCGCCCATATCGGGCTCGTTCTTTCTTTGGCGTCCGGTTTTCGAGGCAAGGCATCAGTGCTGGACGATATCGCCGGTTTCGTGGAAAAATACGGTGCTGAAAAATAAGCGGTTTTTTGCCCGCGCCGAAATTAACCATACGAAGCGAGTGCGAAACTATTAAAACCGTAGAAAAATGAGGGTTTATTTGCTAGTTTGCGGGGCGCATTAACGCGCCTTATTGATAAGAACCACGATTATTTTTCGCGACAGTTATTTTTAAGGAATTGCATATGCCAAGAGACGGCGGAGAATTTGCCCCATACATTATCGCTGCGCCGCCGGTTTTCCTTCCTGATTCCGGGCTACAGGAGATAGCAGGAATCGTTGGCGCCATACGCAATCATTTAAAAAGCGGCCGTCATACGGTTGGCTGGAATAACTCCTGGAAAACGCTTGAATTTTGGACAGGTCTCTTTTCCTCAATAGACCGCGACATTAAAACACGACTCCAATCTCCCATTACGGCCGTAGAACAAGTGAGATTTCTTGAAAATCTGACATGGCGTCTAAGCGAAAATCATGCGGACAAAATTGCCAACTCAGAAAAACAAAAAAATCCCTTCAGTGATTTTTTCGCGGAGAAGATGTTCGAATTAAGAGGTGCGATCGCGCGGCGACGCCAGCAACTGGCATCTCCCCCACAACCGATTTTTATTCCATCTTCCATCAATGTTGAAGAGCAAAGGATTCTATACCGTCTGCTCGAAACCACCGATGATTTTCTTGGGCTTCTAAATTCCAACGATATTCGTGACTGGCCCGGCATCAAGGGATACGCTTATCTGCGCAATGAAATTGCGACGCGCTTATCCGTCATACAGAAGCAACCTCA
>Ga0181537_10003474_pt1 | contig 13467 bp, 26 predicted proteins | sample PEATcosm2014_Bin_39_FD_119765 | JGI IMG/M metagenome (GOLD analysis project Ga0181537, IMG submission 119765) | Peatland microbial communities from MTU Mesocosm Facility, Houghton, MI, USA - PEATcosm2014_Bin23_10_metaG | ecosystem: Environmental > Terrestrial > Soil > Wetlands > Peat | place...
AAGGCCCGCCGCGCACCTCACGCCCCTCAGGCACTCGGACGTTTGCGGCGCCTGTGCGCGGATTTCGGAGCCCTGGAGGGCGGTCCTTCACCGTCGGTCGTGGTGTGCACTGGGAGCGCTACGCGGGCGACCCCTTGTGGTCGGACACCTTCCCGATCCTCCACGAGGGCGAGGTGGCCGGGAAGCTCTTTCGGAGCCTGTCCTACGGTACGGCGCGGGGAAAGCCCCGCTGGCACGCGTCCGTGAGTGAGCTTCGTGGCCCTCACCTGACGGAGCTGCCTCGTGGCATCGGTTTCGACGTGGCGGCGTTTGACACGGCCGAGGAGGCGCTCAACGCGTGGGCGAGGAGCGCCGACCAGATCCTCGACTTCCGTGCTCGTCGTCACGCTGTCTCGACACTGCCGGCACACGCTGTCCCGTCGAGCGTGCTGGCGGCCGGTGTCGCCGCAGCTATCGGCGGAGGCCTCTCGCAGCTGCTTCAGGGGATGTCGAAAGCGGTGGGACGGCTCGGGGAGCGCTTCGGTGTACGCGACGCGCAGCGTGCGATGGAGCACTGGTTCGGCAACGAATCGGTGCACACGGTGTCCCAGCAGGCTGCGCGCGCGTACCTCATGACGCCGCACGGTCGCAAGCTCCTGATGGCGGTGACGGAAAACGTGGCCGACGCCATCCGCAAGGTCACGGGGCGAGTGGGCTACAAGGACGTCGGCGCAGCCATCGTCGAGGCACTCAAGTAGCTTTTTTCCTGGTAGTCTCGTTCGCATGGCGTCGACGAAACGCAAGCGCAGCAGTCGGCCCAGCCGCAAGACCCTTGGTCGACATTACGGGCAAGCGAGCCTCCCACGGCAGGCCGGTCTTGCTGTCGTCAAGAAAACGAACCAGTGGGGCAAACGCCCGTCGTACGAGATCGTTCAAGAGGCAAGTGAACTGTCGATCGGGATGCCGCCGTTCGTTCGGCTGAAGGATGCCAAGGTAGTTCTTGAGGCGATTGCGCCGCTGGCCCCGTGGCACGAGTCGGCGGGAGCGTTCGGCGAGTACATGGCGACATCGATGGGGCGCGGTCTGCGCACGCGGATGCGGGCGGCAGCCGAGCGTGCCCTGGCGAGCATCGGCGTACAGCGCGAGGTCTGGTGACGGCTCGTCCGGCTCATCGTGCACCAGTCAACGCGCCGGCTACGCATGCCGCGCACATGCGAGTCCGTACGCGTAGCCGCAGCGACGGGTGCAGAAGCAGTTGTCGTGCCCGAACTGCCCGGGCACGACGACGTATTCGGTCTTGATCGAGAACTCGGGTTGACCGAGAGCGTTGACGGTCTCGCTCCGGCGATCGATTGAGCGCGTGACAGGCCTGAGCTTCTTGCCGCACTGAAGGCAGACGGGATGTCCCATGCTCCTTCATGTGCGCGACGTGGCGCCAAATTGCGCGTGGCCTCGTTGTTTTTTAGACGGACGGCTCGTTGGCTCCGAAGCGCCGGTAACTCTGGAGGGGTGGCTTGCCCGAAGCGCGGCACTTGTCGGCGACGGCGGTCTCCTCGCCCCTTTCCGGCGCGCAGCCATCGCAGAGCGCGTACACGTCACCGTTCCGGGTCATGAGCTGACAGCGCGGGTCGGCCTTGTTCGCGCAGAGCGTGCAATCATCGAGGTTGGAGAACATGGGACCCTCCCACGCGTGTTCTACGAGAGCGTGACCTTCGCACCGGCCTCTTCGAGCCTCTTCTTCATGCCTTCGGCGTCGGCCTTCGTCACCGACTCCTTGAGCATGCGCGGCGCGTTGTCGACGATCTCCTTGGCTTCCTTGAGTCCGAGGCCGGTCATCTCGCGCACGCATTTGATGACAGGGATCTTGTTCGAGCCCGCGTCTGTCAGCTGTACGTTGAACTCGGTCTTCTCCTCGACGGCTGGAGCGACCGTGGGGACCGGTGCCGGCCCCACGGAGACCTGCGCGGCGGCCTTGACGCCCCACGTCGATTCCAGGCTCTTCACCAGTTCGACGAGCTGGAGGACGGGGAGATTCGAGAGGTAGTCGACGAGCTGCTCGCGTGTGATTTCGGTCATGACGGTCGCCGTTCTAGCACGTCGATGTCATACGTCACGTGCGACAAGTTACCCACGAACGGCGCGGCAGAGAGCGTCGTAGAGGCTCTGGCGCAGCGCGACGAGGCGCGCGTCCCATTCGGGGGTCCGAGGCTGAGCGTCCCTCAGCTCGCCTTGCTGCCGGGTGTGTTCGCGGATGAGCATGTCGACGTGGTCGACCACTTCTTTCACGCGGTCCCCGCTCTTGCTGTCGGCTTGATCGCGCAGCAGTAGTCGCCGTAGGTAGCTTGCCGTCGAGATCCCGTCTGCGCGGGCGCGCGCCACGACCCACGCACCGAGCGGCTTTGGAACGGTCGTCTGGAGGAGGTGCTCGGCCGTCTCGCGTGCGGGCTTGCGGGTCGTCATTGTGTCCCGAGGTCGATGTAATACATGGCGTTGGACGTTCTGTCAGCTACATTCCGCCTTCAGCATGACCCCTCGTACCCCTCTTCCACAGGGCTCTCCGACCGACGACGAACACGACATCGCGCGCACGTGGCTGATCGCGGTGGAGATCAACCCCGACCGTCCGCAAGGCGGAGAGTTCAGCCTCGCGTCGCTGCTTGCGGGTTGTCGGGAAGCGCAGGCCGAGCGCGCGCGAAGTATTCTCGTGGGTCTGATGACCGCGCCGCGCATGTATGCCGAGAGCCGTGGCGCGCTCCTCATGCGTGTGGCGACGGTGTGCGAGCTGGTCGTTCCCGGCTTCGAGCCGCGAGCGTTCTACGAGAAGCACGTCGCGCGCGCGACGGAAGCCCCCGGAGACATGCGCGCGAGGCTCGTCGAGGACTTTGCGGACGACTGGGCACGCAGCGTCGTTCGCGAAGCGCTCGGGCTGCTGCCCAAGAAGAAGAGCGCGCCGTGAAGTGGTTCGGGGAGAGCTGGAACGCACCGGTGTGCGATCCGGAGAACAAGGTCGAGACCCCCGTCGGCGACACGTGCATGCACTGCGCGGATGGGATCGAGGCGACGAATCAGGGCGTCATGATGCCGTTCTGGGACGGCGTGGCGCACCGCATGGTGAGCTACCATCGGCTCTGCCTTCTTCAGAACATGGGCCTGTCGCTGACGGTCCATATCCTCGACCGGGGGCTCCCTCTCTGCGGGTTCTCGTCGAAGGTGCCGGGCGAGTGGCCGCACCTCCATGTCTGGGCGCGCATGGAGACGTACTACGAGGCGAACTGTGGCCGCTGCAAGCTCGCCTTTGCCAAGCGAGCGCGCTCCTGAGAGGCCTCTGTGGCACGAGCGAGGAGGATGCGATGGATGCAAGGGAACGGGCCAAGAACTGGCTCATCGAGCACAATCATCACGGCTGCCACCTCGACGTCGATCCGGACGCCGTCACGCCGCTCGCGGCCGACGTGGACGCGTTGGCGGCGCTACTCACCGCCGCCGAGGCGGAAGGTCGACGGCACTGGGCGCCCGACGGCGACGTCATGAGGACCCTGGAGCTGCTGGCGCGGGCGGATGCGGCACAGCTTCACCCGCAGTTTCATCCGAGCAGCGCGGCGCGCGAGAGGCTCGCGGCGTGGCTCTACGCGGTGCGTGGGTCATGACGACCTTCGGCGGGCGGTACAAGGTCTTGGAATGCGTGGCGTGTGGTCCCGGCTCTTCTCTGAGCCCACTTCCGGCCTACCGCGGTCGGTGTACGGCGTGCGGGCTGGAGCAGAGCATCGCGACCACGGACGAGGAGCGTGCGTTCCAGGCGGACCACGACAAGCGCCACCCGCGGCAAGACAGCCCGCGCTGAACGCTCTCGCGAGGCGATCCGTCAGCGCGCTTGCCGCAACCGCGAGTGCTTCGTCCTCGACTTGAGACGCGCTCGCTGCGCGGCATCGGCGACGTTCTCGGCCTCTTCCTTCGTCTCGTCGTCGATGTCGAAGAAGTTGATGGCGCCACCGAGCACGCTCGCCCCGAAGTCACTGACGCCTTTCCAGGCCGTGTCGCCGAGGTCTCCGTAGCTCGTGTCGGTCATGTCGATGCGCTCTCGCAGCCCCATCACGAGCATCTCGGCCTGGTTGACCTTGCCCGTGTCGAACCAGAAGGTGCCGACCAGTTCGTCGTCGCTGTGTCCCTCGTCCCGCGCCGAGTTGAAGGTCTTGCGCATCCAGGCCATCGCGTTGCGTTCGAGGACGAGGATGTCCTTATTGATCTGCTCCCAGCCCTTCGCGGTGATCTTGCCTTCGTCGTCGATGTTGCCGAGTTTCTTCTGCTTCGCACGGTCCTGCTTGTCGCCGTACCGGATGCTGAAACGCTCTTCGGCGTTCGAGCCGATGTGGAGTTCGTCGTAGGTACCGATCGCGAAGCCGCCGGAGCGTTCCATGCCCGCGATGATACCAGCGATCGGCATGCGTGTGGACGAGGTACTTGCGTCGGCGTCTGACACCGCGTATAACAACTCTCGCGATGCCGGACGACCTGCGCAGCTCCTCTCGCGACGCGCTCACGTCGGCTCTCGCCGAGGAATTGGAGCGTGTGGGGGCTCGCTGGGTGCCGCGGGCGGTCCTCGAAGAGTATGTGCGGCGGGCGCGCGAGAGCGCCTTCGCGGAGGCCGTGGCTGCCGTCAAGGACGTGACTGCCCCGCTGATCCCATACAATCCGATGGGGTACGGCTGGAACAACGCTGTGTCGGAGAGCGTATGCCGCCTGGAAAGCCTGCGTGCGGCTGAGAGCAACGCCGCACCGTCGGACAGAACGAGGAAGGATCTGTAGATGAAAAAGGGGCGTGGAAAGAAACAGCCGGACGTGGTCCTGCGAGAGCCGACGGGCCGCGCGCCGGTGGTCGTGCAGCGATTCGTGGATGGCATGCGCGTCGTCGTCGACAAGGACGAGTACGGTCGTCCGGTCGATGCGACGGGCATCGTGTGGCGCATCTGCACGGACGGTTGCCGGGGCATCATCGTGCTCGACGGCGGCAAGCGTTCGGGCAAGGCCTGGGAGGCGGGGACCAGGGTCCGGACGTACCCCGAGCACTGCTCGTTGGCGGAGACGAGCCTTCAGGAGGAGCGCGAGGCGGCGCGGCAGGAGCGCCAGCCGGTCGCCACGCTGGAGAACTTCGGCCGCGACCACTGGACGACCTTCCTCTACATCGAGGTCCGGTGCGTGGATCACGGCGGCGTTCCCAACAGGGTCCACATGCGTTGCGACCGGAGACGTCACCCGCTCTTCGCGCACATGGTACCGGCGGACGGCATGCGCGAGGGCGGCTACCCGACGCGCCTGCGCGACGGCGCGGAGCTGCACGATCACGACGACTGGGACTGCGTGGCCGATCTCATGGCGGAGGGTCTTCTCGAAAACCTCGGCTCGTCCATGAACCCCGTGTACCGGCTGACGCAAGAGGGCATTCGTGTCGCGTCGCTCCTTCGCGTGTACAAGTCGACGAAGGGGACGCTCGACGGGTTCTCGCACACTTGGGCGCCGCCCGCGGCGTCGCAGGAGACGCAGCTCGTCCTCGGATAGCGAAGCGACTACCCGCGTTCTCTATTCGTGGTAATGGGGTCTATTCGGTCGCGTTCGGGCGATCGCTTGTGACGTGGGCGCGCAAAGCGTGAATCTCACCGAGGTCAAGAACGTCCTGGAGAAGGGCGGGCTCGTGCGCCTGCCGGAGTGGCCCAAGCACGTGGCGCTTCGAGGTTTCGTGCGTCCACGTCTCGTTCGGGCTCTCCGGACGCGGGCGACGGGCGTGGCCTACCTGATGGAGCAGGAGGCGTGGCCGTACTTGCATCAGGAACCGCACTCTTCGAGAAGAGACTGGGAGCTTGTGCGCGATGAAACGCTCAAGCACAACGCCGAGGCACCGGCTGGAACGGAATGATGAACAGCAGCAGCAAGCAGATGTCCGATCGTGAAGATGCGGTACGGATCCTGGAAGACATCGCCGCCGCGGCGAATCGCAACGCGAGCCTCATCCGCCGCGGCATGATGAACGCTCAGGACATGTCGCGCGAGATCGGGCCTCTGGAGGAGCGGCTAAGCCGGCTCCGTGGCACCGTGCGGACGTGGATGCGTGGTCACGGGTCGGTTCGTCCGCCCCAGCTTCATGTTGTCGCGAGCGCGGGAGCTTGCGATCGTTGCCGGTCGACGCGTAGCGAGCCGTGCGGGCGCGGCGGTCGGCGCTGCATCGACTGCGGGTGGACGTACGGCGCGGACTAGTTCGCGAAGGCGCTCGACGTGATGACGCAGGTCGTGGTCGTTTGGTCTCCGCAGATGATCTCGGGATACTGCGGCGGCGGCCACACGGGCGCGGTCGTGGGCTGCTGCGGCCACACCGGCAAGACGGTCGGCTGGTAGGGCTGGTTGGGGACGAGACGCCACGGGTACGGCTGCGGCTCGGGTGCGGGGCACGGGCACGGCACGACGACCGGGATTGGCATGAACTGCGGAACTGGCGGCTGCGTGACGAGCCGTTGCACCTGTTCTTCGAGGGCAGCGAGGCGCTTCTTCAGCAGCTCGTTCTCCAGCTCCAGCGACGCCTCGCGCGCTCTCCGATCCCGACGACGGCTCATGAGGAAGAATCGTACCGGCAAGTTGGCTGCCTTGCACGTCGCGTTTGAAGCGAATCGTACGCTGCACGCGTCGCTTTTCTGCGATACCATCGCGGCATGGCGACCCGGCGCCGGCCCTCCGATGTGACGTTCGTGAGGCCGCGCGCGCTGCGCGACGCCAAGCTGACGCTGCATGCCCATCGGCAACTGCTCCAGAACTCGCTGCGGGATCTCGGCCTGCGTCCGGACCAGCTCGACGCTGTCGTTGCCTGCATCGATCACGTGCTCGACAGCGACTTTCGCAGCTCGGAGACGCGCGGAACGTCTTGAGAAAAGCGTTTCCTGGGCGGCGCCAAGAGGGCGCGCGTGACGCCCGGATGACGCTTGACCGGGTGGGCCTGATGGCTAACACCTTGATCCATGAACGAAACCCGAATCGTGTTCGTGGACGAGCTGTGTGCTCCTGGTCGAATCACGGCGATCGAAGCGAAGGCCGAGAAGCCGTTCGACGGCCAGCGGTTTCTCGTCGACAGCGAGATCGCGAGCCACTTCCGCATCATGGGGCTGATCATCGACGGTGAGACGCAGCCGGACCTCGCGCAGATGGTCGAGGGCATGCAGGCGGGAGCCTTTACGGACGGCGCGGAAGGCGCGGCAGCCGGAACGTGCGGGTTCGACCGATGCCTTCACAGCGCAGTTCTCCTCGTGCGCAACGTGAGCGCCGATCCCAAGCCGTTTCGCGGCAAGCTCGTGGGGGTGGAGGCCGAAGGCGAAGCGCCGGACGCCGAAGCTCCGCGCGAGGCGTCGGAGCTGGAGCAGCATCTGATGCGGCACACGCAGAGGCTCACCGAGATGACGCTTGAGGGCATGGCGGTCCAGATCGAAACGCTGACGCGTGGGAACGTGTGGCTCAGCAAGGCTCACGACTGGCTCATGAGGCGTTACGAGAAGTCCGCTCAAATGGCGATGGCGGTCCTCACCTTCGCCAACGAGGCGATTGGTGACGATGCCGTCAAAAGGGAGCGTCTCAGCGCTCTTCTGACCAAGTACGTCGACGAGCCGTCGGACGCGCCGGTAGCTCCGACCCCGTAGGCTGCGTCGGCGCGACAGACGCTTGCCGGGCGTGTGGTCGAGGTCGTACCATCGAACGATTCGGATGGCACTCACACCGCCACGTCTTGAAGGAGCCAAGGCGGTTCACTTCCGGGTCAAGAGCCGTACCGATCCGCGGCTCGAACCGCAGATGAAGTTCGTGGAGAACGCGTGGCGCGGCGCCCGGCAGAAGCTCCAGGGTGCGGGGGGGTTCTGCGGGTGCGGATCGAAGTGGCCGCACATCATGAACGGCGTCGAGGTGACGCTTGTCGACAAGGCGCCGTACACGGCGCGGTGCTGGGACGACGACCGGCTCTTCATCCATCTGAAGCGGTTCTCGGAGGAGAAGGACGGCGGCGTGCCCGTGATCGTGCACGAGTTCGGGCACCGGGTGTGGTTTCAGTGTCTGGATCACGAGGCGCGGGACATCTGGAAGCAGAGCTTCCTCCACGCGAAGAAGCAGACCCCGGCGCGCTGGGGAAACGCGTGCGGGGGGGTCGTCAGCGAGTACGCGTGCACCGACGAGCTGGAGGACTTCGCCGAGGTCTTCCGGATGCTCGTGTACGGCAAGATCGACAGCTTCAACCAGCAACGCTGGAAGGATGTGTGCGCGTGCCGCGACAAGCGCTGCTCGATCGAGCCACGCGCCGCGAACATGCTCCGGGCGGCGACTGGCCGGGCCTTCGGGTGACGGGCATCTTCCTGCGGCTGCGTGCTCTGGCGCGCTGCGAGCATCCGGAAGATCGCCACGCTCTCGTGCCCGGGCTCGTTCGCTGCCTCGACTGCGGCGCGGCCAAGACGTCGGCGCGTGGCGAGTGGGTACGAACGGCGCTCGTGGAGCAGCTCCTCGACGATTCGCTCGTGCAGACGCTCTGCGGCCTCGACGACGAGCAGTTCGTGAAGTTCATGGCCGGGAGCGAGGCGGTGGCAGAGCGCATGGCGACGACCGAGAACGCGGCGACGTTCGCCTGGGCCGCGCAGCAGGCGGGGGGCAACGCCGACGAGGAAACATCGGGGCTCGTGTCAGAACCATCGCCTCCCGGGCGTCCTGTGGGGCATGAGCTACCGAAACCCCGACGAGTCCCGCCCGTCCCCGAATGACCGACGAATCGCCAACTACGCGCTGGAGGCGCGCATGCGGGCCCTCACGACGCCCGCGCGCTGTCCACGCCCCGACTGGATGGAGGACTTGACGCGGCTCCCGAAGCGGCCGCCGCGTCCGGCGCCTGCGAGCGAATGAGGGGTGGTCGCGCGGCGCCAAGGTTCACGCTCGGAGGGGGTCATCGTCACGACACCCTCGACGCGCCTGGCATCCGTACCCGAGAGGGCGTGCCGCACCGCGCTCCACGTGAAGTCGCGGCGTTCGGCATCGTTCATCGTGCGGTAGCGTGCGGCGCAGACGACGAATCGCCACTTCCTCGTGCCGAAGACGGGCTCTGCGTCGACGGAGGCGTGGACTCCTTGTTCCTTCAGCTCGCGACGAAGTGTTCGTGCGGCGCGCGCGCCGAAGGAGCGCTCTTGCATCCGACGCTGGCAGGGCATCGACTGCCCAGCTTACGAGTCAGGCGAGGGTTTTGACAATGGTTGCGAGGCTTGCTGCGAGCGGTGCGTACGCGAGAAGAGGCTCCAGTGCGGCGGCGATCTTGACCCACACGCCGCGGTCGGGGATCTTGCCCATGTCCTCGTAGGTCTTCATGAGCATCGCGATCTGTCCCGGATCGCATGCGCGGAGGTCTTCGATGTCCTGCGCGGTGAGGTTGGGCGCGAGGGCCGCGATCTGGCTGAGGACGTCGTCGGAGATCATGATGCGTGGCCTCGTTGTTGGTTCAGGGCGCCTTCGTGCACGCGATGTCGCCCTTCGAGTCGACGGCGGATGCGTCGTTGTGTTTCAGGACGGACTCGACCGCGCAGAAGGAGCCGCGCGCCTCGGCGCGGATGGGGCTGCCGCCTCCTTCGGGAACGGGTGTCTTCCGGTAGACGTCGAGCATGTTGTCCTGGGCATCGTGGAGCAACGCGATGTCGGCGCCGCTGAGCGCGGCGACGCACGACAGCAGCGTCGATCCGAGGACGGCGATGGCGATGACGGACCGCAGCATGTGCATGGCGCTACAAACAGGCTACGCGCCGCCGCGCTCCGTACCACTCGTTTCGGGTCGATACGCCTATCGACGCAACGCCTCGGCGCCCATCCGATTCAGACCGAACGCTGCGAAGACGTGGCGGTGGGTGGAGACGACCGTTGGGTGGTTCCCGAAGGCGTCGGCTCGGTAGCCGACCTTCCATGTCTGCGTCACGTAGTCGAACATCTCCTGGGGAGGAGGCGGTCCCTCCAGTGTCTTGTCCGCATACCGGAAGAGAGCCTTCCATGTCGCGGCAGCACCGGCCGAGGTGGACAGCTTCGTGTCGTTGACGAGCCAGTAGCCCTTCACCGACGCCAGCTCCAACGCCTTCAGGTACATGGCCAGACCGTACCCTTCTCGTTGGAAGTCCTTGCTTACGAAGACGGAGGCGACGACGAACACTTCGGCCAACTCGTAGCGCTTGCCGAAGGCGGATTTCGATCCTTTGAAGGCGAGCGGGGCTGCTGCGGGTACATCCTTCAGGCCGAGAAAACGCTTCTCCAGTTCGAGCTTCCCGAACTGCCGCGGCTTCAGCTTCCACGGCTCCGCGGTCCAGCCCATGTCCTTCTCCGTGAGCGTGACGGGCCGATCGGTGCTCACCAGGTTCACCGCGGGGCCACGGGCCCATCGACCGACAGTGAGCTTCGCGCCGGACAAGTTGGGCAGCGCATTTTTCGAGGCCATGGCGAGCCCCGAGCGTATCACCATGCGCCCAGTGGTTCGCCACGCCGCGCGGAGCATTGACGGAGCGTTATACGCGACGTATAACAGTTCGTGGAGGTGCCCCATGTGCCAGGATCCGACCGAGGACGAGGACTTCGAGGACGAGGATTACGACTACGAGGACGACGGCGACGATCTCAGCATGTTCGCGGACCCTGGTGGTCGTTCGGCACTGCGGGCAGAGACGCCGGACAACCCGCGCAACCTGCCGTGCCCGACTTGCAACGAGCCCGATCGGCTGACGCCCGCCGATGCGAACCTCGGCTACCAGTGCGACGAGTGCGCGGATCGAGCGGAGGGTCGCATCGTCGACTAGCGCTGGCGGTCTCTCTGTCGCTGCCGGTACCACTCGACGATCATGGGAACGAACATGAAGTCGAGCACCGCGAAGAGAGCGGCGAGCGTGAGGAGCGTGCGTATCCAGGCGCCGAGCATCAGTGTGCGGTCCGGGTCCACGCTCCTACTCTACAGCCTCTGCGGACGGCGGTGGAGGCCACCGTCGCGCCGTGTTCTCAGGCCCGCAGTGGCACGGTGGCGGTCAGGTGGACCACAGCGCCCGTCACCGTGGCGCTCCAGCGGGGGGCGAGCGAGGCGATGAGGTTCCGTACACGCTCCGGGCTCCTTCCGCTGGCCACCTCGCTGCCCTTCACGTCTTCTTCGGCGGGGCTCATTCGCGGCGCGTACCAAGGCGCGTGGCCTTCCTGGCCGCTGGCAAAGGACTCGACGAGCTTTTCCAGCCGTTCGATCGGAATGTCCTCGGCCGCTTCTTTGCGGCGCTGTCGGATGGCCTGAAGGCGCAGGTCGTTGACGACGACACCGAAAGCTCGGTGGACGCAGTCTTCGAGCACCCCGGATTCGATCAGGTGGGCGATCGTCTCGCCCGTATCGATCATGTGGAAGTTCTCGATCGCGGCGATCTTCTTCCCGTCCTCGGTCAGGTACGAGCCGGCGACCCCGTGGAAGACGAGCCCGAGGTTGTGAAGTCTCTCGGTCGCCTTCGCGATGTCCACATCTGGGCACTCGGTTGCCGTGAGCGGCCGGCGACCGAGCTTCAGCCATGCGCGCGCCAGCTTCCACGCTCCCCAGCTCAGCTCGATCTTGTGCCAGGTGCGGTCGATGGCGCGCTCGGAGATGTTGGTCTCTCGGTAGGGCGCGTCCACCTGACGCATCCAGAACCCGTGGCGGCGGTCGTAGCCGAAGCAGACGTAGATGCCATCGAAGGCGGCGCGGTACCGGTGCCCGACGACGTTCAGCACCCATGGGGACGGCCGGTAGACGTCGTGGCCCGTGTACTCGACGGGCTGGCCATCGGGGCCACGATGCGCGTCGCAGGGCTTCTTGGCCTCGATGCAGGTGCTGCACCAGGTGGGGTCTCTGGAGATCCAGCCGTTGTCGTCCATGGTCAGCCTGCTTTCTTTTGCTCGGTCGCGGCGTCGCGACCGGCGTCGGTGATGACGTACGATGCGGCGGACCACTCCCCGCCGTCCGCCCGGGCAACACGAACGTCCCCCGTGGCCAGCTCGCGGAGCAGCCCAGCGTTGACGAGCGTGTTGCAGACGGCCCCCGCTCGGCGTTTGGAGGAGGGCGATCTTGCGCGTCTCGCCGTTCGCGAGCCGCTCCGCACCGCCTACGGCGCACGCGACCGCATCGTGTGTGGCCGCCAGAGTCAGGATGGAGAGCTGGGCCTTGGTCACGGGCGCCTCCCAGATGTTATACGTCACGTATAACAGTGGCGCAAGTCCGGCTCAGAAGGGAGGTGTGAGACGCCTTTCGACGGCGTTTTCCAGCGCCTCAGCGTTCTCGCTCAGCTTCGGGTCGCGCAGAAGCTCTGCGCGTGCGAGGCGCACCACGGTTCCTCGGTCCTTGGGCGGGATGCTGAAGAGCGCGAAGAGGCGCTCCTGGTCGATGGGCGGCTTGCATAGCTGGCCGACGAACCGCTTCTCGAAGTCCGGATCGTCAGCACCATCGAGCAGGATCTGCCGCAGGCGCACCTGACCGTTCCGGTCGAGGAAGTAGATCGAGGTGCGGAAGACCCAACCCATGTCGAGCAGATCGAGTACCAGGTGGATGTCCACGTCGAGCAGGCCTCGGCTCACGGCGGTGGCGAAGCCGTCCACTTCCCGGAGCATCTCGCGGATGACTTGTGCGAGGCTGAGGCTCTCCATCAGCTCGACGGAGCGCCGCGGAGTTGGACCGCGAAGGACATCCTCGACAAGGATCTTGCGGACAGCATCCCACGGCACGAGCTTCAGCTTCGGCGCGTTGTCGTGGATGCACTTGGAGATCGTGGTTGGGATGGTGAACCCGTACTTCGCGGCGAACTTGACCGCACGAAGCATCCGCGTCGGATCGTCCGAGAAGGTCACGTCTGGCGAGGATGGTGTATCGAGGACGCGCTCGCGTAGATGCCGTAGGCCAACGCCGGTCAGGTCGATGACCTCGGCCTTGTCGGGACCATCGCCGAGGTCGTGCAGACGCCAGAGCAGCGTGTTGAACGTGAACTCTCTCCGCCGCAGGTCTTCCTCGATGGTCGCGGGCGCGACCATGTGCGGCTTGTAGCCCTTGCCGGTGTCGCCTCCGTAGCTCTCCTTGCGAGCGTTGGCCATCTCGATGGTCTCTCGTCGCATGTCGTAGCCGTCGAGCGTCCATGGCTCGGAGACCGAGAGGATGGCCACGCCGTACTGGTTGGTCGTCAGGTTCGTGCGGGCCGGGATGCCCTTCTGAACTTCCTTGGCGAACCAGGCCGAGTCCTTGCCGTCCAAGGCGAGCGAGTCGACGACGATGTCGATGTCCTTGATCGCGTGACCCATCAGCCAGTTTCTGACTGCGCCACCGACGATGTAGATGTGCTCCGCCGCGCCGAGGCGTCGCGCGACCTCGGACAGAAACTTCATGAGGGCGACCGATCGGCCGTGCTCCTCTCCCCTCTCATTGCTCGCGGCGATCGTCATTGGCTGTCATGGTAATACGCCGTG
>Ga0181537_10003475_pt1 | contig 13461 bp, 8 predicted proteins | sample PEATcosm2014_Bin_39_FD_119765 | JGI IMG/M metagenome (GOLD analysis project Ga0181537, IMG submission 119765) | Peatland microbial communities from MTU Mesocosm Facility, Houghton, MI, USA - PEATcosm2014_Bin23_10_metaG | ecosystem: Environmental > Terrestrial > Soil > Wetlands > Peat | place...
GCCGCTGATCCGCACCGCGGTCGCCAACGACGGCGTCGAGCCGCGCGGTGCACGCACTTTCGAGGCGCAGCTCGACGACGGGCGCTGGATGCATATCAGCGAGCGCCGCACCAAGGACGGCGGTTATGTTTCGGTCGGAACCGACATCACCAAGATCAAGCAGCACGAACAAAAGCTTGTCGAGGGCGAAAAGCGCCAGATCGCCACCATCGTCGACTTGCGGAAATCGCGGCAGACGCTCGAATTGCAAACCGCGGAGCTTGCCGACCTGGCGGAAAAATATGCCGAGGAAAAGACCCGCGCCGAGGACGCCAATGCGGCCAAGTCGAAATTCCTGGCCAATATGAGCCATGAATTACGCACTCCACTCAACGCCATCATCGGCTTTTCCGAGATCATGGAATCGGGAATGTTCGGGCCGCTCGGCGCCGAGAAATATACCGAATATTCCCGCGACATCCGCGAAAGCGGCGAATACCTGCTCGATGTCATCAACGACGTCCTCGACATGTCGAAGATCGAGGCGGGCGGCATCCGGCTTGCACCCGAAACGGTGGAACTCGAACCGATCCTCGCCGATTGCCTGCGCGTGGTGTCGACGCGCGCCGGCGAGAAGCGCGTTGCGCTCGCCGCGCAGGTCGAACCCGACATCCACCTCAATGCCGACCGCCGTGCCGTCAAGCAAATTGCGCTTAATCTTCTCTCCAACGCCGTGAAGTTCACTCCCGACGGCGGCGCGGTGACTGTCCGCGGACGGACGCGTGACGGCATGGTCACGATCGCCATCGAGGACAACGGCATCGGAATTCCGAAGCAAGCCCTGCGCAAGCTCGGCCGGCCGTTCGAGCAGGTCGAGAGCCAGCTGACCAAGCGGCATCAGGGCTCCGGGCTCGGTCTCGCCATCGCTAAATCGCTTGCCGAAATGCACGGTGGCGCCATGCGCATCCGCTCGAAGCTCGGTGCCGGCACCATGGTGGTGGTTCGCCTTCCGGTCGAGGCCAAGCTGCAAGCGCGCGTGGACAAAACGGAAGCGACGACTGTTGTTCCCGAACTGGAGTTGCTGGGCGCGCCGGTCTAAGGCGCCTTCCCCAGTATTCGCACAAAACAGCGCCGCACCTGGCGCTGCGTTTCCTCGACATGAGCCTGGAGTGCAGGGAAGTCCGGCAGATCAGCGGCCCGCGCCAACAGGCCGAGCACGCCGGCGTTCGCGCCCTTCGGATCGAATGGGCCTGGCAGGCAAAGCCGCAAGATTTGCGTCAAATCATGGAACAACCGCACCGCGGGGCGGAGAACCTCGGCGTCTTCGGGCTTGAGCACGCCAAGCCGCGACGCCTTCTCCAGCATCCGTGCCGTCGACGTATCGAGAAGCTCAGGCAACGCCGCGGCATGGATTAGCTGTAGGTATTGCGCGATGAATTCGATATCGACCAGCGCGCCGGCGGCGTATTTAAGATCCCATGGATTGGCATCGCCCTTTTCCTTGGCGATGATAGCGCGCATTTCGACGACATCCTTGGCAACGGCGCGAGCGTTCCTTTTCCGGCAAAGAACCTCATGAATCGCCGCTTCAATCTTGGCTGAGAAATCGGCAGGCCCGGACACCACTCGTGCACGCGTGAGCGCCATGTGTTCCCAAGTCCAAGCCTCTGCCTTCTGGTAGCTCTTAAAGCCGTCAATCTGCGTCGCTACCGGACCCGATCGCCCCGAAGGCCGTAACCGCATATCGACTTGATAGAGCACCCCGTAATTGGTCTGAACGGTCAGTGCGCTGATCAGGCGCTGGGTGAAACGGGCGAAATATTGCGCACCGTAGAGCTGCCGTTTGCCGTCCGAATTCGGATGCTTTGCGTCGAAATCGTAGATCACGATGAGGTCGAGATCGGAGTTGGCGGTCATCTCCCGCGCGCCTAACCGGCCGAGCGCCAAAATCGCGCTCTTGGCGCCGCGAATGTGGCCGTGCGTCGCCGCGAAATCGGCGTCCACCTTCCCGTGGACGGCGCGAAGAAGCACATCGGCCAATTGCGCAAAGATTTCGCCCGCCTGCTCCGCCGAGACTGAACCGGACAGGATACGCGCGCCGATCAGAAACATATGCTCCTGGCCGAACAGGCGAATGGCGTCGAGGACGGTTTCGTAACCGCGCGCATCTCCGAGCGCGCGGGCAAGCTCTGTTTCCAATCGTTTCTGGTCGGGCAGCGAGCCGAAGAACCGCGGATCGATCAGCGGATCGATGAAATGCGGGTTCTGCGCCAAGATATCGGCGAGCCGCGGCGCCGTGCCAAGGATCAAGGCGACGAAGCGGATCAATTCGGGATTTTCGCGCAACAGGGACAGAAATCGGCCCCCGGCGCGCAAACCTGAGAGAAAGCGATCGAAAGCGGCGATCGCCGCATCCGGATTTTCCGCACGCGACAATTGGTCGACGATAACGGGAACCAGCTCGGTAAGATTGGCGCGGGCCTGTTCGCCACGCAGCGCGCGGTAAGCGCCGGCGCGCCATTTATGCACTGCCTCGGTGACCCCTTGCGGTTGGCGAAAGCCCATCTGCGCCAGGCGGTCGAGCGTGTCGCTCTCGTTGCCCGGATCGAACGACAGATTCTGCTGCCGCGCCAATAACTCCGGCGCACGTTCGAACAGCCGCACATAATGCCGCTCGACATTGCGCAGGTGCGACACCAGCACGCCGGCAAACTCGGCGCGGCTTTTATACCCGAGAAAGTGCGCGAACATCTCAAGGCCTGCGGCATCGGCTGGGAGCGTATGGGTCTGCTCGTCGGCCATCATTTGCAGACGATGTTCGACGCGGCGCAGAAAATCATAAGCCGCTGTGAGCTCGTCGCGTGCCGCGCTATCGATCCAATTGTCGGCGGCGAGGACCTCGAGCATGGCGACAGTGCTGCGGCCGCGCAAATCTGAATGCCGGCCGCCGGCAATGAGCTGTTGCGTCTGCACGAAGAACTCGATTTCGCGAATGCCGCCGCGGCCGAGCTTGATGTTGTGGCCTTCGACCGCGATCTCGCCGTGGCCGGGATAGGCGTGGATCTGCCGCTTCATTTCGTGGATGTCGGCAACGGTCGCGTAGTCGAGATATTTGCGCCAGATGAAGGGCGACAGATCGCGAAGCAACTTGTCGGCGGCGGCGAAATCGCCGGCGCACGGCCGCGCTTTGATCAATGCCGCTCGCTCCCAGTTCTGGCCGCGGCTTTCATAATAATCGAGCGCGGCCGCGGTCGAGATCGCGATATGGGTCGAGGATGGGTCGGGGCGCAGCCGCAAATCGACGCGGAAGACGTAGCCGTCCGCCGTGCGCTCCTGTAGGAGCTTTACAAGGTCGCGCGTCAGGTTGACGTAGAATTGCGTCGGCTCGACGTCGGCCGCGAGTTTGGCGGCGGACAGGTCGAAAAACACCATAAGATCGATATCGCTCGAAAAATTGAGCTCCTGGGCGCCCATCTTGCCCATGGCGAGCACGACGTAGCCGGACCCGTCTTCCGGATTTTTGCCATCCGGCGGTAGAAGCTTTTTCTGCTTAACTGCCTCACGCAGAAGATAACGAACGGCGGCGGCAAGCGCGGTCTCAGCGACATCGGTTAGCGCCTGCGTGACGCGTGCGACCGGCCAGACGCCGCCGATATCCGCAAGCGCGATGAGGAGCGCGGCTTCCGCTTTCATGCGGCGAAGAATGCGCATTACCTCGTCTACCGAACGCGCCGTTGCCGCGGCCTTTTGCGTTGCGGCGAGCGAGGCGGCGAGAGCGCTGTCCGGATCGGAGCCGAGCAAGCGAACGAAGCGACCGGGGTCGGCCTGTACCAGCTCCCAAAGGTACGGCGCCGCTCCGGCGATGCCGCTCAGAATCCGCATGAGCGGCGGGTGCTGCCGTATCAGGGTAGCCAGCGCCTTGCCGGTGGTTTTCGCTTTAAGGCCCGCGAGCCATGTTGACACCGAGGATTGCGCCGAAATCGCCGGCAAGGAGCCTGCGAACCGTAGGACCAGTGCCGCTTGGTCGCACTTCGCTTTCGACCGCTTATCCGCTGCAGGCCGCGCCATCACGCCGCCGTAGCGCCGCCGGGTCCCGCGCGCGGTAGAGCGATGGTGCCCCGCAAGCCCGGCTGATTGTCCTCGAGCATCAGTTCGCCGCCGTGCAGGCGCGCGACCGCCGACGCCAAACTCAAACCCAATCCGGAACCCGGCTCGGAGCGGCTTTGCTCCAAGCGCACAAAGCGCTCGACGACACGGCCGCGATCGGCGTCCGGAATGCCGGGCCCGCGATCCGCCACGCTGAGCATGATGCGGTCGCCATCGTGGCCGGCCTTGACCACGATTTCCGAGCCTGTGCCATTCACCTTGGCCGGTCCGGCATATTTAATCGCGTTGTCGACGAGGTTCGCCAAGGCCTGGCTGACAAGCTCGCGATTGCCTCGCACCGGCGCCGCGGCATCCGCCTCGACTTTGAGCACAATGCCCTTCTCCTCGGCGAGCGGCTCATACAATTCGCCGATGTCGCGCGCGATCGCGGCGGCATCGAACTCGTTCATATTATCGCGCGCCTGGCCGGATTCGGCCCGCGCGATCATCAACAGCGCATCGAAGGTGCGGATAAGTTCGTCGGATTCCGCGATGGTGGCTTCCAGCGCCTCGCGGTAGCCGGCATCGCCGGTCGGCTGGCGCAACGCCTGTTCGCACCGATTGCGCAGCCGCGTCAGCGGGGTCTTGAGGTCGTGGGCGATGTTATCGGTCACTTCCTTCAGCCCGCGCATCAGCCCTTCGATGCGATCAAGCATGGCATTGACGTTGTCCGCGAGACGATCGAGCTCATCGCCGGTGCCGGCGACCGGCAACCGGCCCGAGAGATCGCCCGCCATGATGGTTTGCGCGGTGCCGGTCATGGCGTCGATGCGGCTGAGCACACGGCGGCTGACAAAGAAGCCGCCGACCAGACCGAGCACCACGACCAGCGCCAGCGACCATTGCCCGGCATTGGCGATTATGCCGAACAAGCGCTCACGTTCCTCGAGGTCTCGCCCGACCAATAGGCGGAACCCGCCGGGAAGCTGCACCACCTGAACCAAAGCACGGTGGTCGCTGCCCTCCGGCGCGTCGAGCCGGCGATAGTTGGTTTCCAGCCAGCCCGGATGATCGAGTATTCCTGGCTCGAGCGACCCTACATTGCCGGCGAGACCCTCTCCGGTCGGCGTCGTGACCAGATAAAGGCTCGATCCGGGACGCCGCGAACGCAGATCGACGACGATCACCAGGCGCCGGATGCCGCCTTGAGCAAACTGCTCGGACAGTCCGTTGATCTCACCATTAACCGTCGCCGTGATCTGCTCGGTGATAAGCCGCCGCGTATTGAGCGCGAAATAAACCAGCAGCGAAGCCGCAAACAGAACGAATATCGCAAGATAAAACAGCGTCAGTTTGAACGCCGTGGTGCGGATCAGTTTGCCCAGCGCGTTCACGAAACACTCTCGGAGGGCGCGCCCAGCTCGCTTTCGGAAAAATCCTCTTCCCAAAATTCGAGCGTTGCGCGCTGGCCGCTCTGCCGGTTGCTCGCCTCCCCGCGCCGCAACTCGACGCGCCGGATTTTGCCGGAAATCGTCTTCGGCAAATCGGCGAATTCGAGCCGGCGCACCCGCTTAAACGGCGCCAGCGTCGTCCGGCAATGCCGAAAGATCGACAGCGCCGTAGCGCGATCAGGCGCGTGGCCGGGTGCCAGCGCAAGGAAAGCCTTCGGCACTGCAAGCCGCATCGGATCGGGCGACGGCACCACGGCCGCTTCGGCCACGGCGGGATGCTCGATCAGTGCGCTTTCGAGTTCGAACGGGCTGATCCGATAATCCGAAGACTTAAACACGTCGTCGGCGCGGCCTACATAAGTGAGGTAGCCATCATCGTCGATCGAGGCGACGTCACCGGTGCGATAGACATTATCGCGGTGCGCACGAGCGCCAGCGTCTTTTTCGTTATCTTGGCCTTGATAGCCTTGCATCAGCCCGGTCGGCCGCGGCTCCAGCGTCAGGCAAATCTCGCCCTCCTTCGCCGCCGCTCCGTCGGCATCGAGCAGCGCCACGCGATAGCCCGGCAGTGGCCGGCCCATCGAGCCCGGTTTGACTCGCTGTCCCGGCGTATTGCCCACCAGCGCCGTGGTTTCGGTCTGACCGTAGCCGTCGCGGATAGTAAGGCCCCACGCCGTCCTGACCCGCTCGATGACCTCGGGATTGAGAGGCTCGCCGGCGCCGATGAGTTCCTTGATCCGGACCTTCCAAGCGGAGAGATCCTCTTGGATCAGCATGCGCCATACCGTCGGCGGGGCGCAAAAGGTGGTGACGCCGCAACGTGCGATAGTGTCGAGAAGTCCTCTGGCGTTGAAGCGGCGCTGATTGACGATGAAGACAGCTGCCTCCGCATTCCACGGCGAAAAAAAGCAGCTCCAGGCGTGCTTGGCCCAACCCGGTGACGAAATATTGAGATGCAGATCCCCGGGCCGCAGTCCGAGCCAATACATTGTCGACAGATGACCGACCGGGTAGCTCTGGTGCGAGTGCAGTACGAGCTTGGGCGTCGCCGTTGTGCCCGACGTAAAATAGAGCAGAAGCGGATCGTCGGCGCGCGTCTCACCATCCGGCGTAAACTCCGCCGACGCCTGGTAGCCGCTTTCGAACGAGATCCAGCCCGGCATTTCCGCACCGACGACGATGCGCGTGTAGTCGCCCGGCAGATCGGTAAATTTCGCCGCAGCGTCGGCGCTGGCGATCACGTGCCGCACGCGACCGCGCGCGAAGCGGTCGGCGAGATCGTTGCGCGTGAGCAGGGTCGTTGCCGGCACGATGACCGCGCCGAGCTTCATCGCCGCCAGCATGCATTCCCACAGCGGCACGACATTGCCGAGCATGACCAGGATGCGGTCGCCGCGGCGCACCCCGAGACGGCGCAACGCGTTGGCAATCTGACTCGAGCGCTGGCTCAAGCTTGCGAATGACAGCTTTATTTCCCCGCCATCGTCGTCCACAAGCCACAAGGCCGGCTGTGCATTGTCGCGGGCTATGACGTCGAAATAATCAAGCGCCCAGTTGAAGCGTTCGAGTTTCGGCCATTTAAAATCGCGATAGGCGGTGGCGTAATCTTCGCGATGACGCAGCAAGAAATCCCGTGCAGCAATAAATGGCGCTGCATTGCTTTTTGAATTGATAATGCTTGAACTCATGGCGACAGTCCCGTCCGGTCTCCACGAAAGAAAAACGTCACCTCGTTACCGCGCGCCGTCGCGAATCATATAGCCCGCACCGCGCACGGTATGCAGCAACGGCTGCGCAAAACCCTTATCGATCTTAGATCGCAACCGCGAAATGTGCACATCAATGACATTGGTTTGCGGGTCGAAGTGGTAGTCCCAGACGTTCTCCAAAAGCATCGTCCTGGTAACGACCTGACCGGCATGCCGCATTAAGTATTCAAGCAGGCGGAATTCCCGCGGCTGGAGCTGCACCTCTTGCCCAGCGCGGCTCACTTCGTGTGACAGCCGGTTAAGCTCGAGATCGCCGACGCGATACACTGTCTCCTCGCCACGGCTGCCGCGGCGGCGCGCTAGCGCCTCGACGCGCGCCAACAGCTCCGAAAATGCATATGGCTTGGCGAGGTAGTCGTCGCCGCCGGTACGCAGCCCTTTGACCCGGTCGTCCACTTGGCCCAGCGCTGAGAGGATCAGCACCGGGGTCTCCACCGCCTTGCCGCGCAAGGCACCGATGACGGACAGCCCGTCGCGCTTTGGCAGCATGCGATCGACAATCAAGACGTCGTATTCACCGTCGAGCGCGAGCTGGAGCCCATCCTCGCCGTCACCGGCCTGATCGGCGATATGGCCGACCTCGCGGAAGGCTTTGACCAGGTAATCGGCCGCGTCGCGGTCGTCCTCGATAATGAGCAATCGCATGGTTTATCGCCGCAGTGGAGTCGGACCGTCGGATGATAGATCATCGCGTGGCCGACATAATAGTGAGGGGGCGGCGAGCGGTAGCCCGCCACCCCCTCGACCTACTCCACCCCGGCGGGGGCGACGGATGCCGGGAGGCAGAGTTGGTATGGGGCGGGGACGGGTCTTGCGACCCGTCCCCAAGGAACCCCGCCAGCGGGGGCGACGGATGCCGGCGGATGCTCCTTTTGTTAGGCGTTGCCGAGTGGTAGCGCGACGAACTTCGTACCGTCGCCCGACTTCACCCGGAGCAACACCGTATGCTTGCCCTGCGTCCGCGCATCCGCGAGGCTTTTGCGGACGTCGGCAGGGGTCGAGACTGTCTTGCCGCCGACGTCGAGAATGACGTCGCCGACCTGGAAGCCGTGGTCAGCAGCAATGCCGCCATCCGCGACTGCGGTGACGACAACGCCATCGCCGCCGGAACCGGAGACTTTGCTGCTCGGAGCCAGCGTAAGCCCGAGCTTCGGCAAATCGCTGTCGGGCGTTTCGCGCTGATCCGGCGCCTTGTCGTTTGACGCCTGTTGCTCATTCGGCAACGTGCCAAGCGTCAACGTCACGGTCTTGGGCTCGCTCTGATGAATGATGCCGAGCTTCACGCTGGTGCCAGGCGACATCGTGCCGATCTTGCGGGCCAATTCGCGCGCGTCGTGGATCGGCGCGTCGTCAACCGTGGTGATAACGTCGCCGCTTTGGATTCCGGCCTTAGCGGCTGGGCTCTCCTTTTGCGGCTCGGAGACGAGCGCGCCGGTAGCCTGCTTCAGTCCCATCCCGTCGGCGATGTCCGGGGTCACCGACTGAATTTGCACTCCGATCCAGCCGCGGGTGACACTGCCTTTATCTCGCAGCTGCGCAATAACGCTCTTCACTGTCTCGGCGGGAATCGCAAAGGCGATGCCGACGGAACCACCGGATGGCGAAAAGATCGCGGTGTTGACGCCGATGACGTTGCCGTCGACGTCGAAAGTCGGCCCGCCGGAATTACCCTTGTTGACCGGCGCGTCAATCTGAATGAAATCGTCATAGGGGCCGGCGCCGATATCGCGGCCGCGCGCCGAAACGATGCCGGCAGTCACGGTACCACCCAATCCGAACGGATTGCCGACTGCGATCACCCAATCGCCGACCCGCGGAGTGCCGTCGGCCAATTTCACGAACGGGAAACTGTTGCCGTCGACTTTAATCAAAGCGAGATCGGTACGGGAATCGGTGCCGATGACTTTGGCGCTGAACGTCTTGCCATCGTCGGTGGTGACCTGAACGTTGTCCGCATTCTGCACCACGTGATTATTGGTTACCGCATAGCCGTCGGCGGTGATGAAAAAGCCGGACCCCTGACCCGTGATAACTTCTTTGCCGTTCGGCGAATTCGGCATACCGAATTTCTTGAAGAATTTTTCAAACGGCGAGCCGGGTGGGAATGGCAGATCGTCGTCGCTGCTCTGACTGGCATCTGCAGAGCGCTCGATCTTGACGCGGACCGAAATGACGGCCGGCTTTACCTTCTCGACGATGTCGGCGAAGCCGACGGGACGCTGCGGGAGCTGCTGAACCTTTTCGGTCAGGTTCTGCGCCTGCGCCGGCGTTCCCAGCAGGCTGCCGCTCGATGCGGTGTTTGGTGCAAAAAAGAACGCCGCCACGCCCATCCCGACGATGGTCGTCGTCAAAAGCGCAATGCGCCGCGCGGACAAAATGCGGCGCGCTTGCAGTAAACTGCCATTCATTATCCGTCTCCAAATGATGGGTCCGTCGCCCCGACGGCGGACGCTACTTTGGAATGCAGGATGAAGCCCCGATCCTTACCGCGCGCTGTCGGGAGGATTAAAGATTTGTAATGTTACAGGATCAGAAATAGTCGCAATCGAACAACGGCTTAACCAAAGAATAGGTACGATCGGAACACAATTCACGTTCTAAAGGCGAATTGCGGCTTCGGCTCTACGGTGCGCCTTCGCTACGCAAAAGTTCGGCAATGCGGGTTTCCTCTGCAGCGGTGAGATTGGCCTCCCCGGGTGACGGTCCTCCGCCGCTCCGGCGCCTTCCGGTGACAAAAATGGTCACGATCCCAACGAGCAATATGCCGGGCGGTAAACCCCACAAAGCCGCGGTGTGCCACGACAACCGCGGCTTGAGCAGCACGAATTCGCCATAACGCGCGACCAGAAAATTGAGCACCTGGGCGTCGGTGTCGCCCGCTTTGAGACGTTCGCGAACCAAGGCACGGAGATCATGCGCCAGTGGCGCCTCGGATTCGTCGATCGATTCGTTCTGACACACCATGCAGCGCAATTCCTTGGATAGGGTGCGCGCCCTGGCCTCGAGCGTTGGATCGGAGAGCATCTCGTCGGGCTGCACCGCCCACGACGGCGATGACCAGAAAATCGCGAGCAACAGTGCGAAGCTATACAGATATCTCACCGGGCTCACTCCGCCGCTTGCAGCGTCGGGTTCGGTTTTGCTTTCGCCGGCCGTGGCGCGCCGATGCGCAGCCGCCGGTCGGACAGCGACAACGCACCGCCCACGAACATGAACGCGGCGCCGAGCCAGATCATGAGGACCTGCGGCTTGAAATAAAGCCGCACCGGAACTGTGCCGTCCTTGTTCGGATCGCCGAGCGAAAGATAAAGCTGACTGACGCCGCGGGACATCAGTGCGGCCTGCGTGATGGCCATATTGCGCGACGGGAACGTGCGCCGGCTGGGCTCCATGTTGCCGATCAATTCCCCGTTCATGCGGTGCACAGTGAAGCGACCGACGGCGTCGTGATAATTCGGCCCATCGCGGTTGAACATGCCGTCGAAAGTGAACCGATAATGCGCAATGTCGAGATGGTCACCGGGCTTGATCTCCGCGATCCGCTCACTGCCCCAGGCGGTCACGCCGATGATGCCGAGGAGCGTCACGCCCATGCCGAAATGGGCAAAGGCCGTTCCCCAGGCAGAGCGCGGCAATCCCAGCGCGCGCCGCAGCGCCGTCCGAAACGGTACGCGCAGCACCAGAGTCCGCTCCGCGATATCCGTCACCGCGCCCGCCATGACGAAGACGGCGATGCCGACGCCGAACGGCGCCAGCACCGGACCGCCACGCTCGATCGCGGACGCCGCGACCACCGCGAGTCCGGCGAGCACCATCGCCGCCAACAGACGCTGCGCGGCGCCGACGAGATCGCCGCGCTTCCAGCCCATCAGCGGCCCGAACGGCATGACCGCCATTAATGGAATGAACAGTGGACCGAACGTCGCGTTGAAAAACGGCGGGCCGACCGAAATCTTGTCGCCGGTAAGCGCTTCGAGCGCCAGCGGATAAAGCGTGCCGACGAACACCGTGGCGCAGGCCGTGGTCAGGAAGAGATTGTTAAAGACAAGCGCGCCCTCGCGCGAAATCGGCGCGAACAGGCCGCCTTGTTTAAGCAGCGGCGCGCGCCACGCATACAGCGACAGTGCGCCGCCTATAAACACGATGAGAATGCCGAGAATGAAAATGCCGCGTGTCGGGTCGGTCGCAAAGGCATGGACCGACGTGAGCACACCAGAGCGTACCAGGAAAGTTCCGATCAGCGACAGCGAGAAGGTGAGGATCGCAAGCAAAATGGTCCATACTTTCAAAGCGCCGCGCTTTTCCATCACCACGGCGGAATGCAGGAGCGCGGTGCCGGCCAGCCACGGCATCAGCGACGCGTTCTCGACCGGATCCCAAAACCAGAAACCGCCCCAACCGAGCTCGTAATAGGCCCAGTACGAACCGCCGGCGATGCCGAGCGTCAGGCACATCCAGGCGAGCAGAGCCCAGGGCCGCACCCAGCGCGCCCAAGCTGCATCGATGCGGCCTTCGATCAAGGCCGCGATGGCGAAGGAAAAAGCGATCGAGAAACCGACATAGCCGAGATAGAGCATCGGCGGATGGAAGGCGAGGCCGGGGTCCTGGAGAACCGGCGTCAGGTCGCGGCCTTCAAACGGCGCATCCGGAATGCGGACAAAAGGATTCGACGTGGCGAGAATGAAGAGCTGGAAGGCCGCAGCGATCCAAGCCTGCACAGCGAGCGCGTTGGCCTTGAGCACTACCGGAAGATTATTGCCAAAAGCGGCCACCAGGGCGCCAAAAAACGCGAGGATCGCAATCCACAGCATCATCGAGCCTTCGTGGTTGCCCCAGATGCTGGTGAGCCGGTAAATGAGAGGCATCTGCGAGTTGGAATTCTCGTAGACGTTGAGCACCGAAAAATCCGAAGTGACGTAGCACACCGCAAGCGCGATGAAGGCCATCGCGACGAAAACGAATTGCGCGATCGCCGCCGGCGCGGCGATGCTCATAAGAACTGGATCGCTGGTGCGCGTGCCGACAATCGGCATGGTGCCTTGAATCAGCGCCAGGCCAAGCGCCAGCATCAAGGCAAAATGACCGAGTTCGGGTATCACTTGCTGCCTCCGACCGGCATCGCGGCACGTTGCGCGTAATCGTCTTTCCAATGCCCGGACTTCTTCAAAGCGTCCGCAACCTCTTTCGGCATATAGGTCTCGTCATGTTTGGCGAGAATGGTATCGGCATTGAATACGCCACCGCCATCGAGCGCGCCTTCGGCAACAACCCCCTGCCCTTCCCGGAACAGATCCGGCAGCACACCACGATAAGCGACCGGGATTTCGGTCTTGCCATCGGTGACGTCGAAACGGATGCTGAGATCGTTGCCGCGCACCAGGCTGCCGTCCTTCACCAGACCGCCGAGCCGGATTCGCGTGCCGGGCTCGACATGCTTCTCCGCCACGTCGCTCGGGGAATTGAAAAAGACGATCGAGTCGCGGAACGCGTTGAGCATCAGCGCGACCGCGACGGCCAGCACGGCAAGTCCGCAGCCAATCAGGGTGAAGCGTCGCTGCTTGCGGGTCATTACTGCTGTCTCCGCGGCATTTGTCTATCAGCCTTCCAGCCCAAGACCTTTGACGAGATCGTCGATCTGCTTGACCTGCTCGGGGTGCGTCGCCAGTGCGTGGCGCGCGTCGGCGGCAGCGCCCTTTGCCTTGTCGCGGTCGCCGAGCACGGTATAGGCGCGAACCAGGCGGAGCCAGCCATCGACGTCGCTGCCGTCGGCATGCAGCCGGTCGGCGAGCCGCTGCACCATGCCGCGGATCATTTCGCTGCGTTGCGGATCGCTCATATTGTCGGCGGCCGCGACATCACCGGCACCCGGGACCTCGGCGTTTAGGCCGGCGATCGGCCCACCGGTAGCGCGCGCCAGTGCCGCACGCACATAGTTCGCCCACGGCGCATTGGGCGGTGCCTCATCCAACAGCGCGCGCCATTTAGCGGCAGCCGCTTCGCGGTTACCATCTTGCTCGTCGGCCAGGCCGAGAAAATAGCGCGACTTAGCGTCCTGCGGATCGCCGGCGACCGCGCGCTGGAAGGCTTGTTTCGCTTCGTCGGTCACGACGCCGTTGGCGGCGGCGGCTAATGCTTCGCCGAGACCTGATTCGCGTTCGACGCTCTCGCCGTTGAGC
>Ga0181537_10003476_pt1 | contig 13458 bp, 13 predicted proteins | sample PEATcosm2014_Bin_39_FD_119765 | JGI IMG/M metagenome (GOLD analysis project Ga0181537, IMG submission 119765) | Peatland microbial communities from MTU Mesocosm Facility, Houghton, MI, USA - PEATcosm2014_Bin23_10_metaG | ecosystem: Environmental > Terrestrial > Soil > Wetlands > Peat | place...
GATCGGCACACTCAGCCGCACCGGAGTCCGCGCCGAATTCGACCGCCGATTCACTGCGCATCATATGGCCCAGAACTATCTCAAGTTGTATTCCAAGCTCACTAAGAGCCAGCGCACTGCAACTCGAGCGTAGCTCGAAGCTCTGCGCGCTTCAGTGGCTGCGCTGCTCGGCCGGCAAGTCGAACACCAGCACCTCGGCGGCCGCACCGTCGTGAAACTCCAGACTCGTGCCGCCGGAGATCTTGAGCGCATCTCCGGCCTCCAGGTGCGTGTCATTGAGGCTCAGTGAGCCACGAGCCACATGCACGTAGGCCTGGCGAGCGGCGCCCACGCTCAGCGTGGCGCGCTCCGTGCCATCAAACAGTCCCGCGTATAGCTTCACGTCCTGGTGCAGGCAGACTGCGCCTTGCTCCCCGTGGCGGGATGCCACCAGTCGCAACTCGCCGCGCTTCTGGGCGTCGTCAAAGTGTTTCTGTTCGTAGCTGGGCGTAATTCCAGTGCTGGAGGGGCGGATCCAGATCTGAAGGAAATGCACCGGCTCGCTCGCCGAGGGGTTGCGCTCGCTGTGCATAACGCCGCTGCCTGCGCTCATGCGCTGCACGTCCCCGGGAACGATAACGGAGCCTGTGCCCAGTGAATCCTTATGCTCGAGCTGGCCCTCGAGCACATAGCTGAGGATCTCCATGTCCCGGTGTCCGTGCGTGCCAAAGCCGCTGCCAGGGGCGACACGATCCTCGTTGATCACCCGCAGCACCCCGAACTCCACGTGCTCCGGATCGTAATAGTCCGCGAATGAAAAGGTGTGCCGCGACTGCAGCCAACCGTGATCGGCCAGGCCGCGCTCATTGCTTTTTCTAAGTTCCCACATTGTTCGTACCTCTCAAGTCCTGGAGGGAAGCGTAATATCTATTGATTCGAAGATAAATAGGGTAAATTCGCTTATATCATTCAATAAAATCGATCGATCATGCTAAAACTACCAAAGACGTCTGCTGATCAATGGGTTGCGCTAGCGGCGGTGGTTGATAGCGGCGGCTTTGCGGCCGCGGCGCAGGCGCTCGATCGCAGCCAATCGGCCGTTAGCTATCAGGTCAGTCAGTTGCAGCGAGCGCTGGGTTGTCGGCTGCTGGAGCTGCGAGGCCGCCGGGCGGTGCTCAGCGCTCAGGGTGAGGTGCTGCTCGCACGCGCGCGCGATCTGCTCGAGCAATGGCATGCGCTCGAGAGCTACGCGCACAGTCTCGCGCGCGGTTTCGAAGCAACCCTCAAGCTGGTCGTCGATGTCGCCTTTCCTCGCTCACGCCTGTTGGCAGCGCTCGAGGCCTTCCAGATTCGCTGTCCGCAAACGCGTCTCGATCTGAGCGAGGCTGTGCTGTCAGGCGCGGAGGAAGCCATTATCGATGGGTCAGCCGATGGTTCGGCCGACGTCGTCGTGACATCGCGCGTGCCGAGCGGCTTTCTGGGTGACTGGCTCTACGAGAGCGTGTTCCTCGCCTGCGCGAGTCCATCGCATCGCTTGCACGCGCTCGGCCGCAGCCTCACTGCGCACGACCTCGAACAGCAGGCGCAGGTGGTGCTGCGCGATTCGGGCGAGCGCGCGCCACGCGATGAGGGCTTTCTGGGCGCGCAGACTCGCTGGACTGTCGGCAGCCTCGAGGCCTCGCTCGCAATCGTTGAGGCGGGGCTCGCATTCGCGTGGTTGCCCGAGCACGCACTCGCCGCCTCGCTGTCGGCGCATCGATTGAAGGTGTTGCCGCTGCAAGCGGGCGCCAGTCGCAGCGTACCGCTCTATATCGTGCTCGTGCAGCCTGCGCGGGCGGGCCCCGCAGCGCAGACCATCCTCGAGCTGCTGCACCGCCATGCGCTCGACGGCCCTGATGCCGCATCGAGCTGACGCGCTTCAGGCATCGCTACGCCAGACGCGCATCGGCCCATTCGATCCAGTGCTGCACGGGTACGGCAGCCGTGCTGGCCAGATGACTGATGCAGCCGATATTAGCGGACAGGATCATATCGGGGCTGCCTGCAAGCAGCGCACCGAGCTTGCGATCCCGCAATTGATCGGCCAGCTGCGGCTGCAACATCGCATACGTGCCCGCGGAGCCACAGCACAAATGGCTGTCGCTGAAGGCCAGTACTTCGGCGCCGGATGTGCGCAGCATGGCTTCCACCACGCCGCGGATCTTCTGCGCGTGCTGCAGCGTGCAGGGCGGATGGAAGACCAGGCGCGCGCCCTTGCCCCGCTGCGCGAGCAGCGGCGTAAGCAGGTCTGGCAGCAGCTCGGCAACATCGCGCGTGAGCGCACTCACGCGTGCCGCCTTGAGCCCATAGTCCGCGTCATGGCGCAGCAGGTGAGCGTACTCGCGCACCATCGCGCCGCAGCCCGATGCATTCATGACCAGCGCTTCGGCACCCGCTTGGATATGCGGCCACCAGGCGTCGATATTGCGCTTGGCCTGCTCGAGTGCGCCGGCCGGGTCGCTCAGATGCTGGCGGATGGCGCCACAGCAGCCGGCGCCAGCGGGCAGCAGCAATTCGATGCCAAGCGCGTCGAAGACTCGCGCCGTGGCGGCGTTGATATTCGGGGACATCGCGGGTTGCACGCAGCCGGCGAGCAGCAGCATTTTGCGCGCGTGTCGGCGCTGCGGCCATGCGCCGGCGGGGCCAGCTGGCTGTATCTTGTGCTGCAGAGCCCTCGGCAGCAGCGGCCGCAGCCAGCGCGCCAGCTTCAGAGCCGGCGCGAACAGCGGGCCAGAGCACACCACCTTGAGCCCGGTGCGCCACACACGCGATCTGAGTGAGCGCGTGACGCGCTGGTCCACGACCCGACGGCCGATGTCCACCAGCCGTCCATATTGCACGCCGGACGGGCAGGTGGTCTCGCAACTGTTGCAGGTCAGACAGCGATCCAGGTGCTGCTGCGTCTTGATGGTCGGCTCTACGCCCTCCAGCACGCGCTTGATCAGGTAGATGCGCCCGCGCGGTCCGTCCAGTTCATCGCCCAGCAACTGATAGGTCGGACAGGTGGCCGTACAGAATCCGCAGTGCACGCACTTTTGCACAATCGCAGCGGCCTCAGCGCCGGCCGCACTGTCTTTGATGAAATCAGCCAGCTTGATCTGCATCGTGGCTCTTACAGGAGCATGCGGCCGGCATCGAATATGCCTGCCGGATCGAAGTGGGCGCGCAGGCGCTTGTGAATCGCGGCCAGCGCTGGGCTCAAGGGCGTGAACACGCCGTGGCTGCGATCGCCGCCGCGAAATAAGGTCGCGTGGCCACCCAGCGCCTGCGCTCGGCGACGAATCTCTGCGGCAGGCCGCGCCGAGCGAAGCCAGCGCAGCGCGCCGCCCCACTCGATCAGTTGCGCATCATCGAGCATCACCGCCTCAGCCGTCGACGGCAACGACAGGCGCCAGAGCGGCGCACCGCCCAGAAAAAACGCATCGGTGTGCTCCCTGACTGCCTGCCAGAATGCGGTCGCAGCGGCCTGCGGCATGGCCTCACCAGGCAATCGGTTGCGCGCCGCGCTCACCGCGGCAGCCGATCCGGACAGGCGCAGACTCAGTATGCCGCCTTGCCACGCCGAGGCGGAGATCGGCCACGGCTGCGCGCCCCATTCATTGAGTCTGGCCAGCGCGCCCACTTCATCCATCGGGATGCGCAGTGTGGTCTCCATGCGCGGCTTGGGCACGACCTTGAGCGCCACTTCGACCAGCACCCCGAGCACGCCCAGTGAGCCGGTGAGTAAGCGCGCGAGATCGTAACCGGCGACGTTCTTCATGACGAGGCCGCCACAGCTCAGCAGCTGCCCCTGACCATCGAGCAACTTCGCGCCCAGTACGAAGTCACGCACCCCACCGTAGCAGTAACCGTTGGCGGCGCGTCGTGGTCCGGCAAGTCCGGTGGCGATGCAGCCGCCGATTGTGGCGTGCATGCCAAAATGCGGCGGCTCGAAGGCGAGCATCTGCCCGCTTTCCTCAAGCACCGCTTCGAGCTGCGCGAGTGGTGTGCCACAGCGCACTGCGATCGACAATTCGCTCGGATCGTAATTGACGATGCCGTGCAGCGCGCGTGGGTCGAGCAGCGCCCCATGCGGTGTGTTGCCATAGAAGTCCTTACTGCCCCCGGCACGCACGCGCAACGGCGTGCGATCGGTCGCCGCGGCTCGGATCTGCTCGCTGATGGCGGCGAGTGCCTGATCCATCAGAATCTCGGCAGCTCAGGGAAGCGCTCATTGCCGGAGTGCACCTTCACGCGGCCATATTCCGCGCAGCGATGCAGCGTCGGCACGACCTTGCCGGGATTGAGCAGACCGCTCGGATCGAACGCGTGCTTGATGGCTAGAAAGGCGTCGAGGCTGGCGCGATCGAACTGCGAGCACATCTGATTGAGTTTCTCGACACCTATACCGTGCTCACCGCTGATGGTTCCCCCAAGCTGGACGGTCTGCTCGAGAATCTCCGCGCCGAACTGCTCGGCGCGCGCCACGGCGTCCGGATCCGCGTCGTCAAACAGGATCAGCGGGTGCAGATTGCCGTCGCCGGCATGAAACACGTTCGGGCAGTGAAGCCCATATTTGCGCTCCATCGCCTGGATTGCGGTCAGCATCTGGCCCAGATGTCGGCGCGGAATGGTGCCGTCCATGCAGTAGTAGGCCGGCGAGGCGCGGCCGGCGGCGGGAAACGCGTTCTTCCTGCCCATCCAGAAGCGCTGGCGCTCGAGCTCGTCGCGCGACACCTGCAGCCGCGTAGCATGCGCCTCACGTAACACGGCGCTCATGCGCTCGATCTCGTCCTCGACCTCCTCGGGCGTGCCATCGGACTCGCACAAGAGCACGGCCGCGGCATCCAGGTCATAGCCAGCGTGGGCGAAAGGCTCGACCAGACGCGATGCGGCCTGATCGAGCATCTCCAGGCCGGCCGGAATAATGCCGGCTGCGAGCAAGGCCGCGACCGCGTGGCAGGCGTGAGTCACCTCGGCAAAGCTCGCCATGATGCAGCGTGCCAGCTGCGGTGTGGGCACGAGCTTTACCGTGACTTCTGTCGTGACCGCCAGCATGCCTTCCGAGCCGACCACGACGGCGAGCAGATCCAGCCCGGGGGAGTCGAGCGCGCGGCCACCGAATTCGACGGTCTCACCCTCGATCGTCAGTGCGCGCACGCGCAGCACGTTGTGTACGGTGAGCCCGTATTTCAGACAATGCACGCCGCCGGAGTTTTCAGCGACATTGCCGCCGATCGTGCAGGCAATCTGGCTCGAGGGATCCGGCGCGTAGTACAGGCCATGCGGTCTTGCCGCCTCCGATATCGCGAGGTTGCGTACTCCGGGCTGGACCGTTGCGGTGCGCGCCTTCGGGTCGATATCGACGATGCGATTGAATTTTGCCATCGATAGCAGCACACCGGCCGGATGTGGCAGCGCGCTGCCCGAAAGCCCCGTACCAGCGCCGCGGGGTACCACCGGCACGCGCATGGCGTGACAGAGCTTGAGGATTTGCACCACCTGGGATTCCGAGTCCGGCAGCGCCACAATCATGGGCAGCTGTCGAAACAGGGTCAGACCGTCGCACTCGTAGGGGCGCGTGTCCTCATCGCGATAGAGCAGGCACTCCTCGGGCAGTACAGTGCGCAGCGCGGTGGCTACTTCGCGCTGGCGTATCGAATCGATTTGCGGGGTTGCGAGCAGAGGCGCAAGAGTAGCCTAAGCCGTCAGAGGCGTCACGAGCCGTGCCTGCGAGCCCCGGCGCCGTGCGCTGAATTCAAAAGCCCCACCATGGATGCCAGCTGACGCCCAAGGTCAGCATATTTGCATTGTAGTTGTAACCAATATTATCGCCGTTCGTCAGATGGGCCCATTCGGCATCCAAAGATGCGCCTCCGCCCAGATTGGCCTCCACGCCGCCCCCGTAGGATAGGGCGATATCATTGGTGTTGAAGGCCGGATAATTACGGCGCATTTGCGCCCCGCCGAGGCCGCCTATCGCGTAGATGGAGATCCAGGGATTAAACGGCAGGATGCCTTTGGCATAGCCGGCATAGATCACATCCGCGTCAGCGTGATAGCCCTGATTGTCCGTATTCGCGACTGTGCCGCCGACGCGACCCTCAATCGCCAGGTAAGGGCTGAACTGCTGCCCAAACCGAAACATCGCCACGGTCGAGTCCAGTGCTGGGATGCCGTCCTCGCGATAGTACAACTCACCGACGCTGGCGCCGAAGTAAGCCCCGCCATAGGGCGAGCCGCCATAGCCGTAGTCGGCTGCGCCCGTGGCGGTCGATACCAGCCCAAGCAGGCCACAACCTATTGCTGCAATTAAACTTTTCATCCCCACGCGCCTCCGACAGTGTGCAATGCGTGGCCGTTACGTTGCTGCGGCCCTACCACATCGACAAGCGCGCGAAGGATTAATTCACTGTAGGACGGGCAGGCGCGCCAGCGGCTGGGAGCCGCGCGAGCAATCGTGCGGCTCGGCCTGCCGCCTCATTTGTGCCAAAGTGTCACATGCCACAGGCTCAGCCATGGATTGCCCGCTCTCCTTATTAGATAGGGCACCGGCCCGGCTCAAGGCGTCGAGGGCTGCTCCGGCGCTGTTTGCCCCAGCAGTGAATTAATGAGCGGCGGTGCCAATTCGCGCCATTCGATGCCGATGCCTTCGAGGCGCGCGCGGGCGACGAATGCAGGAATGCGATGCAGAGTCGGGCTGCTGCTACCCGGCTGCGGCTCAAACACAACCGCGATCTCGGCCGATAGGTGCTGCTCAAGCTGGCCGCTGATCCATGCGCCGCTGACGCTGAGATTCAGGATCCGGCCCGCAACGATGCTGGCGGGCGGCACTTCCAGTCGCACGGGGATGTCGACCCGCACGCGCTGGCCCCATCGGTGTTCCATAGATCTCCGGCGCGCGGCGTATGTGTCGCCGCCAATGGCGAGGCTGCCATATTCGCGCACGCACGACTACTGAAATATTGCTCGGAGAATCCACATGCCATCCATTCGCCGCATACTGGTCGCCGTCAAGGTGCTCGATGCCAAATCGCTGCCTGCCATACTCAAGGCAGCGCAGATTGCGCGCGCCTGCGGCGCGCGCCTCGAGCTCTACCATGGGTTGGATCAGCCTATGTACACCGATGTGCTGGGACTCGGTAGCGGGGGCCTGTCGGCGCTGGAACAGCAGCTGCAACAACGCGCCCTGCGACGGCTGGAAGCGATCGCCGATCGTCTGCGGGCGCACAGCCTGCGGGTAACGGTCGCGGCAGAGTGGGATTTTCCGATCTATGAGGCGATCGTGCGCCGCGCTTTGCGGATTCGTGCGGATCTGATCGTCGCCGCAGCGCACGCCGGCCGGCACACCCTGCCCGCGCTGATGCGCCTGACGGATTGGGAGCTTGTGCGCCTGAGCCCCTTGCCGGTGTTATTGATCAAGGATCGGCATGCCTACCGCCATCCTGCCGTGCTCGCTGCGATCGACCCTTCCCACGCTCATGCCAAACCATTGCAGCTGGATCGAAGCTTGTTGCAGATCGCACGGCGCCTGAGCACGGGACTGCGGGGCACATTGCATGCCGTGCACGCCTACGCGCGCCTGTCCAGCGACAATCTGCCGCCGCTGGGCCTGACGCCCGTGATGCAGATGCAAATCGAGCATGAGAGCGAGCGCATCGCCCGCGCGAATTTCGAGCGCGAGCTGCGCAACAGCCACATCCCGCGCTCACGTCGCTACCTGCTGGCGCGCGATCCGGTCACTGGCATCGCCGAGGCGGCTCGTACTTGCCGCAGCGCGATAGTGGTCATGGGCGCGGTATCGCGCTCCGGTCTCAAGCGCCTGCTGATTGGCAACACGGCCGAGCGCATCCTGGATGATCTGCGTTGCGACATCCTGGTGGTCAAGCCGCCGAGATTCCGCAACCGTGTGCCGCGCGCGACGCGCGGTGTGCAGGTGCTCAGCATGCTGCCCACCGGTGCGGTCGGCTACTATTAAATACCAATAGTGGTATGCCAATTGTGACAAATGCCGATTGTGGCGCGCTGCATAGCGTCGTAGAGTTCGCGCAATTGGAGGGCATGGTCATGAGTGCGCGCGCATCTTTGGATCCGCTTTGGTTTTGCGCTCCGTTCGACGAAGCTGAGCGCCGCCGCGTGCTCATCGCCGAGTCCGCTTATTTCCGCGCACTGGCGCGCGGCTTTGCGCCGGGACATGAGCTTGCGGACTGGCTGGCGGCGGAAGAGGAAGTGGATGGGATTCTGAGCGGCGGGCGCGATGGCGCGAAGCCAGCCGCAGCGTTGAGACGCTGAATCGCGCGGCTTGCGCAGCGCTCAGACCGCAGCCCGCCCGGCTGCGGGGCAGGTGACTCATATGTCGTTCAGCTCGCTGCCCGGCACGCTGTTCATAGTGGGCTATGTCGCCAGCGCCCTGGCGGCCTCGCTGCACGCGCTGCTGACGAAATCCGATCCACGCAGTGCCGTGAGCTGGATTGCGCTGTGCTGCCTGTTTCCATTGGGCGGCTCGATACTGTACTGGCTCTTTGGCATCAATCGCGTGGCTACGCACGCGCAGCTGAAAGATCAAGACAGTGCCGAAGCTGACGCGATCGCCCTTGGCGCGGGCGCGCTCGCGCAGCTGATCCGTACCGGCGATGTGCTGACCGGAATCGAGCGCGTGGCCGGCAACAGCCTCGAGCCCCTGCACAATGGCGAGGTCGCATTCCCGAAAATGCTGCGTGCCATTGCCGAGGCGCGGCACAGCGCATGGCTCGCTACCTATATCTTCCAGACCGACCCGGTCGGGCTTGAATTTGTCGCCGCACTGGCCGCCGCCAATGCTCGCGGCGTTCATGTGCGCGTGCTGGTCGATGGCATCGGCGAATGGTACGACTGGCCACATGTCGTGCCGGTGCTGCGCCGGGCCGGAGTGACAGCCGCGCGCTTCCTGCCACCACGTCTGCTGCCGCCCAGTCTGGCGTTGAACTGCCGCAATCATCGCAAGCTGCTCGTGGTCGATGGCACCACGGCCTTCACGGGCGGCATGAATCTGGGCGGCCGGGAGGTAGGCGGCTCGACTGGCAAACGCATGTCCGATATTCATTTCGAGCTGCACGGCCCCATCGTCGAGCAGCTCGGTCAGACCTTCGCCGCGGATTGGCGCTTCGCCACCGCAGAGCACTTGCCGGTGCCACAGGCGCCGGGCGCCGCCGGCGAGTCGATCTGCCGCGTCGTGACCGGCGGTCCTGACGAGTCAGCCGATAAGCTATTGCTGCTGCTGCTCAGCGCCATCGCCACCGCGCAGCGGCAGGTGCAGATCATGACGCCCTATTTCATTCCACCGCCGGAATTGATTGCGGAGCTGCAGAGCGCGGCACTACGCGGTCTGGAGGTCTCGCTGCTGCTGCCGAGCCATAGCAACCTGCGTTATGTCGATTGGGCGACGATGCATTGGCTGCCCGCTCTGATCAAGCGCGGCGTGCAGGTGTATCTGCAGCAGCCGCCATTCTCGCATGCGAAACTCTTTATCATTGACGCGCATTACGCGCAAATTGGCTCGGTCAATGTCGATACCCGCAGCCTGCGCCTGAATTTCGAAATCGCCGTGGAAGTATTCGATGCGGCACAGTGCGCGCAGCTCGCGAGCTTTGTCAGCGAGCTGCAGCAGCGCTCGGTCCGGCTCACGTGGGCGCAAGCCAGCCGCGTACCTGCGTTGGCGGGCGTGCGCAACAGCCTGTGCTGGCTGATCTCGCCGTATCTATAATCTGCGCCGGACTGGAAATCATGGCCACGATCGCGTCATATCAAATTCGCACAGCCCTTGAGGGCGACGCGGTGCAGATCACGGGCCTGTCGCACGAGCTCGGCTATCCGGTATCGCAATCGGAACTGCAGCTACGGCTCAAGCTATTGCTCGCGAGCGCTCGCGATCTGGTGCTGGTGGCCGCGAACCCGGATCTGAAGCTGCTGGGCTGGATTGCCGTGGCTTCGCGCCTTGCTCTGGAGGTCAGCCCGAGAGCGGAGATCACCGGGCTCGTGGTCGGTGCTGCAGCCCGACGCGCTGGTGTCGGACGCGCATTGGTGGGTGCGGCCGAAGCGTGGGCGGCACAGCAGGGTTTTGGGATGATCGCCGTGCGCTCCAATGTCCTGCGCTCCGAATCCCATCCCTTCTACCAGAGCCTCGGCTTTCGTCAAAGAAAGACGCAGCATTACTACGAGAAGACGCTGCCGGGCGCGAGCCGGGGCTAATACCTTATGATTCGGGCCCGGGCGCCCACCTCGCGCCCAAACGGGGCATTGCATGGAACTGAAAGACCAGGGACTACTCAAGAGCCAGTGTTATATCGACGGCCAATGGGTCGGAGCCGATAGCGGCGCGACAATATTGGTCAGTAATCCGGCCACTGACGAGGCACTTGGCCCGGTGCCTAATGCCGGCGCGATCGAGACGCGCCGGGCGATCGAGGCGGCTAACCGCGCCGGGCCCAGTTGGCGCGCGCAGAGCGCCGATGCGCGTGCCCGCGTGCTCAAGCGCTGGTATGAATTGATGCTCGCGCACCAGGAGGATCTGGCACGGCTGATGACCAGCGAGCAGGGTAAGCCGCTCGCGGAATCGCGCGGTGAGATCCTCTACGCCGCCTCATTCATTGAGTGGTTCGCGGAGGAAGCACGCCGTATCTATGGCGAGACGATTCCCTCGCCATTTCCGCACACGCGCATCGTCGTCACGCGTGAGCCGGTCGGCGTGTGCGCGGCCATAACGCCGTGGAACTTTCCGGCCGCGATGATCACGCGCAAAGTCGCCCCGGCGCTGGCCGCTGGCTGCACGATCATCGTCAAGCCTGCGCTGCAGACGCCCTTATCCGCGCTGGCGCTCGCGGAACTCGCCGCGCGCGCGGGCGTCCCGCCCGGGGTAGTGAACATCGTCACCGGCGATGCACGACCGATCGGCGCCGAGCTCACCGGTCATCCGCTCGTGCGCAAATTCACCTTTACCGGCTCGACTCAGGTCGGCCGGCTGCTGGCCGCGCAGTGTGCGCCGACCCTCAAGCGCCTGTCGCTGGAGCTCGGTGGCAATGCGCCCTTCATCGTATTCGATGATGCCGATTTGGATGCGGCGGTGCAGGGCGCCATGGCCTCGAAATACCGCAACACCGGCCAGACCTGCGTCTGTGCAAACCGGCTGCTGGTCCAGGATGGCGTCTACGATGCCTTCGCCGAAAAGCTCGCGGTCGCGGTCTCGCGCCTGAAGGTCGGTAACGGGCTTGAGGCCGGCGTCGAGCAGGGACCATTGATCGATAAGCCGGCGCTGGCCAAGGTCGAGGAGCTCGTGGGTGAAGCTATCGCGAATGGTGCGCGCGCATTGGTTGGCGGGCGAGTGCACGCGCTCGGTGGCACCTACTACGAGCCGACCGTACTGACAAATGTGCGGCCGACCATGCTGCTCGCGCAGCAGGAGATCTTCGGCCCGGTAGCGCCTCTGTACCGCTTTCGCGATGAGGCTGAGGCCATTCGCATTGCCAACGATACCGAGTGGGGCTTGGCGGCGTACTTCTATGCGCGCGACATCGGCCGTGTCTGGCGTGTCGCCGAGGCGCTCGAGTGCGGCATGGTCGCGATCAATTCGGGCGTGCTCAGCACGGCCGTGGCGCCATTCGGCGGCGTCAAGCAGTCCGGCCTCGGGCGTGAGGGCTCGAGCCATGGCATCGAGGAATTCATCAATCTGAAATACCTGTGCATGGGCGGAATCGGAGCCTAAGGCGCGCCCGGAGCGGCCAACGCCTGCGCGACCGCGGGATGAACCAGTCTGCCGCGCACGATATTGAGGCCGGCAGCCAGGCCGCGGTCCTCGGCGGTGGCGCGTTCCCAGCCTTTGTCCGCCAGCGCGCGCGTGTAGGGTAGCGTCGCATTGTTGAGCGCGATCGTGGAGGTGCGCGGTACCGCGCCGGGCATGTTCGTCACGCAATAATGGATGACGCCGTCGAGCGTGTAGGTCGGATCCGCGTGCGTCGTGGGCCGGCTCGTCTCAAAGCAGCCGCCCTGATCGATCGCGACATCCACGACCACCGATCCGGGCCGCATGCGCCGGATCATCGCGGCGCTGACCAGTTTTGGCGCGGCGGCCCCAGGCAGCAGGACCGCACCGATCACGAGATCGGCGTCGATCACCGCGCGCTCGATCGCATCCGAGGTGGAAAAGAGCGTGCGCAGGGTGCCGTGAAACAGCGCGTCGAGCTCGCGCAGCCGCGCGATCGAGCGATCGATCGCAGTGACATCCGCGCGCAGCCCGTGGGCGATCTGCGCAGCGTTGCTGCCCGCGACGCCGGCGCCAATGATGACGACCTTGGCTGGCGCGACGCCGGCCACTCCGCCAAGCAGCACGCCGGCGCCGCCCGTGGCCTGCTGTAGATAATGGGCGCCGACCTGCACCGCCATGCGGCCGGCCACCTCGCTCATGGGCGTGAGCAGCGGCAGCGAGCCGTCGGTCGCGGTCACCGTCTCATAGGCTATGGCGATGCATTGCGATGCGAGCAGTGCTTCAGCCTGAGCGCGATCGGCCGCAAGGTGCAGATAGGTGAACAGCACCTGGTCGCGATGCAGCCGGGCGCATTCGGACGGCTGCGGCTCCTTGACCTTCACGAGCAACTGCGCCTCGGCGAAGATCGCAGCCGCATCGGGCGCGATCTGCGCGCCCGCCGCCCGATAATCCTCATCGCTGCAGCCGATGCCGCGGCCGGCCCCGGACTGCACTGCGACGGCGTGACCGGCCGCCACCAGCTCGCGCACCGCCGCCGGGACGAGCCCGACACGATACTCATGCACCTTGATTTCCGTCGGTACGCCGATACGCATCGCTTACCTTCGCCTCGGGTGTGCCAGTACCGAGTGCAGTCTAGCCTAAGCGTCGCGCCGCCGCCCGCGTGACGCAAAGTTAGTTACAAATGTAACTAATGCTATAGTTAGCGCCCCCTTGCCGCTGCGTGCCTGCGCCGCAGGAGGCCCGATGTCCCAGCCCAATCCGCTCGGAACCGACGGCTTCGAGTTCGTCGAATTCACGAGTCCCGAGCCGCTCGCTCTGGCCGGAGTGTTCGAAGCCATGGGCTTTACGGCGGTGGCGCGCCACCGTTCCAAGCACGTGCTGCACTATCGCCAGGGCGATGTGGATTTCATCCTGAACATGGAGCCGCGTGGCCAGGCCGCCGAGTTTCGCGGTCAGCACGGCCCGTCGATCAATGCGATGGCCTTCCGGGTGCACGATGCGGCCCTGGCACTGCGCCTGGCAGTGGAGCGCGGCGCGTCCCAGGTCCACGGCACGGTCGGCCCGATGGAGTTGAACATTCCGGCAATCGAGGGCATTGGCGGCTCCTATCTGTACCTCGTGGATCGCTACGGGGCGCAGGGGATCTACGATGTGGACTTCGTCGCGCTCGAGGGCAGCGCGCTCAAGGCAGTCACGCCAGCCGGGCTCACGCGTATCGATCA
>Ga0181537_10003477_pt1 | contig 13458 bp, 9 predicted proteins | sample PEATcosm2014_Bin_39_FD_119765 | JGI IMG/M metagenome (GOLD analysis project Ga0181537, IMG submission 119765) | Peatland microbial communities from MTU Mesocosm Facility, Houghton, MI, USA - PEATcosm2014_Bin23_10_metaG | ecosystem: Environmental > Terrestrial > Soil > Wetlands > Peat | place...
CACCATGCCATACCGCGTGTTGACAGTGGTGCCTTCGACGATCGGCAGAATGTCGCGCTGCACGCCCTCGCGGGAAACGTCCGGGCCGTGGCCGCCTTCGCGGCCAGCGATTTTGTCGATCTCGTCCAGGAAAACGATGCCGGAATTTTCCACGCGATCAATTGCCATGCGCGTGACCTGGTCCATGTCAATCAGGCGCTGCTCTTCTTCCTGAATCAGATATTCAAAGGCCTCGTTGACCTTCATTTTCCGCTTCTTGGTGCGCTGCCCGAAGATGTTCGGCAACATATCTTTAATGTTGACGTCCATCTCCTCGACGCCCTGGTTGGTGAGAATTTCAAACGAGGGAAAGTTCCGCTCGCGCACGTCAATTTCCACCATGCGGTCGTCGAGCTTGCCTTCGCGCAGTTGCTGGCGCAGTTTTTCGCGCGTCCGGCTCGAAGACTCCGTCAACGCCGTGCCGCCATCAATCACGACGCCGCCCGCAGTGGAGGTCTGCTCGGGACGCGGCGGAGGCGAAGGCGGCAGCAGAATATCCAGCAGCCGCTCTTCCGCGTTCAACTCGGCCTTGTCGGCGACGTCCTCTAATTTTTCTTCGCGGACGTTGTCAATCGCGATCTCGACCAGATCGCGCACCATCGATTCCACATCGCGGCCTACGTAACCGACTTCCGTAAACTTCGACGCTTCGACTTTGAGGAACGGAGAATTCGCCAGCTTGGCCAGGCGCCGCGCAATTTCCGTTTTGCCCACGCCCGTGGGCCCGATCATGATGATGTTCTTGGGGATGATTTCTTCGGCGAGTTCAGGCGAAAGTTTTTGCCGGCGCATGCGGTTGCGCAGCGCAATGGCCACGGCGCGCTTGGCGTCCTTCTGGCCGATGACGTGCTTGTCGAGTTCGACGACGATCTCGCGCGGAGTCAGCTCATCCAGCGCAAGCTGTTCTTCTTCGGAGGTAGAGGGAAGATAGATAGCCATAATCAGTCGTTGGTCGTTAGTTGATTGTCGTTGGTGAATCGGGCCGCGGCTTGTGTTTGAGCCAACGATCGACGACTATCGACCAACGACCGCCTACAACTCTTCAATCGTTACTTTGTCATTCGTATAGATGCACATCTTGCCGGCAATCTTCATGGCTTCTTCGGCAATCTGGCGGGCAGAAAGTTCTGTGTGCTCGGCCAGCGCCTGGGCCGCGGCCTGGGCATACGGACCGCCGCTGCCGATGGCCGCCACCGCGCCGTCGGGCTCAATCACATCGCCCTGCCCGCTGAGCAGAAACGTCTGCTCCTTGTCGCACACCAGCAGCAAGGCTTCCAGATGCCGCAGGAACTTGTCGGTACGCCAGTCGCGCGCCAACTCGACCGCACCGCGCCCCAAGTTGCCGTGATACTGCTCCAGTTTCGCCTCGAACCGGCTGAACAGAGTGAAGGCGTCTGCCGTCGAGCCGGCGAATCCGGCCACAATCTTGTCGTTATAGAGGCGGCGGATTTTCTTGGCGCTATGCTTGATCACCGATTCGCCGAGCGTGACCTGGCCATCGCCCGCCAGAACCACCGTCCCGTTGCGGCGAACCGACAAAACCGTCGTGGATCGAATCAGTCGCTTCGTAGTCATGAGCGCAATTTGCGATTATAACAGTCGGAGGTTGATGCGCGTCGCCGTCAACCGATAGATTTAAGGTGGGTTCTCTCTGCAATATGAGCAAATGGACGAAAACGCGCCGCGATCCAGGCCGCATCTATCAGAACGATGAAGAAGCAAAGCTGCTTCGTGATGACCTAAAGCGCGTGAAAGAACTGATCGCGGAGGCGGCGGAAGGAAACGATGAAGCCGAGTCCACTTACGTTGCGATTGTCAATCGACTGGAACCAAAGATGGACAAAGAGAAGCGGAAGGACTTGATCAAGCAGTTTCGCGACGCCGTTGCCGACCACCAACGACAACGCGGTCGATTGACTCATTGATCTCTTTGCGAGTTTTGCGGAGATCTTCTGTGCTCATGCTCTTGGCCGCGGAATCAGCCAACTCATTCATACTGTCGAGCAAGGTCGCGAGCGAGGACTTGTTCTTCTTTTCGGTGGCAGGCACTCGACCTTCTCTCTTCTCGTTTCGGCTCGGCATTTGAGTCTACTTTACAAGTTTACCATCCACCGCAAAACATAACTAAAGTCTAACGATCTCTGCGGTCAACCTGACCTTTTTGTGACACTTACAGAGTGCTTCGGTAACCACTCCGCAGATTACCGCTGTGACATTTACCCGCCTTGCGCCAGACCGTACTTTTGACTCATGCGACAGTCTGCGGCGGTACTGTGCCAAGAGAAACGGTCACTTCAAACGTTGCAAGCCACGCTGGACGTGCTTGAAATCGACCTGGTCAACTGCCACTCCGGGGAGGAAGCCCTGGAGTTGGTGATGACCGGCTGCTGCTCCACTCTGATTGTCGATTTCGATTTGCCGGGGGCCGAAGAGGTGATCCGCATGGCCGCGATGTTGCCGCCAGACCAAAAGCCGGACCTGCTGGCCGTTGCCAGCCGCGCCTGGCCAGGCACCGGACAGGCATTTCAGTCGGGCGCCAGCCGCATCCTGTACCGGCCACTGCAGACCGAGCAGGTCATCACTGCCTTGCGGGTGGAAAAAAAGAGCAAGAAATCCCGGCGCAAGTCGGCGCGCTACGAAGTTAAGACACTGGTCTATCTCGACCTCGAAACTGGAACCGTGCCCGGAATGAGTATCGACATTGGCGAGCACGGCCTCGCTATTCAGGCCACCGAACCCGTGCCTATCAGCTCAAACCTGGCTTTCCGCTGTGTACTGCCGGGCACCGACGTGACCCTGCAAGGCCACGCTGACGTGATCTGGGCCAGCGATCACGGCCGCGCGGGATTGTTCTTCTCAAAGCTCGCGCCGGCCGCGCGCAAACATCTCAAGCAGTGGCTGCACAAGCGCAGCGCTCACAGTAAGAACAAACACGATGTGCACGACCTGCTGCCCCCTGAGGACGCCCACGTTTCCTACGCCGCCGCGGAATAGCGCCGCGGGCTGACATCCGCTGACTTCAGCCACGCAAGAGTACGATTGTGGAATCGTCGGCCATATTCTCCTCCGCGCCGTTCTGTCTTAGAATCTTCCCATCTTTTCCAACGAAGGAGTTACACACTGCCGTCATCCTCCCAAACCGCCGTCGCCTTCAACGGACACTCCATGGTCGGCACGCTGCAGCGCGTGCTGGTCTGCTCACCCCGCACCGCGGGATGGCATCAGCCGGAACGTCTCGCTGGCTGGCGCGATCTTGGCTTTCACCACGCGCCCGACTTCGCAACCGCGCAGTCGCAGCATGAGGCCATGCGCCGCGAACTCGAATCCGTTGGCGCGGAGGTGATCGAGCTGCCTTCGTCCTCTGATCTCTCTCTCGACGCGGTCTACGCTCACGACGCTTCGCTGGCCACCGATTTCGGATTGATCCTCATGCGCCCGGGAAAAGCTAACCGTGTGGCGGAAGCTCGGCATCACGGCTCGTCGGGTGCAGCCCACGGCATTCCGACCTTCGGGACGATCGTTGCCCCCGGCACTACCGAAGCTGGAGACATCTTGTGGCTTGAAGGAAAAACGCTCGACGGGAAAACGTCGGCCGCGAAGACGCTGCTCATCGGCCACGGCTACCGCACCAATTCAGCCGGCATCGCGCAAGTGCGCGTCCTGTTCGCGCCGAAGGGAGTCGAGGTTCTTTCGGCACCGCTGCCCTACGGTCCCGGGCCTTCGGCCTGCCTGCATCTGATGTCGTTAATCAGCCTGCTGGACGAGCACACCGCGCTGGTCGATCTGCCGTGGCTCGCCGTCGAAACCGTTGAACTGCTAAAACTCCGCGGCTACAAATTCATCGAGATAGATTCCGCCGAGCGCGACACCCTGGCCTGCAATGTGCTGTCGCTGGGCGGCAAGCGCCTGCTCGCCATCGAAGAGAATCACAAAACGAACGGCCGCCTGCGCCAAGCCGGATTCGATGTCCGCACCTTTCCTGGCAGCGAACTCTGCATCAATGGCAGCGGCGGCCCCACCTGCCTGACCCGCCCGCTGCTGCGAGTATAAGGCTTGACACGGCCCATGCAGGTCCGGGTCTCAGACCCGGACGGGCCGAGCGCAAGCTCGGCTGCCCCACACTCCTGTTAAAATCAGCAAGCATGCTTCTTCCCTTCGTCCGCGAACTCTTCGCGGACGTAGAAATGCTTCCCGCCTTCACGCGTGTTGCCTCCCACCTTCGGGAGGGCACGGGGCGCATTGGTGTCTCCGGACTCTCCCCCACCGCGAAAGCCTTGCTGCTCGTGCTGCTGCGCCGCCACGCAGACCGCACGCTCATCCTGGTGGTGAACGACAATCGCGCGGTCGAGGATTTTGTCCCCATGCTGCGCGGCTTTTGCGAACTCACCGCCGCTTGCGATCCCGAGGCCGTCGTCGCCCTGCCTGCCCGCGATGTGCTTCCGTTTCAGAATCTTTCACCGCACCCGGAACTGCAGGAAGAGCGTGCCACCGCGCTGTGGAAAATTGCCACGGGCAAAGCTTCGATCGTAGTCTCTCCGGTCGCCGCCACCGCCATCCTGCAGCGCACGGCCGATTACTACACCGACCTCGCTCGCATTCTGCGCCGCGGCGAATCTTTCGACGTCGAAAACCTTCTGGCTCACCTCAATACCGTCGGCTATGCCGCTGCCGACGTTGTCGAGATGCCCGGCGAGTACGCTCTGCGCGGCGGCATTCTCGACGTCTATTCGCCCGAAGCCGAGCGGCCCGTGCGCATCGAATTTTTCGGCGACGAAGTCGATTCGATTCGCCGCTTCGATCCTACCTCGCAGCGCTCTTCCAATCCCATGGACGAAGCTCTGCTGCTGCCACTTACCGAAACTCCGGTCAGCGATCACCTGCTGGGCGCGATTCACACCCGGCTCTCTGGCAAACGCATTTCTGGAACCGAGGAGATCGTTGAAGCCGCCGTTCGCTCCGGCGGCGTCACCGTTTTCCCTGGCTGGGAGTTTTACGCGCCGGTTGCCGGAGCCGACCGCACCGTTTTCGATCTGCTCCCGCGCGCCGCCGTCCTGCTCGACGAACCGGATCTGCTGCGCACCGAGTTCGACCGCTTCTGGGCGCGCGTCGAGGAAGCTCACGAACGCAGCGGCGTCGGCAATCTGGTGCGCCCGGTGGATTTGTATTTGCCGCCTGACGACTGGTGGAAGAAAGTCGCGTCGCTGACAGGAGCCGACGTAGAGCATCTGGGAATCACCCGCAGTGAAGATGAAGCAAGCGCCGTCGCCTTCCTCACCCAGCCCACTCCCCGCTTCCACGGCGCAGTTCCGACGATGCTGGAGGAGGTTCAGAAGCTCACCGGACAGGGCAATCAAGTCCTGTTCTCTGTGCCCAACACCGGCGAGGTCGAACGGTTGGCCGACATTTTCACTGAATACAACGTGAGCTTCCGCCTGGGCAGCCGCACTCGCGGCGGCGAAAGTTATGCCGACGAAACCAGCTATTTCGCCGGAGAAGTCTTAACCACCACGCTCGCCAAAGCCTACGTTCCCGACGGCGTGATGTTCCCCGACGCGCACCTCGCCATCTTCGGCGCGCGCGACTTGTTCGACGAATCCGACGCCGTAGCCGCGCGTCCGCAGCGCCAGAAATCGAAAGTCTCCGCATTCCTCTCCGACTTCCGCGACCTCCAGGTCGGCGACTACGTGGTCCACGTCGAGCACGGCATCGGCCAGTATCAGGGTTTGAAGGAAATCAACCAGGGCGACGGCAACGCCGAATTTATGCTGCTCGAATATGCCGAAGGCGCGCGTCTCTATGTCCCGCTCACGCGGCTAGACCTGATTCAGAAATACCGGTCGTCAGAAGGGGCCAAGCCTGCCTTGAGTCATCTTGGCACGCAGTCGTGGGCCAAGACCAAAGCCCGCGTAAAGAAGGCCATGAAAGACATGGCCGACGAGCTGCTCAAACTTTATGCCGAACGAAAGATGGCCGTCGGCCACTCGTTCCCCGCGGGCAACGAATTCGTACGCGAGTTCGAAGACGCCTTCGAGTTCAACGAGACCGAAGACCAGGCGCAGGCCATCGCCGACGTCACCCGCGACATGGAATCCACTCAGCCCATGGACCGCCTGCTCTGCGGCGACGTTGGCTACGGCAAGACGGAAGTCGCCATGCGCGCGGCATTCAAGGCCGTCGGCGATAACAAGCAAGTCGCCGTGCTCGCGCCGACCACCGTTCTCGCCTTCCAGCATTTCGAAACTTTCAAGCAACGCTTCGGACCGTTCCCGGTGACGATCGAAATGATCAGCCGCTTCCGCAACCCGAAGCAGCAAAAAGAAATTCTGCAGAAAGCAGAAGCCGGCAAAATCGACATCCTCATCGGCACCCATCGCATCTTGTCGAAGGACTTGAAGTTCGCCGACCTCGGCCTGCTCATCGTCGACGAAGAACAGCGCTTTGGCGTCCGCCACAAAGAACGCATCAAGCAGATGCGCAAACAGGTTGACGTGCTTACCATGTCGGCCACGCCCATCCCGCGCACCCTGCATATGTCGCTGGTCGGGCTGCGCGACATGAGCGTCATCGAGACTCCGCCCAAAGATCGCATGGCGATTCAAACCGTCGTCGCCAGTTGGGACGACAAACTCATCCAATCCTCAATCGAGCAGGAACTCGAACGCGGCGGCCAGGTTTATTTCGTCCACAACCGCGTGGACAGCATTTTCGAAATCGCCGCGAAGCTGCAGGAATTAGTTCCCAAAGCGCGCATTATGGTTGGTCATGGCCAGATGGGCGAAACCGAACTTGAAAAAGTGATGCTCGGCTTCATGCACCATGAAGCCGACATCCTCGTCGCGACCACGATCATTGAGAACGGCCTCGACATTCCGCTCTGCAACACGATTCTGATCAACCGCGCCGACCGGCTCGGGTTGTCGGAGCTTTACCAGTTGCGCGGACGCGTTGGCCGCTCCAACCGCCGCGCCTATGCCTATCTGCTGATTCCGAAGGAAGTCGAACTCACGCCCATCGCGCGCAGAAGGCTTGCAGCGCTGAAGGAGTTCTCCGACCTGGGCGCGGGATTCAAAATCGCTGCCCTCGACTTGGAATTGCGCGGAGCGGGGAACTTGCTGGGCGGCGAACAGAGCGGACACATCGAAGCCATCGGCTTTGAGCTCTACACCCAGATGCTGGAACGCGCCGTCCGCGAAATGAAAGGTGAATCCGCGCCCGACGAGGCCGAAACGCAGCTTAATCTCGGCTTGAACATCCGCATCAACGCCGACTACATCCCCGAAGAAAATCAACGCCTGCAAATGTACAAGCGCGTAGCCCGCGTCGAAACCGAATCGCAACTCGGCGACGTCGCCGCCGAACTGCAGGACCGCTACGGGCCGCCGCCGGCGCCGGTGCGCAATCTACTCGACTACGCGTCGCTCAAACTTCTTTGCATGCGCGTCGGCGTGAACGCCATCGAGCGCAAGCGTGATTCCGTTACTTTCAAATTTCGCCAGAACGCGGCCGTCGATCCCGAGCAGCTGGCAAGATTCGTCTCGTCGCAGCGCGGCGCGCAGTTCACGCCAGATGGGATGTTGAAGTTCGTTCTGAAAGCCACGGCAGCAGACGAAGTCCTACGAACCCTGCGCGCGGTTTTAGAACAACTGGCCAGCGCGGAAGCGGCATCGGAAGTGGAATTGGACGCGAGTGGGAAAGCGCCTCAGTGACCGTGAACCAACATCAACGCTTCCGACAGTGCTACAAGACCGAGAAAACCCATCGCAAAGGTGCTGCGCGCAAGGCGATCCAGAGCTTTCTCTTCCAATTGACCCCTGAGCTTGTCGAGATCCCAATGATACCTGAGGCTGAAAAAGCAAATCAGCACGATCCCGACCGGGATCAGCGCCATTCCGAAGCGGTCTACACTATCGGATGGGACCCAGGACCGCCTGAACACAATCAAGAGGTCCGCTAAGTCTACGAACGCAAAGACGGCAAGAAGCAAGAGATATGTTCTTCGATGCCAGTAAGCGGTGCCGCGCAGCATAGTTACACCTGCGGAGCACGATACACCGCAGAAACGTGCTTCGCAAGCGACGAGTCGCCACCCGCAATCCCGACCGTTTACAATAATCGTTTTGCAGACTTGATCTAGCAACAAGCAACGGCCCCCCTTATGCCCATGAAAGTCCGCAAAGCCGTTTTCCCCGCCGCCGGCCTCGGCACCCGTTTCCTGCCCGCCACCAAAGCCCAGCCCAAGGAAATGCTTCCCATCGTCGACAAGCCGATCATTCAGTACGGCGTCGAAGAAGCGATGGCCAGCGGTTGCGACCAGATCCTCATCATCACCGGGCGGGGCAAACAGGCGATTGAAGACCACTTCGACGTCAGCTACGAACTCGAGAAAATGCTCGAGGAGCGTCGCAAAACCGACCTGCTCAAAATTGTCCGCAACATTTCCGACATGATGCACGTGGCCTACGTCCGCCAGAAAGAAGCGCTCGGGCTGGGGCACGCCGTGCTGATGGCCCGGGAACTCGTCGGCAACGAGCCCTTCGCCGTTCTGCTGGCCGACGACGTCATCGACGCCAACGTCCCCTGCCTCAAGCAGATGGTCGACGTCTTCAACCAGAAACAATGTTCCGTGATCGCCGCACAAGTCGTCGAAGGTAAAATGATTTCCTCCTACGGCGTTTTCGACGCGCAGCCCGCCGAAGGCTTCAACGGGCGCCTCTTCGAAATCCGCAACATGGTCGAGAAACCGAAACTCGAGGAAGCGCCCTCGAACCTCGCCATCATCGGCCGCTACATTTTGACGCCCGGAATTTTCGAGTGCCTCGCCAAAACTCCTACCGGCGCCGGTGGCGAACTTCAGCTCACCGACGGCATGCGCATGTTGCTCAAGCAAGAAAAGATGTACGCTTACGTCTACGAGGGCAAACGCTACGATACCGGCGACAAGCTTGGATTCTTAAAAGCCACCGTCGAATTCGCCCTCAAGCGAGCTGACCTGGGCGCGCCGTTCCGCGAGTATCTGAAGGACTTGCAGTTGTAATCAGTTAGCGGTCATCCCGGGAAATCTTTTTTGCCACGCAGCGAGTCGAAGGCGCGCTGGGGTAGCATTTCCGTCGGACTGACAATACTGAACGTTAGAGGAGGATTGCACTCACGGATGGGCAGGCGCAGCCAGCCCCGCAAGCCAGTCGAAGTCCCGGTTCGCATTTTCGGCACCGACAGCCACGGTCAGGTTTTTTCTGAAAAAGTCACGACCGTCAACGTCAGCCGTAACGGGGCAGAACTCGCCGGAGTTCGTCCGGCCCTTGCCCTCGACGAAATCATCGGCCTAACCTACGGGAGCAATCGCGTGCACTTCCGTGTGAAATGGATCGGCGAGCCTGGCACTGCCCGGGCGGGCCACGTCGGCCTGCTCAACATCGCTCCTGAAAAACCGCTGTGGGATTTCGAACTCCCCGCCGCCATCAAGGACGATTACGAAGCGGCCTCTGTCGAACACCGCAAGAATGTCCGCTACCGCTGCCAGAACTCCATCGAGATTCACACTCCCGAGGGCGCTTCGTTTTGGGGCAGGGTTGCCGACCTCAGCCAGACCGGATGCTATGTCGAAATTCCCATCCCTTTCGAACTGGGCAAGAAGTTGAAAATTGGCATCTGGTTCGGACAGACCAAAGCCTGGGCTGAAGCTCGCGTCGCCCACCAAACTCCTGGCGTCGGAGTCGGCCTCATGTTCACCGAAATTTCCGAAGCGGACCTCGGTCAGATTCGTGGATACCTTGAAACGCTCTCACCCTTCGCCCGCATTCCGTCCCGAACCTCGACTTCGGCTCAAAGAAAACTCTAAGCAGGCATTGTCAGCATCGAAAAGTAGGTGCCCCATCCCAGCCGCGCTTTTTTGCGGCTAGGGTGGGAATCTCGATCTTGAACTCGCGGCGGTTTCGACTCTAAGCTCCGCGCAGCTTCTTCGATTTCTCCTCCACGCCGCGCGCCAGCTTTTCTTTGTGCGCGTCCAGTTTCTTCACTACCGAGGCGTCGCCCAACGCAATCATCTGCGCAGCTAAAATCCCTGCGTTGGTCGCTCCGGGCTTTCCAATCGCCACCGTCGCCACCGGAATCCCCGCCGGCATCTGCACTGTCGCCAGCAGCGAATCCATCCCCTGCAGCGAAGTCGACGGGATCGGCACGCCAATCACCGGCAAAGTCGTGTGCGCCGCAATCACTCCCGCGAGATGGGCCGCGCCGCCTGCTCCCGCGATGATCACTTGAATCCCGCGCCCCGCGGCCTTGCGCGCGAAGTCGGCTGTGCGGTCCGGCGAGCGGTGCGCCGACGTCACGTCTATCTCATACGCGATGCCAAAATCATCGAGAGCTTTTCCGGCCTCGCGCATGATCTCCAGATCAGAATCACTGCCCATCACAATCGAAACTAGTGTCTTGCTCATTCACGCTCCTTAATTTACGTTCTTGTCGTCCTGTGCAGGGAACTTCCATCACTGCTTTTTCAACGCCCGCCCCGCAATATCCTTGCGGTAATGCGCGCCCTCGAATGAAATCTTTCCGCAGGCCTCATACGCACGCGCCACAGCCGTCTCCAAATCCGCAGCCCGCGCCGTCACTCCCAGCACCCGTCCGCCAGCAGTGTAGTACACCCCATCGCGCTTCGACGTTCCAGCATGAAAAACTTTCACGCCCTCAATCGCGCCGGCTTCATCGAGTCCATCAATCCGCTTTCCCACCTCATACGTCCCAGGATATCCTCCCGACGCGATCACCACGCACACCGAAGCGTCCTGCGACCACTTGAAATCCCCTGCGCTAACGCGCCCTGCAATCGAAGCTTCCAGCGCTTCGACAAGATCGCTCTCGAGGCGCATCAGAATCGGCTGCGTCTCCGGATCGCCAAACCTGCAATTGAATTCCAACACCATCGGCCCGCGCGCCGTCATCATCAGGCCGCAATAGAGCACGCCCTTGAACTCCGCGCCCTCGGCCTTCATTCCCGCGACCACCGGTTGCGCAATGTGGTGCACCAGCCAGTCGCGCATCTGGTCATCAACAATATCGGAGGTTGAGTACGCGCCCATGCCGCCCGTGTTGGGCCCCGTATCGCCGTCCCCCACGCGCTTGTGGTCCTGCGCCGCCACCAACGGAGCCACTCGCTCGCCGTCGCTGAACACCAGAAAAGAAAGTTCGTCTCCCGTCAAACATTCTTCCAGCACTACTCGCGCTCCGGCTTCGCCCAGCATCTTCCCACTCAGCATTTCCGCGGCCACGCTCGCCGCTTCTTCCTTGCTCTTGGCGATCACCACTCCCTTGCCCGCCGCCAGCCCGTCGGCCTTTACCACCACCGGCGTGTGAAAGTGCGCCAGCGCCGGCCGCACCTGCTCCATCGAATCACAAATCGCGAAAAGAGCGGTGGGGATGTGGTGCCGCTGTAGAAATTCCTTCGCAAAACTCTTGCTCGCTTCCAGTTGCGCCGCCGCCCGCGTCGGACCAAAGGTTGGCCACCCCCGCCGCGTAAACTCATCCACCACGCCCAGCGTCAGCGGCAGCTCCGGCCCCACGACGGTCAGATCTGGCCGCAGGCGCTCGGCGAGGGCCGTCATTGATTCCATGCTTTTCAGGTCGACCGCCACGCACTCCGCATCGTCTGTGATGCCGCCGTTTCCCGGCGCGCAATACAGCTGAGAAATCCGCGGCGACTGCCGCAGCTTCCACACCAGCGCATGCTCGCGCCCACCGCTTCCCAACACCAGAACTTTCATAAGCCAGAGAGGATCAAGGTTAGGGGTTCGAGCGGAATGCTGTCAAACGATGACGGAACACTGGAATTCACCCGCTATCTGACGAACTTCCGGTACTCATCCGGTAGAGCAAACCCAAAGCGCTCACATAGAGCTCTGACATCGAGGTAATCGTTCTCATCAAGCTTGTACCCTGAATGGAACTTGATAAGCCATTCGGGAGCGATGCACCTGACAGGACAGCCATTAATAATTCCGCTGCCGCTCAAGTGCTCCCGCCTGTAGTCCACACCGTAAATGTTGTTGCCCTATCCCGAAATCTGCGCCTGTAACACTCCTGTAACTATCTCTGCGTAGGCTCGAGGAATCGGGGAAATGTGATGCCATTGACGCTGTCGCGGAATTTGTGTTAACTATAGTTAACCGCCAAATGTATTCCATGGTTAATTGCAGCGCGAGTTGACCCAGCCCAGCAGGGTGCAGCTAAATTACTAAAGGTGAAATGAGTTTTGAAAGTTACCTTCATCTTCAATGCGGCGGAGCGCTCGGCCTGCCTCCGCGCTTCCGCAAATTCACGCGTCAGCGCCCGCCAACTCCGGCGTCTCGCCCTGCCACTGGCCGCCGCCTTCGTGTTTGCTCTGCCCGTCAGCGCGCAACAAACCAACGCCTCCGCGATGCCTTCGCAGGGTGCCCCGCAAACGAACGCTCCTGTGGCGGCAGATCTATCCGACAGCGCCGACGACAGCACCGAGTCGATGTTCCCTCATCTCAAGGACTCGCGCTTCTGGCTCACGGGCCAGGCGAACTTCGTCTTTCAAACCCATCCCGACTTCCGCGCCCTCTACAGCGGTCCGCACAGTCTTGGGCCGAGCTACGAGAAAGCCACTTCGCGCGTCATGACGCTCTACACCGGCGTGCGCGTCAACAATTCCATCGAATTCCTGGTTGACATCGAGGAAGCCGGTGGCGCCGCGCTCAGCAAGGGGTTCGGCCTCGCCGGCGACACCGATCTCGACATCGTGCGCAACCCGCTACTCAGCAAAGAACCTTACCTCGGCCGCGGCATGATTCACACCGTGATCGCGCTGAGCGACGACAAGGTCGAAAACCAGCGCTCGTTCCTTTCACTGTTTGACGCACTTCCCCGCCGCCGTCTCGAACTCCGCTTCGGCAAATTCAGCATGCCCGATTTTTTCGACATCAATTCCGTCGGCTCCGACACCCACTTTCAGTTTCTCAACTGGACTACCGACAACAATGGAGCCTACGACTACGCCGCCGACACCCGCGGCTACACCGTCGGCCTGACTGCCGACTTCGAAGATCGCAACTGGGGCTTCCGTTTCGCCGAGGCCCTCATGCCGAAGATCGCCAACGGCATTGATCTGGTCTGGAGGCCCTGGCAGGTCCACGCAGAAAACTTCGAGTATGAACTGCGGCGCGGCATGATCCCGAAAAAAGCCGGCGTCGTCCGCCTGCTCGCCTACACCAACTATGCCAACATGGGCATCTACCGCGACCAGGTCATCCAGGCTGCCGAGCAGGACGTCACTCCCAACATCACGGACCACCCCTGGCACATCACGCGCAAGTACGGCTTCGGTATCAACCTCGAGCAGAATCTGGCGCGCCATCTCACCGCCTTCGTCCGCTTCGGATGGGACAACGGCAAGACCGAATC
>Ga0181537_10003478_pt1 | contig 13457 bp, 13 predicted proteins | sample PEATcosm2014_Bin_39_FD_119765 | JGI IMG/M metagenome (GOLD analysis project Ga0181537, IMG submission 119765) | Peatland microbial communities from MTU Mesocosm Facility, Houghton, MI, USA - PEATcosm2014_Bin23_10_metaG | ecosystem: Environmental > Terrestrial > Soil > Wetlands > Peat | place...
CTCCGCGGTGCTCCACATGTCGCGACCCGACGTCAGCGAGCCCTGCTTTTCCCGATCAGGCGGCAGTTTGCTCATATAGCGCTCCCGATCAACGCCGGACAAATTGCGGCAACACCTTGCCGGCGAGCAGTTCGAGGGTTTGATTGCCCCAGGCCAAGCGGCGCTCGTCGAGCGGTCCGGTCGTCGTACCGCACAGAATGTTGCCGATCCCGAGTTCGGCGTACGGCTGCAAGTGTTCGATCACGGTTTTCGGGCTGCCGTACAAACACCAGGTTCCAATCCAATCCTCGGTCAGCGCCTCCGGCGTGCGGTCCGTCTTGGTATTGGCGGACACCTTCTCGGCCCGGTCGTTGAATTCCTTTTCGCGGTCGATCGCCGCCTGGTAAGCGGTGAGAATGACCTCGAGCTCATCGCGCGCCTGCTGATCCGAGTCGGCGAGATGCACGCACTGATAGGTATGGGTTGTCCATGACAGCGCGTCGGCGACCACGGCATCGTCGTGTCCTGCAGCCAACAACATGCTCTTGTAGGCGCTGAAGTATTTCTTCACATGAGTCAGGGGTTCGAGACCGCCGATCTTCGGCGGCGTGAACGCCGGGATGAATGCCGGCCATCCGTTCTCCGCCGCGCGCCGCGCGCTCGATTCCTTCATCGCAACCGGCATCAGGCGCGCGTGACGTTTGCCGTAGGGCGCAGGCGCGATGCGTTGCAGTAGCTCGCCGCGATACGGACCGTTGTCGTATTTGATCGGAGGGTCGGCGATGTTCTTGGCCCAGAGTTGCTCCGCGATGGCCAGATTGGCCTCGGCGATGGCGCCCGCCTCCTTGTAATTGACGCCGAAGCCGATCATTTCCTCGGGGGTGGTCCCGGAGCCCACGCCGACGAGAATGCGTCCGTCGGCCAGCTGATCCAGAATATTGATTCGTTCGACGAACCTGATCGGGTTGTGCAACGGCACGCTGGTAACCGAGAATCCGAAGTGGATCCTCTTTAAGGTGGCGGCCAGATAGGCGGCGAACACAAATGGATCGCTCGCGATCGGCATATATCCCGTAAAATGGTGGTCGGGAATGAATAATCCTTCGAATCCGAGGCTTTCGGCACGGGTTGCGTGTTCGATCAGAGCCTGGATGAGGCCGCGGTCCTGGCTTGGCGCCATGGAACGCGCGTTCAGAAATACGGAGAATCGCATCGTTGTCTCCATTGGCCTACCGGGCTGCGTGGGCTCGGTCTAGTGGTTCGGAACTGTAATTGTAAGGGGCTTAACTAGAATGATAGTTCTATTTTTGGCAAAAAGCCAGACGAATGTCATTGACAGGGAACGCGCGTGATAGAAGCGATCGAAACGCATCGGCAGCCGCGCCAGTCGCGCAGCCGCGCATCCTTCGAGCGGATGCTGATCGCTGCCGAACAGTTGATGGCGCTGCACGGCAATGACGACTTTGCGCTCACCGACGTCGCGAAAGCCGGCAAGGTCTCGATCGGCTCGATTTACTGCCGCTTCGACAGCAAAGACAGCCTGGTGCAGGCGGTGCAGCAGCGGGTTCTCGCGCAGCTGCAAAAGCGCCAAGGCGAGCTCATCGCGCGAATCGCACTCGAAACCGTCAGCCTCAGCGGGTTTGTCGCGCGCCTGGTCGATGAGTTTTCCGAATTATTGAGCGAATTTGCACCGATTTTGCGTCCGATGATGCTGCGCGCCGCGCGCGACCCTGTCGTATCGGAGGCAGGCCGCGCCAGTCACCACATGGTGGTCGTGGATGTGACCCGTGCGATGATGAGGTATCGCGACGAAATCGCGCACCCGGACCCGGAGAGAGCGGTTCGGGCGGCGTTCAATTTGTTTTACGCCGCCATCGCGCGCGCTTTGAGCCTGGGTTCCTCGGAGGAAGCGGCGGCCGGAGTCAGCTGGCAACAGCTCAAATTGGACTGCGCGCACATGTGCGGCGCGTTTCTCACGAATGCGCCCTCACGGAATTCGGGGTTGCAGAGCGCGGAAAAGCCCAAAAATCGGCGCGCCAGCCGCGCGCGAAAGCCGGTTAATTCCTGACCCAATCCACCACGGCCGTCAGCCGTTGCCTCGCAGACGGAGACCCGCCTTTTCGTAGATCGCATCGACATTGCGAGCGATCTTGACGCCTTCGTCGGCCGACGAGAGCACCGGAGCGCCATCGCGGACGCAACGGACAAATTCACGCAACTGGAACAGGTAGCTGGCGGTCGGTTCGGCTTGCTCTGTGTAGGTGCGGCCTTGCCATGTCAGGCGCAACTGTCCACCCCATTGGGGCACATACATCTGGGTTATTTCCAGAGAGCCTGTCTCGCCAGTGATCACGATCTCAGTGTCGGGTGTTTCGCTGTCCGAGAAACCTCCCAACAACGTTCCTCGACGTCCGTCCGCAAACTCGAGCTCCGCGCGCATGCTGACGTCTGCCTGATCATCGAACTGATCGACCTCCGCCTGAGCGCTGAGCACTTGTTTCGGCTCCCCCAGCCAGTCTCTTAGCACGTGCAACGGATAGCAGCCCGCATCCAACATGGCTCCTCCGCCAAGTTCATACTTGCGTCGGATGTTGTCCGCGGTGATGTACTTGTTCGGGACCACCAGATGCGCATCGACGCCAAGAATGTTGCCGATGACATGTGCGTCCAGAATGTCGCGCACCCGCCTTGCAAAAGAGTGGTAGAGATAGTGAAACGCCTCCATGTAAACCGGCTTGCCGCGCTTGACGACCTCAGCAACCTGTTGCGCTTCAGCCGCGTTCGCGCTCATCGGCTTCTCGCAAAGCACGTGCTTTCCTGCTTGCAGCGCAAGAATGGTCCATTCGGCATGCATCGACGGCGGTAATGCGATATAGACGACGTCGATGTCAGGGTCGGAAATCACCTGCTCATAGCTCAATGCCCGCGGGATGCCATGCACCGCAGCGAAGCTCCTGGCCCGCTCGCGCGAGCGGGATCCGACCGCCGCGACTATCGCGTCCCGAACCTCTTTGGCCGGCTCGATCATGGCGCCGGAGGTGATGTATCCGGTCCCGAGGATTCCGATTCTCAACGGCGTGTTCATGTTTTCCTGGTCGCAGAGCGGCCGCGCACTGTGCGGCTAGGCGGATTTCAGCGTAAGTTCCTTGTAGTCCTTGGTCGTCGGCACGAACGGCAGGCAGGAGATTCGCAGCCGCTCCGCTAATTCGATCTTGTGTTTACCGGCGCTCAAACCACCGGCTTTCAGCACTGAGCGGATGTAGGGCATGCCGAGCCGGGCGCCGGACTCGATGTCCTTCTTGACGTTTGCGACCTGCTCGTCGAAAGGCATGAGTCTGCCCTCGTAGAGTTTGTAGTCGAGCATGAAATCGTGGCTCACCGGATGGGTTCGGTATTTTTTCATCAGAGCGTGCCAATGAGCGATGTCCTCGTCCTTGACCCCGGGTCGTTTCATATTAGAATCTAGATTATAATACAGACAAAGCGCCTCGCAACTCAAATGCATTTTCGAAAATGCCCGAAAAGGATTAAAACGTGGTAGCGGATCCCTCAGTCATGACCTCAGTCGGCGCGACGCGGACGGCGGGCGTCGCACAAGGCGTGGCGCTGATCGTCGCCAGCTTCCTGCCGCTGCTGGCGATCGTCGCCCTCACCGTAGCAGTACCGAGGATCGCCGCGCATTTTGCCGGCTCCGCCAACCCGGACCTATTTGTGCCGATACTGGTCTCCGCCCCGGGATTGTCGATCGCGCTTCTGTCGCCCTTCATGGGCGGATTCGTCGATCGCTACGGCCGTCGTCCGTTGCTGCTCTGGGCGACCGGCTTCTATGGGCTCGCCGGAGCCGCGCCGTTCTTTCTCGATAGCCTGCAAGCCATCATTGCCTCACGCCTGCTGCTGGGAGTGTGCGAAGCGGCGATTTTGACCATCACCAACACCCTGCTCGCGGATTACTACGAGCCCGCGCGAAGGCGCCGCTGGCTCACCGCACAAGGCATCTTCGGCACCATCGGCGGGACCGCCATCATCCCGATTTCCGGTCTGCTGACGGCTTGGCGGTGGAACGGCGTTTTCCTGGTTTATTTGCTTGCGCTGTTGGTGTTCGCCGTGATGGCCAAAGTGCTCTATGAGCCCACGCGGCGCGCCGACGACACCGGCGAACTCATGACGGCGCAGTTTCCCTGGCGCCGTGTTTGGGGACTCGCTTTCGGAACCCTCTACGTCTCGATCCTGTATTTCGTATTCATCATCAACGGCGGGACGGTCTTCGGCGAAGCCGGGGTCACCGACCCAGCGCAGGTGGGCCGGTATTTGGGTGTCGCGAGCATCATGATTCCGATCGGTTCGCTACTGTACGGGGCTTTGGGAGCTCGGCCGGTCACGCTTCAACTCACGGTCGTGCTCGCGCTCTTAGGCATCGGTCTCGGCGCCATCGGCACGGCTCACCAGCCGCAGTGGGCGTTCTGCGGCTTGCTCGTGCAGCAACTCGGTGCGGGCATGACGGTACTGAGCTTGATCGCCTGGGCGCAGTCGCGATTTCGTTTCGAGCACCGCGGTCGCGGCATGGGCATCTGGGCCTCGAGCTTTTTCCTCGGTCAGTTCGTCAGCCCCATTCTCGTCAACGGCGCGAGGCATCTCACAGGCTCGATGCGCGGCGCTTTCATCGTCATGGCACTGCTGTCACTCGCGGGGTGCGTCGTGGCGGCGCTCCTCGCATCGCGTCGGCGCTAATATAAAAAAAACGGCGATTCTGTTTCAATCGAGCATGCTTCAGCCCTTCAGCAACGATTTGATGTATTTCGGCGAAGACGGCAAACCCGTTTTCATGCCGAAGCCGGATGCCCCCGTCACGATTCGGAACAGTCCCTACCGGACCGACGCGAGCCAAACGTTGGATGCGCGGCCGCCGGCACCTTACCGAACCTTTGCCGAGACGTTCGAGTACTAACGCGGCGCGGCGAGAACCGCGAGCGCGTCAAATCGATCCCGCCTTGAGTTGCGTGACCGCGTAGTCTGCGGCCCGCACCGTCAGCGCCATGTAGGTCAACGACGGGTTTTGACAGGCGGAAGACGCCATGCAGGCCCCGTCGGTGACGAACAGATTCGAAACCTCGTGGGCCTGGTTGCGACCATTCAAAATGGACGTCGCCGGATCGAGCCCCATCCGCGCTCCGCCCATCTCATGGATGGCGGTGCCGGGCGTGCCCGGCGCGCCCAAGGACAACCCAATATTGCCGCCGCCCAAGCCAATCATCGCCTTGGCCTGTTCGGCCGCATCCGCCAGCAGCGCCTTTTCATTCTCGCCAAATTCGAGCCGGATCTTGAGCTGCGCGAGGCCGTTGGGCTCTTTCGCCTTGGTGTCCAAGGTGATTCTGTTTTCGGCGCGCGGCAGGCATTCCGCAAACCCGACCAATGCAAAATGCCAAGGACCCGGGGCGCGCAGCTCCTGCTTGAGCGCCAAGCCGATTCCGGGCGAGGACGCGCCGCGCGGGTACTCCCCTTGGTAGGCGCCGCCTTGATAGGAATAGCCGCGCAGGAAGCGATGATCCGTCTGGGATACGTTGCGAAAGCGCGGAATCACGATGCCGGTCGGCCGATTCCCGAAGGTGGTGTGACCCTCGAAGCCGGGTACGGTGCCGACGGCCGACAGGGTGTTGGCATGATCCATGATGTAGCGACCGAGCACGTCCCCCGAATTGCCGAGGCCGCTGGGATATTTTTCCGAGGTCGAACGCAGCAACACGCCGACACTGTTGAAGGCCCCGGCGCAGAGAAACACCAGGCGCGCCGAGTAGGAGACGCCTTGGCGGCTGTGCGTGTCCAAGGCCCGCACACCGGTCGCGCGACCCGAGCGAGCGTCGTAGTCAATGCGCTCGACCACATGATCGGTCAGCAGCGTCAGGTTTCCCGTCGCCCGCGCCGCCGGCAGCGTGGAACTCTGGGTGCTGAAATAGGCGCCGTACGAACACCCTCGGGCGCAAATGCTTCGGTACTGACAGGGTGCACGCCCGACCTTCGGCTCGGTCAAGTTCGCGACTCTGCCGATGATCAATTTGCGATCCGGGTAGGCATGCTCGATCTGCTGCTTGAGGCTGCGCTCCACGACATTGAGCGCCATCGGCGGCTGGAACTGCCCATCCGGCAGTTGCGGCAATCCCTCGCGCGATCCCGAGACGCCGATGAAATTCTCGACATGGTCGTACCAGGGTGCGACGTCCCTGTAACGAATCGGCCAATCGACTCCATGGCCGTCGAGTTTGTTGGCGCCGAAGTCGACATCGCTCCAGCGATACGACTGGCGTCCCCAGACGAGCGAGCGGCCGCCCAATTGATAGCTTCGGATCCAGGTGAACGGCGCGCCCGGATCTGTCTGGTAAGGATTTTCGCGGTCATTGACGAAGTGCGGTTGAGACCATTCGTCGAATTCGCGTCCCTGGCTCTGCACCGGATAATCGCGACGGTCGCCGAATCCGCGAAACGGCATCTCCCACGGAGCCTTGGTCTCCGTCGTGTAATCCTTGATGTGTTCGATGTGCCGGCCGCGCTCGATCATCAAGACCTTCAATCCCTTCTCGGTTAGCTCCTTGGCCGCCCAGCCGCCGGTGATGCCCGAACCGATCACGATGGCATCGAATTGCGGCGTCATCAAAACCTCTGTCCGGTCCAATCGTTTGAGAACGCGCGATCGGACGGGCCTTGCGAAACGTCGGGATCGAACCGGCCGGGCACCAGTTGATAGCGCAACTCCTGGGTCGCACCGATCTCTGAGGTGTAGTAGCCCATGAGGATGAGCCCTTTGATGCGGGGCCAGACCGAGTCGGGCGTGCCATAGGCGGCCGCGTCGACCGCCTCCAGTACATCGTGCTGCTTAACCCGCGACAGAGACACAAAGTCGCCGTGGGAGGCACCATTCAACACGGCTTCGAGTCGATGACGATCCTCCGTCGCAGAGCCTGCGATCCCGTGCGCCAGCGCCAAGACCAGGAACCGCGCAACGCCGGCGCGTTTCGCGCCCGGTGTGTCCGAGTCCGGGATGACCAAATCGCACACCGCATCGAACAACGGGTCGCTCGCGGCAGCGGCCTTGCCTTGCGCTCGTGCGAGCCGGTTCAAATCGGCCCACAAGGTGGCTGCCGTGGTCGCCGCCAGCGCGCTGACAACAAACTCGCGACGCTGCATGGACTAGATCTCCACCCACTCTGCCCCGCGACGCGCACTCTCGACGGCTTTCTCCACAAATCGCAAGCCGCGAATACCATCCTCCACCGTCGGGTAATCGCGCTCGGGCGCAATGCCCTCATCCACCCGGCGCACGTCGGCGATGAAGTTTCGATACAGCGTCGCAAAGGCCTCCAAGTATCCTTCGGGATGCCCCGCCGGCGTTCGCGTCAGCTTGCTCACGGACGGATCCAAAGAACTCTGACCGGTGCGCAGATATTCCCATGGACGATCGGCCGGCTTGTAGATGAGCGTATTCGGCTCTTGCTGATGCCATTCGAGCGCGCCCCGATCGCCGTAAAGACGGATGTTGAGAGCGTTCTCCTCCCCACACGCAACTTGGGAACACACGAGTGTGCCCTTGGCACCGCCTTCGAGGCGCAGCAGCATGTTCGCATCGTCATCCAGCACACGTCCCGTGACGAAGCTCGATAGGTCGGCACATAGCGCCACGATGTTCCTGCCGGAAATGAACTCGAGCAGATTTTGTGCATGCGTACCGATGTCGCCGACGCAGCAACTGATACCCGCCCTCCGAGGATCGGTCCGCCAACTCGCCTGCTTGTTCCCCTGCCGCTCGAGATCGGTCTTCAACCAATCTTGGTTGTACTCCACCAAAACCTTGCGCAAGGTGCCGAGCTTCCCATCACGGACCATCGCGCGTGCCTGGCGCACCATCGGGTAGCCCGTGTAGGTGTGGGTGAGCGCGAACAGCTTGCCGCGTTGCCCGACAGCCTCGAAGATCAATTGCGCTTCGGCGACCGAGCAAGCCAGCGGCTTGTCGCAAACGACATGGATCCCCGCGCGCAGAAAGGCCAGGGACACCGGCAGATGCAAGTTGTTGGGTGTCGCCACGATGACGAAGTCGATGCCCGCCGGGTGCCGCGCTTCTTCCACCGCCATCGATTCGAACGAGGAGTACGAGCGCTCGAGATACCAGGCAGCCGCACTGGCTCTCGCGACCTCGGGATCCGATGACATGGCGCCGGCGATGACGTTCGCCTGCCCATCCAACTCCGCCGCGATTCGGTGAATCGAACCGATGAACGCGCCGCGGCCTCCGCCGACGATACCCACACGCAGCCGGCGATCTTTCATCGGCGTCAGATCCGGCTCAACACGTGCTGGACGTACCAGCCGTTCGACATCACCGCCGCGGCGGCTGGCGGTGGGCCCTTGTCGCTCTCGACGATCACCCACCCTGAATAATTGCGCTCGCGCAGGGCCGCCATTAACGCAGGGAAGTTCACCACGCCGTCGGGATGTTCAAGCTCCCCGAACCAACGAGGAACTCCTCGCGCACCGCCCGCCTGCATCAGGGCGCGCTCGGCGTTGGCCAGCTTGAATTCCTGCAACGAATCGATCGCCAAGGCATTTTTGAAATGGAAATGCCGCACGCGATCGTGAAACCGCCGGTATAGATCCAGCGTGTCGAATCCGGCAATCGCGAGTTCCGCGGTATCCAGGGCGAGACCGACGTGATGGCTGGTAAGCCCGAGAAAGGTCTCGAGCTCAGCCACCGACCGGAGCGCGGACAGCGCGTCGACGTGCAGCACGGTCTGGATTTTGAGAGCTGCGCTCGACTCCGCCACCCGGTTCCAGCACTCGGCCGCAATTTGCATGCGCTCGGCATTCAAGCCGCCCTCCTTCCAATAGGAAGGAAAGGGCCGAACCACCAAACAAGTGGCGCCCACCTCGCCAAGAAACTGCGCATGGATTGCCGCCGTCCGTTGGATCAGGGCATGGTCGTCGCGGCGCGTCGGCAGCAACCCATGATGCAGGTCTTCGAAACTCATCTGCCCCGGATCGTAGAACGTGCTGGCAATGGATTCAATTCCCCAGTCATTCAGCTGCCGCAAGAAACCTTTGGCCGATCCATAGTTGATATCGATGTTTTCCGGTCGGCCCAAGGGATCCCAGCGACCCGACCCGGCATTGAGTTCGATGGCTTCGAATCCGCAGGCCGAAGTGACTTTGAACGCGCGTTCATGCTCCTCGCGCCGTGCGAATCCCATGAAACCCGGCTTCCAGTTATTGACGGCATAACCCCAGCGAATTTGACTGCTCACAGCCTTTTCCTCGCTCACGCGTAAATTCGCCGCAAGACGTTCTTGATGTACCAGCCGGCTATCGCCGTGCTTTCGGGATAGTTGCCGGCGCCCACGTCCGCCTTATCGTGCTCGACCCCCACCCAACCGCGGTAATTGTATTGCTTCATGGCTCGCATCAGCGCGGGGAAGTCGACCAAGCCTTCCGCCGTCCCCATCTCCCAGAACCATCGTGGTGTGGTCGGCGCCATGATCTCGGCGTCGGGGCGTCGCCGATAATCCTCCGATCGATCGACGTGGTGCGTGTCCTTGAAATGAAATCCCCCGCAACGGTCGTGGAGTTCGATGTACAAGGCCACGGGGTCGACGCCGGCAATCACATGCTGCGCGGTATCGCAGTAAAAATGCACGTACTTGGGATCCGACCACTCATAGAATTTTCGAATTTCATCCAGGCTGCGGATGCCGCAGAAAAATTCGTGATGGCAACAGGTCTTGACGCCGAAATCCGCGGTCATCTTGCCGATTCGGCTCCATATGTCCGCACAAGCCTTGATCTTCTCGTCGGTAACGGGCTCAACGTCGTAGTAGAGACCCGCCGGCATCACGATGAAATTCTCGACGCCAAGGCCTGCCGAGGAACTCATGATGTATTTGGCGTAGTTGAACAATTGATCGTGGGTTTCCCGCACGTGCGGCGCGCTCTTGCGCTCGTCGTACATGACCGCGTGAAACAGGCTCAACACCCGCTCCACTCCGCGCTCCTGCAAGAACTCCCGACACCCCTCGAGCGAGCCGCACAGCTCGCGTATCAGAGGCAGGTGAAAATCAAAGGTCTCGATGGCCTCGAACCCAACGGCGGCAATCTGCTTGACGAAAACGTCGAAATTCTGGAGCGAGGTGTACTGCGACAGCGGCCCTTGCGGGCTCTCGACGCGCCAGTGGTCCATGTAAGCCCAGCGCAGGTTCGGCGCGGTGCCAGATAGCGTCATTTGACTGTTCCCCCTGACTAGGTGTGCAACGCGCGCCGCGCCTCGCTCTAATTAGAATACTCGTTCTTATTGCAAAGTCAATTCGAGTGAGTCATCAATTGACCGTCCGCGCATCTACCGCAAGGCCACTATTTGCCTTCGCACGCCGTACCAGCCCCAAGCCAACCAGGGCGAGCGTGGCTGCGAGAATGTACGGTGCTCCGGGAAAACGAACGCCTGCCGCACCGCTGGAGAAGACGCTGAACAGCCAAGGCATCGCCAACGGCGTGAGCACCGCCGCCACTCCGTTGAGGCTCGCGAGCACGCCCTGCAGTGTGCCCTGCGCGTCTGCGGCAATGTCAGCCGAAAGCATGCTCGTGAGCGCCGGACCCGCCATGAAACCCATCGCCGTCAGCGGCACGCACATTGCCACGATCCAAGGACCCCGGCCGAACGCAAAGCCGACGAATCCGATGGCCAACATGCCCAATCCGAGCGCCGCGGCGCCGCGCGTTTGAATTCGCGCCGCAATCCACCGCAAAAGACCTGCCTGGATTACCACGGCCGAGGCGCCGTATGCCGCCAGCGAATACCCCACCATTCGCGCCGACCAACCATACTCCTGCATGGTGAAGTATGGCCAGGTTGCGGGGATGGTGCTCGCGGCCACCCGCTGGAAAAACACCGCCGCCAGCAACAGCCCAACACCCCCCACGCGATTGAGTTCGAGCATCGCGCCCACTGGATTGGACCGGCCAAAAGACAGCGGCCGCCGCAGGCCCGGACGCAGCGATTCGGGTAAAACCAGTGCGCCGTAAAGCACGGTCAACAGACTCAAGCCCGCGGCGGCGAAGAACGGCACCCGCAAGCCGTAGCCCACGAGCAGGCCCCCCAACGCCGGCCCCAGGATGAGTCCGGTGCCGAATGCAGCCGCCATCGATCCAAATCGTTGCGTTCGCTGCTCGGCCTTGGAGATGTCGGCGATGAAGGCTCCGGCAGTGGCGGGCGTGGCGCCAAATAAACCCGTAATGGCTTGAGCGACGAACAGCCAGAAAATCGACGGAGCGAATGCCATCAACAGGTAACTGACGCCGAAGGCAGCCAGGGAGACGAGCAATACCGGGCGGCGCCCCAGTCGGTCGCTCATAGATCCAAGGATCGGACCCGCCAAGAATTGCACGGTCGCAAAGGTGGCCGTCAACCATCCACCGTAAATGGCGGCTTGCGTGAGGCCTTGGCCGCTCAGTTGCAGAATCAGCCGCGGGATGACCGGTATCAATAAGCCGATACCCATCGCGTCCAACGTCACTGTCGATAGAATGAAGATCAAGGCGCGACGATCGGATGTGCGCCCGGTGTGTGTTCCCAATGACTGCCCCAAGTTTTGAATCTGACGTGCGGTGCTTGACTTACGCTAAGGGGACCGCGAGCCGGCACTTAGTATTAGTATACTAATTCTAATTAAGCATGTCATACAATCCGAGGCGTACGGTCGTGTCGGCACCTCATGGCTGAGTTCCAGGGGCTGACGGGATCCGGGGAACCGGCACACTTTCTACCTTAAGGGACTTATGATTCATAAATTCGCATGCCGGGCCAGTCTCACCTTTGCCCTTGGCTCCCTCGCTCTGGGGATTGCTCAGGCCTGTGACAGGCGTCACGCGGGCAGCGTCGGTGAAACACCTGGCGTTCTCGGACATATTTCAACGTCTTCCGCCCCGTTCGGCGATCCCGTCACTCTCCGCGGCGGCGATCGGCAGTACCGTAGTTGTCCTATATAAGGAATAAGCTTATGGAAGGGGTTCAACGGGCGATTTTTCATCTGTTTCTCGTGCTTTTCTTGGTCATTGTCACGCCTATCGCTGTATTCATGGTGCTAGTTGGGGTTGCCAAAGAATTCATAGTCGATCGGCTGCGCCCGCTTTTTGCCAACGTTCGGACGTTTCGCCGAACCCCGGTACCAATGAAACCCATGCTACTGATAGCGGCATTGTTCCTTCCGCTCGTGGGTTGCTCCATTCCCCTATCAAGGGCGGACGGTGGCCCGGTGGCGAATCATGAGGTTGACCCAGCCTCGCGCGTATTAATTCTGAACATTGCGGACGGCCAAGAGATAGACCAACCCATCGCGCCAGGGAGCGGGCAAGGATTGGTCGCAGCGCTTGGCAAGGTAATGTCCGCTCATGGCGTCCAAATATCCACCACGGCGACCTCCGACCTGTCTACCGGCATCGCGGAAGCTCGAAAAGCAAATTTCGGATACATCATGAAATCGACGATCACACTATGGGAAGACAACGCAACGGCTTGGAGCGGAAACGGCGATAAGCTGAGCATCTACGTCGAATTGTACGACTCAAAGTCTCGCGAACTGGTGGCAGCGGCGACACACAGGCGAGTCGCTACGGGCGCGACACTGATGGCCGGATCACCGGACCGCTTTCTTGACCAGGCAGCCACCGGCGCACTTGGGAAGATCTACGGATGGGACGAAAAGGACCGCGCGACTCAAGCTGCAAGCGCGAAGATGCCGCACGAAGTGAAACAGGGTCCACCTTCGGACGCGGACGCGATGAACACGGAACTACGCCGACTGGCAAGCGACTCTCAGGCACACGGCGACAGCAAGGCCGCGAAAGAATATTTGGACATGATCGTGCCATCGTCGAGTCAGCATTGACTTCTTTTAGTCTCTACCGTTTGTGTATTGCCGGCGCTCTTGCGAGCCTCGGCGCATGCGCGACCGACCCTGCCGGCAGCGCCCAAGCGTCCCCCGGCAGCGCGATAGCGAACGAATGGCAACTTCCCGCGCCGAACACCGGCAAGCTCATTGTCACGCGCGATAGCGGCTTCATGGGCGCCGCTTGCTCACAGCGGATCTACGTTGACGGCACACCGATTGCTGATCTTCGCAGTGGTCAGTCAGTGACGGTTTACTTGCCAGTCGGTGAGCATGTGGCTGGCGTAATGCACGGTGGGCTGTGCGGTGGCGGCAGCTCCTCGACGAATATAATAATGGTGTCGGGAGCGACGAAGGTCTATCGCGTCGCCTCCGGGCAATCAGGGGATATCAAAATCGAGCCGAGCGCGTTCTAAGATATTGGCGTGCCGCTACATGGGAGTGGAGTCGAGAAGTGGCGCGGTAATGACAGGAGTAAGGCTTGTCTGTTTCCGGGCCTTTCGGTCGCCGGTGCCCAAGTAGCCGCTCCATAGTCCCGTTTCCACTTCCCGCTCGTCGAACCGA
>Ga0181537_10003479_pt1 | contig 13456 bp, 7 predicted proteins | sample PEATcosm2014_Bin_39_FD_119765 | JGI IMG/M metagenome (GOLD analysis project Ga0181537, IMG submission 119765) | Peatland microbial communities from MTU Mesocosm Facility, Houghton, MI, USA - PEATcosm2014_Bin23_10_metaG | ecosystem: Environmental > Terrestrial > Soil > Wetlands > Peat | place...
CTGAAGAGCAGTTACAAAGCGCCCAAAAACTGCGGCCCCTGCATTACCAATGGGGATTCGGCCTGACCCAGCGCCACTGGCGTAAATGTCGTCCTTATATTCAAGCTTACCTCGATATCGTTTCTCGTAGTGACTATCGGCAACGTGATCACGCGAAGATTCAGGCACTTGTCCGCAGTTGGGGTTTAGAGCCCGCTGATCCTAATCTACCGCCCGCTGAGCGGGCTAAAACGGACACCTCACAAGACCGTATAAAGGCGTTTGCCACTGCATTAGTCGGAAGCGTGAGCCTTAACACCGAAGTGGTGTACGGTCAGTATATTGGGAAGGAAGGCGGCTTGCATTTTAATACCGAAATATTTGAGAGATTTCGGTTCCATAAAACTAGACATTTCGATGACGCGCTCACGCTTGATTTCGACCTTTCATCGGTAAATTTTGATCCTGTGCATCCCATAACTCATGTCTTTCCGCTGCACGCTCCAAAAGAGGATACAGCCTTATCTGCGACTGATGCCGATGTAGCGCAGTGGACGAGAGCGCTTTACCGAATATTTTTGATGAGAGAAGCCGATCCTATTGGGTTATCGGCACACATACGATCGCTTCGCGCTGGCAAAATGACGCCTGAGCAATTGATACGTGCTTTCCTACAGTCGACTGAGTTTCGAGAAAAATCCTCCAAGTTTGTTGCCACATATTTAGATGATCTACTGCCTCAACCTGAAATTTTGGGTTCGTCACCTGATGAAGTATCGCGATTATCTGCGCGCCACAATCCGGGAGATCTTGTCGAACCCAAGCCACTGATAGGTCACATTGTTAGTTTAGGAACGCATTGTTACACCAGCTGGCTTTTAGAACGCATGGGATTGCGTAAATATGCGTTACCATTTGATTATATTTTCTCAGATCTTGAAATGATTGCGGAATGCATATCCGATGACTTTAAGATTTTTCTTGATTCATCCCAGTATACGATATTTGATGAGGACGGTCGCTGCGGCCACAAAATCTATAGTAATAAATTTAATCTTCCAATAATATTTAATCATCACAATGTGACAAAACGTGAATATAAGGATCATTTTACGAGAGCCGTGGGACGCTTTCGGAGCGTGCTTTACGACGATAGTGCGAAACTTTTTTTATGTATTTCGAGTCAAAATCGGACAAATGAAAAAAAGATTGATATCTTGTCAAATGCTATAGTTGCCAAAAGCAAGAGTTTTCGTTTGATCGTCATCATGGTCTCTGGTCCGAGTCGGCAGAGGGAAATGAAATTTTCTAGACAAATCGGCGCAGCTGAAGTTTACAATTTTTCCCCTCTAACGGAAATGATAAACGGTTTGAGTTTCGCAGATGAATTGGACAATAAAGAAATCGAGAAAATTTTAGGGAATTTCGTGTTTGGCACAAAAGAGGAAATCTAAACGATAACAATGGTTACGCGTCTGAGACCCTGATGATTTATAAAGTTTATATTTCTGTAATCCTAGCCCTTTTATCTAATTTTTCGACGCCAAGCGTCGCATCGGCGACCGAGGCGGAGGCGACGAACGTTCTGGCGTTTTACTATGGCTGGTGGGGCAATCCTGGGATTAGTCAGGCATGGCAGCATTGGCAGAATGCCGATCCCGTTGCCGAGCACATCGACAATTCCACGGATTTCCCGGAATACGGCGCTTATGACAGCCATGATCCGATGCTGATCGAGCGGCAGGTTGAGGCGGCGCGCGGCGCGGGGATCACCGGGTTTATCGCGAGCTGGTGGGGACAGGGCAGTTTTGAGGACAAGGGCGTGCCGCCCTTGTTGGAGGCGGCGGGGAAGCATGGGCTTGCCGTCTCGGCCTATTATGAAAAAATCGACGGGAACGATCCGGCGATCCGCGTCCATTCCGCCGTCGCCGATCTCGACTACCTGCTGAAGCAATACGGCCCCGACAAAGCCTGGCTGCGCGCGAATGGGAAACCAGTCATCTTCGTTTACGGCCGTGCGCTCGGTGCGTTGCCGCCATCGGCTTGGCACGATGTCATCGCCGAGGTGCGCCGCGACAATCCGGGCGGGGTGGTGCTGATAGCCGACTCGTTCAAGCCCGAATACGTCGCCGAGTTCGATGGAGCGAGCACCTATAACATTACCGGGCAGACCCAGCGCAAAACGCCGGCGGAGGTGGCCGCCTGGGCGCATACGGCCTATCCCAAAATGGTCGCGGCCGCGCAGGGGAAGATTTCGACCGTCACCGTGATCCCCGGCTATGACGACACCCATGTCGGCCGGCCGGCGCCGCGGCCGGTCACCGACCGCTATGGTGGTGAGACCTATCGCGCACTGTGGAAGGAGGCGATCGCCGCGCGGCCCGATTGGGTGCTGATCACCTCGTGGAACGAGTGGCACGAGGGCAGCGAGCTCGAGCCGTCGGTCCAGTACGGTTCGACCATCCTCGACGCGACGGCGGAATTCAGCCGCGAATTCCTGGCTCAGAAAAAGTGACAGGCCGACCGGTCGTGTCGGCAAGACGCGGCTCCAACTCGCCCAGCCGCGCAAGATAGCGTCGCCCGATTTCCAGGACGTCGTACCGTGCCTGCATGAATTGCCGCGCCCGCAGCCCGATCTGCCTGGCGCGCTCCGGGTCCTCATAGACATTGCGCATCTGCGCCGCTGCATGAACGATATCAGGCTCGGCCCAGACCTGCCCACGGGCCCCTGGATGCTGTCCTTCCGCGACCGGCACTAGGCGATAATCGACCGGGAAGCTGTTGTCGGCGTTCATAAAATCGGTGTTTCCCGAATAGTTGGTGGCGATAACCGGTTTTGCCAGCAGCATCGCCTCGGCGGGTCCGCGGCCAAATCCCTCGGACCGGTGCAACGACACGTAGCAATCGCAGACACTGATGAATTGGCTCATCGCCTCACGCGTGTATTGGCAATTGCGCAAAATAATCCGTCGATCGCTGCCGACCAAGTTTTGCAATTTGAGCCAATCTTCCGGGTGCGCCCCGGCGTTGATGGTTTTGATGACCAGAGCGACCCGCTCCTCCGGCCGCGCGAAAGCATGACGAAAGGCGGCGATCACCGCTTCCGGGTTCTTGCGCGTTACATAGGATTTGAAATCGAAATTGAACAAAAACAGGAAGCGAAACATCGGCAAGCGAAAGTAGCTGCGGCTGACGGCGGGAAGATCCGCGGGCAACTCGACCGTCATCGGCATCAATTTGACCGGACGATACCCGACGTCAAACGCATCACGGGCAAAATGCGTCGCCGCCCAGATTTCATCGACAAAGGAGAACGCCCCCAAGAACTCTGCCGGAAATTTCGCCAGCTCCCACGCCCAATAACCGATCACCCGCGCTTTCCGATCCCGTAGCGGCGCAAAAACTGGTAATCGGCAAACGCGGAATCGGCATTGAGATGGAGGATGTTGATCGTCGCCTGGGCAACGATGTCGGGGTCGATCACCCGCCCCGCAAGATCGCGAACGATGCCGTCGTCGCGATCCAGCGTTGCAAAGGGAACGCCCCGGGCATCGAGGGCGCGCATCGTCATGCGGATGTCCTCGCCCCGACCACTTGGGTCAGCGACACGGCCAGTTAGAATAACCGGCGGCGGGGTCGAAAAGCTGTCGACGCGCTCGGCCGAAGCGCTGCCAGCCGGCTTTGCGGAGCGCATCGACAATCGAGCGCAGGCGAACTCCTTGCTTCCATGCTCGTGGAACCAGGCAAGATAAGCAGATCGTCCCGCCTCGGTGCCGATGTCGAAGCGCGTGATCAGGTCCGGGCGGCGGCTCAGGATCAAGCGGTGGGCGACTGGCAGCCCGTCATTTCCGGCCGCATCCCACAATCGCCGGATGAAGTACTCTGGCAGCTCGCCGGGCGATATCCCGTACTCCTCCAATCCGGCAAACAGAAACCAGCACAGTAACGCTGACCGCCCCTCTTCGAGGGACAGGTCAAAATTGGCGTGCAAATCCGCGCGCCCGTCTCGCAACATGAGCAACAAGCGCGGCAGCGGGACGCCGTGAACCGACAGCGAAGGAGCCGGGCCATAGGCATGGGCGCGCAAAGACTTCGTCATCGCTGCCGACCAGCGATATTTGCTGGATGCCGTCAGCAAACTCGATAAAGCAAGTTCAAGCCAGATCAGCGGATCATCTTCGGCAACGGCCTCCATCGGCTTGTCGGGATTGCGAACGGCGTGAAGCAGGACTAAGGCTCGGCTGACCGGCATGTCGTCATATTCGTCTATCCGGTGCACGGGCTGGTCGAGCTCTTCCCAGAACGCGGCATCGATCAGCTCGGGGGCGATCTGCCCCTCCTCGATGCCGGTCGTCAGGCACCAGGCGATATATTTGTCGTAGCTATGTGGCTGGGTGAGGTCATAGGCGCGGCGAAGATCGTCCCGCTGCTGCCACAGCATCGCCATCTGACGGGGCAGTTCGGCATATCCGACCGACTGCGCGACACTGATGCGCTCGCCCAGATAGCCGGTCACCTCGCACACCGCACCACGCCAAGGTTCGTCAGCGGGCCATGGCGTCACTCGAGACGAGCTTGAATCGCGCACCTCGTCATCAAGCTCGCTCATGGATTTGCTCGCGGTCCACCCGTACCGGCTGGCGGACGGCCTCCTGAGTGCGGGACTATCCGTTAGCAAGTATTACGAGCATATCTGATATCTGCATCTACTTAATATAGTTCCTCAGCCAACCGATCGCGATAGACTTAAACAGATTTGGCAGCGATGATTTTCTCAGCCTGGCGGTACGCCGGTCTTGATTGACTCGGTGACGACATTCCGCGCGATTTCGCGGATTAGCTGCACGTCTTCCGGCGGCGTCGCCCCAGGGGCGATACCCGACAGCACCCGATCCTGGCCGTAAGTCGACACGGGCGAGCCGTTGCGCAGCAGCGGCGAATTCAGTTCCTCGCCGTTGGCGACCGCGCGAATGGCGCGGCGGATCAGGTTGCGCATCATGATGATGCCGCGATCGGTCGTCGCCAGGTGCTCGAGCCCGTGTCGCGCGAGCCCGTTATGAATGCTGACCTGAGCGTCGTAATCACCGGGCACGCGCTGGCGCTCCTCATAGGGGCGGCTCGCGTCCTGGCCAAATCCGACGCCAAGGCGCACTGGCTTGCCTTCGGGCGCCCGATAGTAACCCAGCACCATGGTGTGCGCATCGTCGACCGGTACTGCCCAGATCGTGGCTTCCGGCCGCGCGATCGAGTTGCGCGGCACCAGCTTTTCGTCGTTGGGCGGGAATTGGTGGATATTGGGCAGGATCAGATCGGCGACGCGCACCCATACGAGATCGTCCTGCCGGCGCGTGTCGATATAGACCATGCCGACCGGCGTCTCCATCCAGTCCCACTCGGCGTTTCCCTTGAAATCGTCGACAAACCCCTGGCTGCCCGGCAACGTGTGCAGAAACTGCAGATGCGCCGGATCCATGCTGTTTTCCTTGACCTGCAGCCAGTTGCAGTCCCATAGCGACGGCGTGCGCGGCGCAAGGCTGTAGCCGGGCAGGTTATAGGTGTCGAGCAGCGGAAATGCTGGCTGCTTGTCGGGCGGCCCCATATAGGCAAAGACCAGCCCAGCATGCTCATGCACCGGGTAGGCGCCATGAAACAGCCGGTCCTTTAACGTGCTGTCGGCGGGCTCGCCGGGTGTCTCAAGGATCGCACCGTCGCAACCAAAGAGCCAGCCGTGATAGCAGCAGCGGATACCCTTGTCGCCGACAAGACCGAATTCGAGCGAGGTGCCGCGATGCGGGCAATGCAACTCGAGGAGACCGATCTCCCCCGATTTGTCGCGGAACGCGACGAGGTCTTCACCGAGGATGCGCAAACGTCGCGGCAATTCACCCAGTTCGCTCGACAGGACGACCGGCTGCCAGAACCGCCGCATATATTCACCGCATGGTGTGCCCGGACCGACGCGGGTCAGCTCCTCATCTTCCGGCGGCAGCCCGCGATGGTGATAGGCGCTGTAGGATTTGTTCAGGAACGGCATCCGCTCGGCCATCGTGGCTCTCCCTCGTGCGGGGCTGGCATAGAATTGCCTCTGGCGGGAGACGTGCAAAGCGGAAGCCACCCGCTATGCGACGCGGGAATGGCTATTGCCGGCCGCACACCTGCGTCGGGGGAAAATGCCGATGCGCCTGCCAGCGGACGGTTCAACTGTGCGTCGAACCATAAGATGACCTGCGGCGTTGATCTTCGTCGGTAGATTGAAGGACCCCGTCCGCGGGCGCGAGACGGACATTTGCCGATCCGCATAAAGGAGGGGAGCGCCTTGCGGCGAGCCGATTGGGCAGAACTGGGAGCAGCGCAAGCCGCCATTCTGGCGCTTGTGTGGGTTGCCGCCGCACAATGCGCCAATGCGGCGAATTTTGGCTTGCCGGTCGAACCCGGCACAGGCTTCTCGACCCCCGCTGAGGGGAACACAAGCCAGGAGAATCCAAGCGAAGAAAAGCCGGGCACGCCGCCCCAGCTGCTCAGCGGTTTGCTAAGCGGCTTCCATAAAGAACGGCAGGAGCTCAAGGATATCGGGATCACTTTCTCGCTGCACGAGCGCAGCGAGGTCTGGGCCGACGTATCGGGCGACGCACATCAGGGTCTAAGCTATAACGGACTGACGATCGCCAAACTCGATGTCAATCTCGACACGTTGGCGGGCTGGTCAGGTGCGGAGTTCTTCACCTCTGCGTTTGATATTCATGGGCACGGGCCCTCGCGCAGTTTTCTCGGCAATCAGCAGCTCATCAGCAATATCGAGGCGACGCCCAGCATCAAGCTCTACGACCTGTGGCTCGATCAGACGCTGTTCGACAAAAAATTGACGATTCGCGCCGGGCAAGAGGGCGCCAATGACGAAATGATGGTGACCGCCTATGGCGGCCTTTTTATCAATTCAAGCTTTGGCTTTCCCGGCATGCCGGCGTCCGACCTGCCATCCGGCGGACCGAACTACCCGATGGCGACGCCGTTTGCCCGAGCGCTCTTTAGCCCAAGCGATAAAATCACCCTCGTGGGCGCGGTCTATACCGACGACCCGGCACCGCCCGGCACCGGCGATCCGCAAATCCGCGACCGCAACGGCACCGCGTTCCGCCTCAACGACCATACGCTGGGGTTTGGCGAGCTATGGTATTCGCCTGACCCGAATGCGCCGGCAAGCCTGCCGACGACCTACAAGATCGGCGCCTGGTACGCGACCAGCCAATTCGCCGATCAGCGCCTCGACAATAGTGGCGGGTTGCTTGCCAGTCCCACGAGCACCGGGAAACCGCTCAACCATACGGGTGATTGGGCGGTCTACGGCATCATCGACCAGAAAGTGTGGCAACGGCCCGATGCAAATAGCCAGGGTATCGGAGTCTTCCTGCAGGTCATGGGCGGGCCGAGCGATCGTAACCTCAGCAATCTCTTTGTCGAAGGCGGCATGAACTGGGTGGCGCCGTTCAAACACCGCCCTGACGATACGTTCGGATTGGCCTTCTCATATCTCGGGATCAGTCCGGCGCTGCGCGGGTTCAGCACTGATCTCGTCGCTTTCGGCCGCGCTAATTCGAGCTATGCGAGCAACGAGACAGTGTTGGAGGCGACTTATCAGGCAACAATCACGAATTGGCTGACCCTGCAGCCCGATGTGCAATACGTGATCAACCCCAACGCCGGGATCCCGAACAATTTTGGCGCGACCCCGCTGTCGAATGCCCTTGTGCTGGGCATGCGCGTGACGATCAGGCTTTAGCAGCGCTCACTTGCCGTTATTGTCGGCGCTCGCCACATCCTGGCGGTTCCACCAGCCACCGCCCAGCGCCTGGTACAGCGCGGCGGTATCGGCAAACCGGGTCGCCTGCGCCTGGACCCGGTTGACGATCGCCTGCTGGTAGGTTTGCTCCGCGTTGAGCAGCACGAGGTAGTTGACCGCGCCGAGCTTTAATTGGCGTTGGGCGATATCGAGGCTGGTTTTCGCCGCCGTCTCGGCGCGCACCGCCGCCGCGAGCGCATCGGCATCGGATTTGAGCGCTTCGAGCGTGTCGGCGACATTCTGGAACGCGGTCAGCACGGTGGCTTTGTATTGCGCCGCGGCCTCCTCGAACCCGGCTTCCGCGGCGCGCTTTTTGGACAGCAAGGTGCCGCCATCAAAGATTGGCTGAGTGAGGCCTCCGCCAATGCTCCAGAACGCGCTACCCGGCCCGAACAAATTGCCGATGTTTTGCGGGCTGAGAATGCTGCTGGCGCTGGTGGCAGAGAGGGTGAGCTGCGGCAGCATATTGGCGATCGCAACACCGACCGCGGCGCTCGCTGCGTGCAGGTTTTCCTCGGCGGTGCGGATATCGGGCCGCTGCTCGACCAGCTTTGATGGCAAGCTCACCGGCAAGTCTTGCGGCAGTTGCAGCGAGGCCAGCGTGAATTTTGCCGCCGGCTGGTCGTTGGGCAGCCGGCCGACCAACACCGCGAGCAGGTCACGCTGTTGGGCGAGCTGCTTTTGCAGTGGCGGCAGCGTCGCCTCGGCCTGAGCGAGCGCGGCTTCCTGTGTGGCGACATCGGCGCCGGCCGCCTGACCCAACGCTTTCTGGCGGCGCAGGATGCCGAGTGCGTCGCGCTGCGTGCGGATGATCTCCTGGGTGGCGGCGATCTGATCGCGTAATTCCGCTTCGCCCACCGCCGCCGCGACGACCCCGGAAGTCAACGTCAGATAGGTGGCCTCGAGCTGGAAGCGCTCCGCCTCTTCTTGCGCTGCGAGGCCCTCGACCGTGCGGCGGGTGAGTCCCCAGACATCGGGGACATAGGTCACGGCAAGTTGCGCAGTATATTGATTGTAGTAGAGCTGGTTGTTGAAAGTATTTGGCGACGCGGTGGCGGCCGTCTTATTGCGGCTCGCCGCAAACCCGGCCTGCACCAGCGGCCAATAGGCACCCTCCCCTGCCTTCGTCAGTTCGTGTGCCTGGCGCAATGCCGCCTGCGCCGCCGTGAGGTTGGGGTTGGCCGCGAGCGCCTCCTTGATCAGCGCGTCAAGCGCCGGCGAGCGAAAGACCACCCACCAATCGCCCGGGATGTCGCGATCGCCGACAAAATGCTGCGTCGCGCCGCCACTGATTGCCGCCGATGCCGTCTGGGTCGGCAATGGGTCCGCCGTATAGCGATCGGTGGTCGGCGCCTCGGGCCGCATAAAGTCCGGGCCGACGGCGCAGCCCCATAAAACGAGCGAAGCGGCGGATAGGGACGCGGCAAATCCGCGTACGGCAGCGTTCATACCTCGCGGCCCGTCTCGGCGCCAGCGGGCCTCGCCTCGCCTTCAAGCGTATTGCCTGCGTCCTCTTCTTCTACCCAGGCGCGCCGCCGTGAAAACAGGTCGATCAGCACCGGCAAGACCAGCAATATCAACACGGGCGCCAGCAGAATGCCGCCGACGACAACAATCGCCAGCGGCTTTTGCACCTGGGAGCCGATCCCGGTCGATACCGCCGCCGGCAGCAACCCAACGCAAGCGGCGACGCACGTCATCGCCACCGGCCGCATCTGTACCTCGCCCATGCGCAGAACGGCGGCGGCACGTTCCATGCCGCCCTCGATCAGCCGGTTGAAATAGGCGATGACGATGATGCCATCCATCGCCGAAATGCCGAAGAGCGCGACAAATCCGATCGCCGCCGACACGCTAAACGGCGTACCGGTCAAATACAGCGCGAAGATGCCGCCGATCAGTGCCATCGGCATCACGCTCGCCGCCAGCAGCATGTCGATGACCGAGCCGAAATTGAGGAACAACAGCAAGCAGATCAGCACGAGACTCAGCGGCACCACGACCGCGAGCCGCCCGATCGCCTCCTGCAACTCGCCAAACTCGCCGACCCATTCGAGGCGATAGCCGCTCGGCAGGGTCACCTCTTTCTCGATCTTCTGCTGCGCCTCGAGGACCGCACTACCCAGGTCGCGGCCACGCACGCTGAACTTGATCGGGATATAGCGCTCCTGGTTCTCGCGATAGATGAACGCCGCGCCCGAGACGAGCTTGACCGACGCGACATCAATGAGCGGGATCGGCACCACCCCATTGCCATTCGGGCTCGGGGCGCCGATCGTGATGCGGCGGATCGCATCGAGGCTCTGGCGGTATTGGGGCGCGAGGCGGACGACCAGCGGAAAATTGCGGTCGCTGCCGAACTCGTAGACGTTGCCTGCCGCCTGGCCGCCAATCGCGGCGGCGACAGTCGAATTGATGTCGCCGGGTTGCAACCCGTAACGCCCGGCGCGGGCGCGGTCGATATCAATCTGCACGGTCGGCTGCCCCAGCGAGTTCAGCACCGCGAGATCGGCGATCCCCGGCACCGTGCTCATCACCTGCTTGATCTTGGCGGCAGTGTCTTCCAAAGCGGCGAGGTCATTGCCGAACAGTTTGACCGAGTTCTCACCCTTGACGCCGGAGGAAGCCTCTTCGACGTTATCCTCGATGGTCTGCGAAAAATTGAATTCGACGCCGGGAAACTCGGCTTCAAGCTGATTGTTCAGTTGCTCGGTGAGTTTTTCCTTGTCGACGCCCGATGGCCAAGTCGCGAACGGTTTCAGCGGCACATAAAATTCGGCGTTGAAGAAGCCAGTCGCGTCGGTGCCGTCATCGGGGCGGCCGTTTTGCGAAATCGCGGTGACCACCTCGGGGTAGCTCTTGATGATCCGTCGCATCCGGTTAACGTAGCCATTGGCGTCCTCGAGCGAAATCGAGGGCGGCAAGGTCGCGCGGATCCAGAAATTGCCCTCCTCGAGTTTTGGCAGAAACTCGAGCCCAAGCCGGGGCAGCGCCACACCAGCAATGATGAGCAGGGCCACGGCGACAGCGAGCGTCGCGAACCGAAACTTGAGCGCGGCATGCAGCGCCGGCCGATAGATCCGTTGCAGCAAGCGTACGATGATCGTCTCGACCTCTTTCACCCGCTCGGGCAGCACCAGCGAGCTCAAGGCAGGCGATACGGTGAAGGTGGCGATCAGGCCGCCGGCGATGGCATAGGCATAGGTCTTCGCCATCGGCCCGAAAATGTGGCCCTCGACGCCCGACATCGTAAAGAGCGGCACAAACCCGGCGATGATAATCGCGGCGGAAAAGAAGATCGCCTGGTTCACCTCGATTGCCGAATTGTAGATCGTCGCGAATTTGCCACGGAACGTCGCCTCGGTTCGCGTCCGCTGCAGCAGCGCCGAACGCGCGAAGCGCTCGCCCGGCGGCTGCGACAACCGCCGGAAGATATTTTCGACCATGATCACCGTCGCGTCGACGATCAGGCCAAAATCGATCGCGCCGACCGACAGCAGATTCGCCGACTCGCCGCGCAGAGTCAGGATGATAATCGCGAAGAACAGCGCGAACGGGATCGTGATCGAGACAATGATCGCGCTCCGCAAATCGCCGAGAAACAGCCATTGCACAAAGAAGATCAGGACGATGCCCACGATCATATTGTGCAGCACGGTGTGCGTCGTGATGTTGATCAGCTCAGTGCGGTCATAAATCCGCGCGATATGGACGCCGGGCGGCAGAATGTCGGATTTGTTGATCTTGGCGACTTCGGCTTCGACCGCGTGGATCGTCGGCATGCTTTGCGCGCCGCGGCGCATCAGCACGATGCCCTGGACGATATCGTCGTCGTCGTCCTGGCCGGCGATGCCGAGCCGCGGCTCGTTGCCGACCTTGACGGTGGCGATGTCGCTGATCCGCACCGGCACGCCGTTAGTGGCGGTGATCATCGTGTCGCGGATCTGCTGCAGCGAGTGGATAAGACCGACGCCGCGCACGATCGCCGCCTGCGCGCCGAAATTGACCGTCTGGCCGCCGACATTGATGTTGCTGTTATTGAGGACTTGCAGCACTTGCGGGAGGGTCAGCCCGTATTCGATCAGCCGGTCGAGATCGACAACAATGTCGTAGGTCTTGGTCTTGCCGCCCCAGCCGGCGACGTCGATGACCCCGGGCACCGCCTTCAAACGGCGTTCGAGCACCCAGTCCTCAAGTGTTTTGAGATCCATCACCGAATATCCGGGCGGACCCATAACCCTGTACCGGTAGATCTCACCGATCGGGCTTTCCGGCGAAATCTGCGGCGCAACGCTGTTAGGCAGCGTCGGCAATTCCGACAGGCGGTTGATCACCCATTGCTGCGCTTCGTCGTAAGTAAAATCGTAAGTGAATTGTAGTTTTACGTCCGACAGGCCAAACAGCGAGATCGTGCGGATCGCCGTGACATGCGGGATCCCCGCCATCTGGATTTCGATCGGGATGGTGATGTAGCGCTCCATCTCCTCGGCCGACTGGCCGGGGTTCTGGGTGACGATCTCGACCAGTGGCGGAACCGGGTCGGGATAGGCCTCGATGTTCAGCCGCAAGAAGCTGAAGACACCGATGCTCATCACAAACACCAGCAACAGGACGACAAGGATCCGTTGCCGGATCGCAAAGGCAATAAGGGCATTCATGTCAAAGGATCGTACAAATAGGCTTCATTCAATCGGTGGCCGCGGCGCGGTCGATAAACAGCGCGCCGCTCGTGACGATCTTGTCGCCGGCTGTCAGGCCCTCGAGGATCTCGACCATATCGCCCTGTACGCGGCCGACCCGGACCGATCGGCTTTCGACCGTGCCGTCGTCATGCGCGAGCCAGACGCGCGCGCCGTCACCTTCGTAGACGATCGCCGATTCCGGCGCCCCTGGCGCCGTCGCGTCGTTGCCCGTCGTGATGCTGAAGCTGGCGAACATCATCGGCTTTAGCGCGCCGTCCGGGTTTTCGACATCCGCCCGCACCGGCAGGCGGTGCGTATTGGCATCGAGCGCCGGCGCGACCCACGAGATCTTGGCCTTGAACACGCGGTCCGGATAAGCCGGGACGCGCACCGCGACCGGCGCATCGATATGCATCAGCGGAACGTCGCGCTCGCGGACATTGGCCATCAGCCACACGGTCGACAGATCGCCGATCGTATAGACCGGGCTGCCGGCTCCAGCCGCCGCGCTGTTAATATATTGGCCAACCCCGACCTGGCGCTGCGTGACCGTGCCCTCGATCGGCGCGGCGACAGTCGCGGTCGGGTCGATCTTCTGCGCCGGCGCGGCTTCGAGCGCGGCGATCTCCTCTTCGCTCTTGCCGAGGATGCGGAGACGATTGCGGACCGCGGCCAGCGCGATCTCGGCCGAATGCAAGCCGTTCTGCGCGCTGGCGAGATCAGTCTGGCTCTGCTGCCAATCCTTTAACGCCCCACCCTGCGCCAGATAGAGGTCGTGCGCGCGGCGCTCATTAGTTTGCGCCTGGGTCAGTTGCGCCTTCGCGGTGCGCTGCGCGGCAAGCGCGGTGATCAGATCGTTTTGCGCCTGGACGAATTCGCTCGCCTCGACCGAGAACAACGGCGCGCCGCGCTGAACGTTATCGCCCAATCGGGCGATCAGTTTGACCACACGACCGGA
>Ga0181537_10003480_pt1 | contig 13453 bp, 10 predicted proteins | sample PEATcosm2014_Bin_39_FD_119765 | JGI IMG/M metagenome (GOLD analysis project Ga0181537, IMG submission 119765) | Peatland microbial communities from MTU Mesocosm Facility, Houghton, MI, USA - PEATcosm2014_Bin23_10_metaG | ecosystem: Environmental > Terrestrial > Soil > Wetlands > Peat | place...
CGCGGAATACGCGCTGGGGGCGGGTGGCGGGGGGACCAGCACACTCACTGAGCGGCCCAGCTGGCAGACCGGCGTCACCGGAATTTCTTCGGGGAGCTATCGGCTGGTGCCGGACATTTCTCTCGATTCCTCACCCAACAATGCAGGCTACCTTTATTGCTCGAGCGATACCTCCGGATGGAGCTCGGGGCAGGAAGCCAGCTGCAACAGCGGGTTTCGCGATTCCAGCACTGACTACCTTACGGTGGCGGGGGGAACCAGTTTTGCCGCTCCGATCTTTGCGGGAATGCTGGCCATCATTAATCAAAAGGAGAATTCGACGGGACAGGGGCTGATCAACTCGACTCTGTATACGCTGGCCGCCAACTCGAGCGCGTATGCTTCCGCATTTCACGACATCACCAGCGGAGGGAACGAATGCACCGCGGGGTCGAGTTATTGCTCCTCGGCCGGCGAGTCGAAGTACTATGCGGGGACCGGGTACGACGAGGCGAGCGGCCTGGGATCGGTTGATCTTTATAACCTGATGACTTCCTGGACGGGCGGGAGTTCGGCATCTCTGGACGCCACAACCACATCCCTGTCGGCAGCCAGCAGCACACCGTCGTCGGGTGCAAGCGACACGATCACGATCACGGTCTCGCCGGAATCGAGTTCGATCACCACGACGCCCACCGGTACTCTGACGGTCACGGCTGACGGCACGACGCAGAGCTCTTCACTGGCGTTGTCCAATGGCTCGGCGACGTACACTTTCTCGTCGTCGACATCGGGAGCGCATGTCATAACGGCGAAATATTCGGGCGACTCAAAATTCGCGTCTTCGACCGGGACCGTCACCGTCGATGTGGGAGGGACAAGCGGCACCTCTTCGACGAGCAGCTTTGCGTTATCGGCCACCAACATGACCGTTTCACAAGGCAGTTCAGGAACATCGACGGTGACGATCACGCCGCAAAACTCTTATGCCGGCACCATCAGCTTCAGCTTGTCCACGGGCAGCACATCGCTGCTGGACTACGGATGCTACAGCATCGGAAACAGCTCGGGGGACGTCAGCGTGACGGCAAACACCGCCACGACGACGGCTCTCACGATCTACACCTCAGAATCTGACTGCAGCTCGACCAGTTCAAGCCAACGGAGGAGCGGAGTCCGGTTCTTCACACCCCGGAAAAATATTGCAGCAGGTGCTGACAAAACTCCATTCTCGCGCAGGATGTTTCCTGTCAGTGTGGCAATTGCCGGGGCTCTGTTATTTGGAATGCGGTCACGAAGAAAGAAGCTCTCCGATCTCCTGAGCCTCTTTATCGTGTTCGTTGTGCTGGGTTCTGCGCTGGGCTGCGGAAGCAGCTCCAGTTCCAGCTCTACTTCTACTTCTACAGATGTGGCAAAAGGAACATACTCCCTGACGCTCGATGGAACGGACACATCGAATTCGAGCATTGCTGACTCGACCAGCCTCACACTCACAGTCAACTAAGGCGACCGGATCGAAAATCAGTCTGGTGATTTGGGATGAGAACTAATGCACGCGGTCTTACCGATACAGGAGGTGTTCGCGAACACAACGGTTGATCGGCAACTGAAAGGACTGTGCTCGGGGATGTCCACTGAGAGAGGGATGTCCCCGAACGGGTGGAAAGGGAGCCAGGCGAGGGGGAGCTGGCGCTTCCACCCGGTGGGAGACCGGCGGGGTGGGCTCACCCGCCCCGGTCTTCCCCGAAGTTTGATCTTGCAGGTCCACCTCAACGGAAGTTGCATACACGGGTTTGCTGCGGTGCGAGAAGGAATGGCGCCGCATGAAGTATCGGGGGAACGACCACCAGGGAGGGATGTTTCCTCGAGAGCGGGTGGAAACGCCGCGACTGCAAGGTAGATCGCGGTTCTCCATTCGGGAAGGAGACCGGGGAACGGGCCATCCGGCCCCGACCTACTGGGTCTTCGGTGCATTAACTGAGCAAGGAATATATGCAACCTCTTTCACAGACCCGCAACATGTTCGCCGAGCGAACTACGAGCAACTCGGACGGCCCGATCGTACGCAGGCGCACAATGATCGACATTCTTCGTCATTACCGGCCCCATATCTTTTGTTTCCTGCTGGCATCGTTCGGCGATCCAAAGGCGGCGAAAGCTCTGACCCGGCGCTGGATGGAGACCGCATTCGAGAAGTGGAGCGATGACTGGGACGAATCGCATGCGCAAAAAGCACTGATGCGTATAGCCGTCAATCTGGAGAGAAGCCATTGGTGGAAGGTGCAACTCTGCTTGTGGCGAAATGTGGAGGTAAAGAGGGGACTGGCTTATCTGAACGAGTGGCTTCCGACGCTTCGGCTGCCGGCAGAGGATCAGATCCGGGCGAGGGGGCAGGTCAGGAGCGTGTGGAGCGGGGTAAGCCAACTGGGAAATCGGCAAAAGATCGTGTTTCTCCTGCACTGCGTCGAGAATATGACGATTGGCGAGATCGCCGAGGTTGCAGATATCGACGAATGGAGGGTGAAGGCGCTACTCTCCGAGGGGTTGGAGACGATCCGCATGGCGACGAACGAAGGATAGGCTCTTAAGGAAGCAGAGCCGTTTCAAATTTCGGGGGATCTGTCTCGACCGGCGCGCTCTTTCATTTGTACCTGAGGTCTATTCCAAGAAGAGCGGGAGCTGCGGACATTCCAACCCCCGGGGCTGGTCATTCAGTTTCCGCGGCTGCCTCGTCCGGGAGGAAGCGGATCAAGTCCTGGCGTTCCTGGGGGTTGGGTACACGGAAATCCATGTTGTTGCCTGGGACCAGGGTGTCTGGATCGGTCAGCCACTGCTCGAGCGACGCATCGGTCCAGACAATGTGCGCTTTGACCAGAGCCTGAGAGTAGGGGAAGCCGGCGATTTGCCCTGAGATTCGCCCGAAGACGCCATGAAGGCGCGGGCCTTCGCGATTTTGGTTCAGCGCATGACAGCCGGTGCATCGCTTTTGGAAGATTTCCCTGTCGCGCACTGGATCTCTCTTCTCCTGCCGGCGGCGCTGGAGTGCCCACCTGCAGAGTGTCCGTTCCATGCGCCCATCGGGTGAAAGCCTGGACATTGGCATCGGTCACACGCGCGCTCCATTGGATCATCCGATATTGGGGCAGCGGCATCTTCCGCTCCTTCGTTTCCTCGACGATCTTCGACATCAGAGTCTGTTGCTGATCGACGGAGTAGTGGTCCCAGGCGGAGAGGTTCATGTTCTTCCGGCCTTCGACAGTATCGCGCTCGATCAGCCATGAAACCGGGGCAAACCGAAACTGAAACGCGATCGTATACGGGGAGGCGGGTTGCCATAGAATGACAACGCGGGAGTTCGGCGCATGGGCAATCACCTCACCGCCGCGATGCTCAACGCGCTCGTTGATGGCGAGCTCACGGGACAGGAATTCGAGCGCGCGAATCGGCATCTCTCCAGTTGCTCAGCCTGCACCGGGAATGCGCTCGATCTCAGCTTGCTGAAGTCGGCCACGGCGAAAGCCGGACGGCGGTACGCGCCTCCTGCTCATTTGCCAGAGCGGCTCATGCGTCTGGCGGAGCGGAGAAGGTGAGGCCGGAGAACCCCGGCCACGCTGCGAAGAGCGGGACTATTACTGGATGGCCTGAAATTCTGGGATGGGCCGCTGCCGCTGTGCTTATTTTGATCTTTGCGGCCACCATGCTCGTGCAACGCAGCGGCCGGAGAAGGGATATCGCATCGGTCCAGGAGTCGGGGCTAGTCACAGAGGTCTTTGATCAGCACGTTGCAGCGCTGGCCGGAAACTTACCGCCGAAGGTGCTTTCGACGGACAGGCACACGGTGAAGCCCCGGTTTCAGGGAAAAATCCCCTTCAGCTTCAACCTGCCGGAGAACCTGCCCAAAGACACCATTCTCGATGGCGCGAATCTGACTTACATCGGCAGCCAGCCGGTGGCGCAGCTTCTTTACACCATCGGGCGGCACCGCGTGTCTCTTTTTTTGCGCGAGAAGTCCTCGGCGACTCCAGACAGCCCGTTTGCCGCGGACCACGCTGGGATGCTGGAGGGAACTCCAGCGCCGTGACTACGCTGACAAAGATTATCGATCACTCTATTTGTTGGGTTGAGCGGTATACGAGCTTCTTTGGCAAGCCGCCGTTTTGAGACTAAACGGCATCGCTTATGGCCATGCGCATAAATACGCCCCTGAACAGGCCCTGGCGTGCAGCGGCCTCTCACTGACGATATAACTGCGAACGATCTCTGCCAGAGGTGAGATGGTTCGATCACTGGGTAGAAAGGCATAACACAGAGCGGGGAGGCTGCGGAACTGAGTTGGTGGGGCATCTTGCGGCGTCGCCATCGCAGCTTCTTCGCCCATGATTTCCAGGGCCATCTCTTCAACTCTAACGACGCAGTTGTTGACCGGTAGCGCTACCGTAATAGAGAATTAGCCCATTGGCGGATGCAGGCATCGGCTGGCTCCATCCGCCGGCATCCGCTCCCGACAGTTCGCGAGGACAACGAGTGATCCACCGAAGAAAGTTTCTGAACACGCTCGTTGCGCTGGCCGCGGGCGTCGCCACCCGTGCTTCGGCCGCCGCGACCGGCATGCTGCTGAACGCGGGCGAGGGCGCAGATGCGAGCGAGGGCGCAGATGCGAGCGAGACGCGCCCGTTCCCGCGCCACGCGGTCAGGCTGGCGTCAAAATCGCTCATCGTAACCCTCGACGGCACAGACGGACTGCCGTTTCGCTATGAGTATGGCTGCGAAGCGATGTGGGGCGAGGACACAGGGGCTCCGATCAGCGCGATCGTGTGCCGCCTTCAGCCAAGAAGTTACGACACGATTCCGTTGAAGGCAGCTTCCGTTGTCCAGAGCCGGAAAGGTGTGGTGTTCAGATTCGAAGTACCGTGGCAGCAGGAGACCGCCTCGCAGTTCTCCCTGCGGTATGCGATCGAGGATGCGTCTGTGACGGTGACGATGCAGGATGTGGTCGAGCAGCCTGGGTTTGAGTTAATCGAGGTCGCACTGCCGAACCTGGTGACGGTGCGCGAGAGCGACGAGGGGGCGTGGATGGCGCAGGGCCGCGATGGCGGCTCGTTCGTGCGAGTCGCCCAGGCGAAGCCCTATCGCTATGAAGATGACGACAACTTCGGACGGATTAGCACCCAGCTTCCCATGGGAGCGGTTGGGAAGGGGAGCATCGGCTGCTCGATGGAGGTGACGGCGTTCATGGATGGAACGGAGACCGCGGTCGCCGGCGATGCGGGTAGGCGAAGCGCGCGCATAGGAACCATTCAGGTGTACCGGGTACACGGGGGGCGCTGCTACAACATGAACGACGGAGGCGACGCGGTGTGCGGAACGAAGGACACGCCGAATCTTCAGGTGGGCCAGACGCCGCGATGCAGGCTGGATTTTTACCGAGTGGATGACCCGGCGACTCCGTGGTTTCCGGCCGCCCGGCTGCTGCGCGCGCGAATGCCGTCGAACCCCACAGCATACTTCGACGACAAGTTCGTCTTCATGATTGGCGGCAAGCTGAAGGTTGAGCCGGAGCCTCGGACGACCTTCGCGCAGAGCGCCCGATTGATTCGTGATGTAGCCAGGCTCACCGACTACGCGCCCCAGGTGGCGTATATCAGCGGCTGGGTCTATAGCGGGCAGGACACGGGCTATCCATCCGAGGATGTGGTCAATGCCAGCCTCGGGACTTATGAAGAATTGATGACGCTAATGGAGCACTGCCGGAGCCTGAATGCAAACGTCAGCGTGAACGTGAACTATGACGATGCCTACAAGAGCAGCCCGCAGTTCGATCCTGCGTTCATCGCGCGGGAGCCGAACGGAGCGATCTGGAAGAGCCGCGCTTGGGATGGCGAGGACTCGTACGTGGTGGGGATGGCGAAGTACGTGCGCGGAGGCTGGGCTAAGCGGCGCATCGAAGCGACGATGGCGCGATACAAGATACGCGATGCGATGCTGATCGACGCCCTTTCGTGGTTCGCGATTCGCAACGACTGGGACCAGGCGCAGCCTGCGAGCGGATACAGGAACCTGGCGGATGGGAAATGGGTGATCCTCGACGAGTTTCGCAGACGCGGCGTTAACGTGACGTCGGAGCAGTTTCGCTATCCGATGGTGGGGAAGCTGGCGCTCTCGGTGAACGGGCCAGAGCCGCGCGACTGCCCTTTTGGCGGCGAGCCGATACCGCTAACGGCGATGATCTACCGTAAGTCGGCGGTCTATGGGGATTCAGGAGATGGCGTCTTCCGGCCGCAGCAGAACCTCTTTTGGAATAGCCGGCCGGGCGTTTGGTATGAGAATAAGACTGACCGAAAGGCCATCGCCGACTTCTATTACCTGGTCGTGCTGCCCTACAACAAAGTGCATCTGCTGGAAGTGCAGTCCTATGCGACGCGCGGAACAACGCGAGAGATTGGTCTGGAGCAAGATTCGAAGGTCTCCATGAACGCCGCCGGCTCCGCTTACACGGTAGTGTGGAAGGGCGCGACGATCACAAGCGATGAATCGACGACATGCCTGGTCGATGCATCTCGCATCGCGTTCTACTCGCGCAGCGGAGGCCGGCTGAGTCATCCCTTGCCCACGGACTGGCATGCCGCGCAGATGACGGCGCGAGCGCTGACTGTGGAGGGCCGCGAGCCATTTCCGGTGCAAATCCAGGATGGACAGATTGCCGTGGACATTCCCGCGCGCTTGCCTGTTATGGTGTATGCGTCCGCTGCGGCCATCCTTTCTCCCGAAGCCGCGGATGACAAGACACGATTTCTCGGACAGGCTGCTGCACGCTGATCATAAGGTTGATGCAGTGCGACCTGGCATTCAAAGAAATCGAGATGAAGGCCCGGGTCATTCGGCCCGAGAAGTGATGAGCGGCCGACTCTGATCCTCCGCAAGGCCAAACATCCGAACAAGTTGTTTCGACCGCAGGGAGTCCTGCCGCCGTTGTTTGTCTAAGGTAAGGCGCGACGTCCCCTTTGCTTCTTTGCGGGGCCAGCCTTCTTTGCGACCCGGCGAGCAGGCTTGGCAACCGGGCCCGCGGCAGTCTGGAGATCTTCGCGAGGCGTCTTACCTGCACTTGACTGGCGCACGACCAGGCTCGGAGCGAGCAGTATATTTCGTGGCTGAACCAGATTGTTAGCGACCAGGTCAAGCGCCACCTGAGCTGCCGTCTCGCCAAGCTGCGCGGTGGATTGATCGACGGAAGTGAGCGGGATATGGAGATACTTCGAATAGTTCACGTTATCAAAGCCGACGAACGCTATATCTCCCGGGATGGTAAGGCCTGCGTCCAGCGTGGCCTTGGTGGCGCCGATCGCGATCACATCGTTATGGCAGAAGACGCCGTTGGGCCTGGACCGTCGCTTTAGCAACCGCTGCATCATCTCGTAGCCGGCGTCGTCGGCCGGCAAACCTCCGCGGGCGCCGGAGAGAACCAGGTCCTCGCGCAGTTCGATGCCGCGCTCGCGCAACGCCTGCCGGAAGCCGCGAAAGCGCTCCGCCGCGGGACTGAGGTCGGGGCTGCCAATGTAGGCAAGCCGCCTGCGTCCGAGTTCGATGAGATGTTCGGTGGCCAGCTTGCCGCCGGCGTAATCGTCCGTGCCGACGAAGTTTGCGCGCAGGAGCGGAAATGGCCGATCGACGAGCACCAGCGGAGTATTTTTATGGTGCATGCCATAGAAGCCCTGCAAAGACGTTTGGCATGAGGCGAGCAGGAGTGCGTCGACCCCGCGCGCGAGCATCATGCGAATCTCGGATTGCTCGATCTCGGGGCTGTCTTCCGAGGACGCAAGAATGAGACCGTAGGAGTGTTTGCGCAGCGCGCCTCCCAGCGACTTGGCGAGCTCGGTGAAAAACGGATTGAGCAGGTCGGGTACGATGAGGCCGACCATGAAGGACTGGCCGGTCGCGAGACTTCGCGCCATCATATTCGGCTGATAGTCCAGCTCCTTCATACGCTTGAGAATGCGGTCGCGGGTCGCGTCGCTTATGTCGGTGAGGCCGCGCAGCGCCTTCGAGACAGTGATCAGGGAGACATTCAACTCCCTCGCAATGTCCTTGAGACGAACCGCCATCGGTGCTCCACTTGGAGAGAGGAGGGCTTTGAAATCGACGCGCCATGCGCCGGCAGAAGGCGCGCTGTAGTGAGCATACATCACCAGCCGAGGCATACGGTATCGCTAACCGCCGACGGCAGCTCCCGCATTGCGCCGGCACAAATCGACCCGGAGCTGTGATTCGTCCTATCTCCCGTTTCACTCCTATGGTGGAGTGAGCGGAATGCACGATGATGCCTTGGATGGACCGCCTTAGTCGTACATGCGATCAAGCGGCCGGCTGCCGGTAAGAAGTTCGTGGGCTCGTGCTTGCGACAAAGGCGTATGAGCGAGCGGCGATCAAAGCAGCCGCGAACGGGGCTACCGCCGCTGCACGTACGCCGATGCTGCTTAACCCGACCATGGGAGAATGCGAGCCCTTGAGGGCCTCCTGCGGGAGTTTCTCGGCGCGAAGCTCCGGTTCTCCGGCGCTTCGCTAAATCCTTGCAACGGTATCGCTACCGCCATTTGCCACTGAGAGGTTGTGCGAGGTTCCGTGGCCATGGAAACAAATCAGAACGGGATTAGTCCCAAAAAATAGTTGCCAATTACGTTAGCGATAGCGTAGAGTTGTCCGGCAATCGGCCCCTCGGTTCCCCGGGTTCGCGAGCCACAGCTTTTCTGTTGAAGTCCGGCACAGATATGCCGGGCCCGGAGGCGACGTTTTCGGAAGGGATGGAACTACATGACCCTTGATCGCCGCACATCTCAGACCGAGTCCGCGTGTCTGACCCGCTTTGCGGTTGAACGATACCCCTCGGCGAAGAGGGCGTGCGCAGAAGTGGAGCACTGGGATGACTTGCGGACTGAGCGGTACGTTGAGGGGCGGACGGTGATCGGCACAACGCTGTTCGTGGTCTTGGCGAACCGAAAGCCGGCCGGCCCGCATGAGCTCAGCGCCGATGGCTCCGATGAGCTCGTGTCGTCATGCGCGTCAGTGACGGGTACGGAAGATGGTAGTGCTTCACGGCGAGTGACGCAGGCCTAGGGGAGCGTGCATTGGGGCGTGTGGAGAAGGAAATCAAGGAGGCGTTATGAAGGGGATGGCAGGGCTACTTTCTCGAAACTTTATTTTTGCGCGGATCATACCGCTCGCATGGCTCGGCGTGGCGTTGATCCATGCGCCACTTGGATTCTCACAATCGAGCACGAGCGCGCGGCTCACCGGCTCCGTCACCGACCCCAGCGGGGCCGCATTGGACCACATAAAGATAACCGCACATGACTTGGAGACCAACCTCGATGTGGTTGTTGAGAGCGACAGCGCGGGAAACTACGCCTTCAATTCCCTGCCGGTTGGAAAGTACAAAGTGACCGCGGAGGGCAATGGCTTCGCGCCCCTGATCGAAACCGGCGTCGAACTGACGGTCGGGCAAACGGCTACGCTCAACCTCTCGTTGAAACTGGGTGGATCGCAGGAGACCGTCACGGTTGCAGGGGGAGCCGACCTGATCAACACCACTTCGGCCGAGATCGGGCAGACGATCGGCGAGGAGACGATCAAGGAGCTGCCGCTGAATGGCCGGGACCCGGGAGCGCTGGTCTTTCTGGCCGCCGGGGTCACGAACGAGTTGAACAGCGAGGCGTCCACGCTGCAGGCGACCAATTCGTTTCCGAATGAGTCCGGCGCCTCGGCGGGCGGCCAGAGGCAGGGAAGCACCTGGTACCTGCTCGACGGCGTCTCCAACATGGACACTTATACCCTGCTGTCGCTGCCGTTTCCCAATCCTGACGCGACGCAGGAGTTCCGTGTGGTCTCGAACAACTTCGATGCGAGCAATGGATTCGCGCCGAGCGCGATCGTGAGCATTCAAACCAAATCGGGAAGCAATACGTTGCATGGCGGCGTGTTCGAGTTCATTCGCAACGACTACTTCAATGCCGCAAATCCATTCACCGGACTGAGAGATCCTCTGAAGCGAAATCAGTTTGGCGGTTATGCGGGAGGCCCGGTCTTCAAGAACAAGCTGTTCTTTTTTGCAAACTACCAGGGGACGCGGGAGAGCACGACGTCGGAGACGAATACCGCCTACACGCCGACCCAGGCAGAACGCAACGGAGACTTTACCGCGCTGCTTACCGTGACGGACGCGAATGGAAACCCCGCTCCGATCGTTCTACCGGCGCCTTTCGTCGGCAACAAGATCGATCCTTCGGAGTACAGCCCCGGGGCGGTCAAGTTGCTGCAGTACATTCCGGTCGGTCAGAATGCAACGACGGGCTATACCAATTTCGCTTTGCCGAAGCAACCTACTTTGTTCAACGAAGTGACGGCTCGTCTGGATTACAACCTCAACGATAAGCATCGCTTCTTCGTGCGCAGTTTTCAGAATGACTACAACCAGGTGGGCGAGACGCTGCCGAACAACTTGCTGGCTGGCATTCTGGGCTCGAATGGCGTGTTTCTCAACGAGGTGCTCAACCATACCTGGACGATCGATGCAAACACTCTCAACACTCTGGCGCTGGGGTATGTGAGCTACGACTTCCACACCGGCACGGCACTGAAAAACGCCAGCGGCCAACCGCTCTGCCTCTCTGAGTTCATCAATGTGGCAGACCCGCCGAATGCGTGTTACATAGAAGACCTGAATGTACTGGCGAGCGGGACCTCGAGCCCGTATCTACCGCCCACTGGGTTTACCTCGTTTTCGAGCAATCCGGACAATACCAAGCGGCGCGACTTCAGCCTGACTGAGACCTTCACGAAGATCATTGGACGGCATACGCTCGCCGCCGGAGGGGATATCTTCCATCGGCACCACACGGAGCAATCGCTGTTCTATGAGAGCCCGATCATCGGTTTCAACGGGGAGTACGATAACGGCGTTCCCTTCGCGGATTTTCTCCTGGGCAAGGCGGACTCCCTGTTCCAGGGCGCGGGGGAGGCAGGCGCGACCTCGCAATGGATGTTCGGGGTTTATGCGCAGGATCAATACAAGGTCACGCCGAAAGTGACCGCGACGATGGGGCTGCGGTGGGATCCGAACACTCCGGCGGTGATCGCCGGCGGACGCGGGGCCGATTATGTTCCGGGACAGCAGAGCACGCGTTTTCCAAATGCGCCGCTCGGCCTGGTCTTTCCCGGGGATACGGGAATTCCGGACAGCCTTTATAACGCCAGCTATGGCTACTTCGAACCGCGCATCGGTATCGCCTGGACCATTACTCCGATGACTACCCTGCGGTCTGCCTTCGGCATGTTCACCAGTCCGATGGAAGACGCCTTCTACCAGCGAGTGTGGGACGTGGCGCCCTTTGAGCCGAGCTACAGCCCGCCCTCGAGCACGACCGAGTGGGTTCCGTTCGACAACCCCTGGACGAACTTTACGGGGGGACCGGGGCTTGTGGCGGGAAAGAGTCCATTTCCTCCATTCGCCGGACCGCAGCAGAACCCGCCCAGCACCTCTACCTTTGGCGGCGGTGCGGGAGTTCCCGCGACGTTCATACCTAACCTGAAGCTGGGGGTGACGGAGAGCTGGAACGTTTCGGTCGAGCAACAGTTCTCGAAGTCGCTGGCCCTGCACGTTGCGTATGTGGCCAGCGAGTCCTATCACCAGGCGACCACGGTCGACCGGAACCCCGGCATGCCGGGACCTGCCGGACAGGCATACGCCGACCGGGGGATCCGCTTCAATTCAAACTTCGGGGGAATTATCCAGGTGCAGGATGGCGGTACGGCAAGCTACAGTTCACTGCAGGCCGGACTGGAACATAAGTTCTCCCACAGCGTCCAGTTCCAGACTAACTTCACGTGGTCGAAGACCACGGATGTAGGAGGGTCGGGGGATCCGGACTTTGAATCCAGCGTCAGCGATCCGTTCGATATCCGACACGACAAAGGGCCTTCCAGCCTGAACGTTCCGTTCGTATGGGTAACTTATGGTGTGTACCAGGCACCTGGGTTCAGGAATCGCGACTTTCTAATGAGGAATTTCCTTGGCGGCTGGGAGTGCAGCGCGATCTTCACGGCGGAGTCGGGCGAACCCTTCACGATTAACGGAGGCAACGGCAACAACAACTCCGGATACGACGAGGGACAGGATCGGGCTGATGTGGTTCCCGGTGTCTCGCGGAACATCCGGCAGGGCGGCAAGAGCCATTGGCTGAACAATTACTTCAACACTTCGGCATTCACCCAAAATGAGGTTGGCACACCAGGAAACTCACCAAAATTCTCTATCCAGAATCCTCCGGATCGGGATGTAGACCTGGCACTTATCAAGAATTTCAGCTTCCACGAACGTTACCGGACGCAGTTCCGCTGGGAGATGTTCAATGCGACCAATACGCCCAGTTACGGTCAGCCGGATAACAATCCTACCGACAGCAACTTCGGTCAAATCTCCGGTATCGGCCCGATCTCACCTCGTGTCATGCAGGGAGGGCTGAAGATCGCTTTCTAGTCAGTCTTCATCCACCACGAGAGGGGCGCTGCCTTCATACTCCACAAGGACTATCTATCGAGCTTCGGCTATCGGAACACAGGCACCGGCCAGCTGCGCGTGTACAGTCTTTTGCTTGCCGGTCCCTCCGCCCCCCGTGCCCAATACCCTCCGTGCCGTGCGCAATGAGGACCACATGGTGCTGAACTGGAATCACGTTGCCGATTCGGTTATCGTTGCCCCTACCTATACAATCGAGATGAGGGAAGCAGGACAGCCCTGCATCTTGGCCTCCGGCCCCCCCGCGCTATTAACCGTGGCCACGTCAGATTCAGCGCAGGCCGAGTTCGCGTTCTCGCCGCTGACAACAACGGCGTCAGTGCACCTTCTCGGCCCGTCGCGATCACTCTCATCCGCAGCGCAGCCCGGCCACATCATGCCTACGCGATGCTATCGAGGTTGGAGGAGTGTAAAAACCGCGAAATAACTCCTCAACGAACTTCTCAGTGAGGATACTTGTGGCGTTGAGATATCGAGGTGTATTAGCCTTTCAGCTTGCAGGAGCGATGGACGTACGGCAGTGCTGCTGTCTTGCCGTGTTGGGGTTGGCGGTGCTCGTTCGGAGCTACGCCGCTGCGCAAGTATCTTTCGCGGCTGGTGGTCCAGCACGACTTGGCTCGACAGTTCAATCGGCAAGATCGGAAGCTCCCGCTCGTCGAATTTGGGGCGATCTGGGCAATGGGTGGTATGCGAATCCAATTCTGCCTGGCGATTTCAGCGATCTCGATGCGATCCGCGTGGGACAGAACTACTATGCGATTTCATCGACCATACAGTATTCGCCGGGGATGGCGGTACTGCAGTCGCACGACCTGGTGAACTGGACGATTATCGGACATGTGGTTCCGGACCTGACGGCACTCGATCCACAACTAAACTGGGACAAGATGAGCCGGGCGGGACGGGGAA
>Ga0181537_10003481_pt1 | contig 13449 bp, 7 predicted proteins | sample PEATcosm2014_Bin_39_FD_119765 | JGI IMG/M metagenome (GOLD analysis project Ga0181537, IMG submission 119765) | Peatland microbial communities from MTU Mesocosm Facility, Houghton, MI, USA - PEATcosm2014_Bin23_10_metaG | ecosystem: Environmental > Terrestrial > Soil > Wetlands > Peat | place...
CCACGGTGCGGTTGGCGGCGTGCAGCATCGCATAGTTGTCGGAATTCACCGGGATGTTGGTGTGCACGTTGCCGTCGCCGGCATGCATATGCAGTGCGACGAAGACGCGTCCCTGCAGCACGCGTTTGTGCACCGCCTCGCACTCGGCGAGCACCTGCGTGAATGCCGCGCCGGCGAAAATGCGCCTGAGTGCCTGCTGAACCTCGGATTTCCAGCTCACCCGGATGCTGCGGTCCTGCAGACGATCGAAAATAGCTCCCGAATCGTCGGCCGGCGGCTCGATCTCGAGCGCTCGGAGAGAGCTCTGCGCCGCGCGCACCGGGGTGTCCATGGCGCCGAGCAGATACAGCCAGCGCGAGCGCACGCGGCCGAGCAGCTCGCGGACTTCGGTGCGACGGCCCAGGTCGACGTCCGCGGTCTTGCCCGGCTTTATCTCGCCGGAGAAATAATCGTCGAGCGCATCGAGCAGCTCGAGTTTGTTGCGGATGGAGAGGTCGATATTGATCCGCTCGATGGCATCGGTGTATTCGCCCAGGCGGTCGAGCGGAATGACCACATCCTCGTTGATCTTGAACGCGTTGGTATGCCTGGCGATCGCGGCAGTGCGAGCGCGATCGAGCCAGAACTTGCGGCGCGCCTCGGGACTGACGGCGATGAAGCCCTCGCCGGAGCGCGCATTCGCGAGGCGCACGACGTGCGATGTCGCGGCGGCGACCTCTGCATCGTCCGCGCCGACGATATCGCCGAGCAGCACCATCTTTGGCAATGCACCGCGCTTCGATTTGGTGCTGTAGCCGACGGCGCGCAGGTAGCGTTCATCCAAATGTTCGAGACCGGCGAGCACGGCGCCCTCGAGCCTGGCCGTCGACCCGAGGTACTGTGTGATCTCGACGATGCTCGGAATGGCGTCGCGCGCCTGGCCGAAAAATTCCAGGCAGACGGTGCGGATGTGTTTCGGCATGCGATGCACGATCCAGCGCGCCGCCGTGATGAGTCCGTCGCAGCCCTCTTTCTGGACTCCGGGAAGGCCCCCCAAAAACTTGTCGGTTACGTCCTTGCCGAGGCCGGTCTTGCGGAACGCCGCACCCGCAATTTCGATGCGCTCGCTGCGCAGTATTTTCGCCTGCTCAGGAGCGGCGCGGCCGTCCTTCCAGACGAGATCGAAAGAGGCGAGCGCCACCTCGTGAATCTTGCCCAGATTGTGATTGAGCCGCGTGACCTCGAGCCAGTTGCCGTCCGTGTCGACCATGCGCCACCACGCGAGATTGTCGACCGCGGTTCCCCACAGCACGGCTTTCTTGCCGCCGGCGTTCATGGCGATATTGCCGCCCACACAGGAGGCGTCCGCCGAGGTGGGATCGACGGCAAACACGAAGCCGGCACGCTCCGCGGCTTCGGACACGCGCTTGGTAACGACGCCCGCCGCCGAGAAGATACTCGCCGCGCCCGAAGCTACGCCGGGCAGATCGACGGTTTCGACGCCGCCCAAGGTGTCGAGCTTTTCGGTGTTGATCACCGCCGACCACGGCGTCAACGGCACCGCGCCCCCGGTGTAGCCGGTGCCGCCGCCCCGCGGAATGACGGTGAGTCTCAGTTCGATGCAGGCGCGCACCAAAGCGGCGGTTTCCGCCTCGGTGTCCGGCGCCAGCACCAGAAACGGCAGCTCGACGCGCCAGTCGGTCGCGTCGGTGACATGGGCAACTCTCGAGAATGCGTCGAAGCGGATATTGTCCGCGCGGGTGTGCCGGGCGAACAGGCGGCGCGCCTTGCGGCGCATTTGCTCGATTTCGACGAAGCGCCTTTCAAAATTCGCCACGGCTTCGCGCGCGGCGTGCAGCAGCTGCCCGACCTTCGCGTCCCGTTCCGCATCGGCCTTATCGCGGCGTTTGTCCAATTCGTGCAGGCGGTGGTGCAGTGCTTCGATGAGCTGGCGTCGCCGCTTGGGGTTGTCGAGCAGATCGTCCTGCAGGTACGGATTGCGGTCGACCACCCAGATGTCGCCCAGGACCTCGTACAGCATGCGCGCCGACCGGCCGGTGCGCCGCTCGGCGCGCAGTTCGTCGAGTATTGCCCATGCGGCGCCGCCCAGCAGCCGGATGACGATTTCGCGGTCGGCCAGGGAGGTGTAGTTGTACGGAATTTCGCGCAGCCGCGGCTCCGGCTCGCGTTCTTCGCGGCGGCGCCCAAACTCGGGCAAATTTGCGACGGCGTTCATATTGCGGGGATTTTACGCATGAAACGACCGCTCATGTGTACCTCAAGTCGGCAGATGCGCGGCCGTTAAGCAGGCCATGCAGCACCCTTCGAGCAAACCGAGGAGCGGCGCGCCGGACGAATCGGAGCCCTGCCAGGCTGTGCGCCGGCTGTTGGAGCAGCGTCTGGCCGACGATGAGCTGGAGGTGCCGCTGCTGCCGGAAATTGCCGTTCGGGTCGTGCGTGCCGGGTCCAAGGAGTCGACCGATGCCCGCCAGCTCGCGGACATCATCAACGCGGACCCCGCGCTCACCATGTATGTGCTGCGCATCGCGGCATCGGCGGCCAAACGGCCGCTATCGCCCATTGTCACATTGCCGCATGCGGTCGCGTGGTTGGGACTCGACGAAGTGGCGAATATCGCCTTCACTCTGGCGCTGCAGGGCAAAATGCTCGACGTCAAAGGGCAGCAGCACAAGGCGCGGCGGCTGTGGCGCCACTCGCTGGCAAGCGCTTTGTGGTCGCGTCAGCTGGCGCACATGCTCGCCGAAGAAACCGGCCTTTGCTATCTCTGCGGCTTGCTGCACAACATCGGCCGGGTCGTGACGTTGGGCGCGGCCCACGAACTCGCCCGCCAAGCGGGCAGCAAGCTTGCGGGCGAGGACTATGACCGGCTGATCGAGACATTTCATCGCCGGATCGGCGCGCATGTCGTGGCAGCCTGGGAGCTGCCGCCGCCGGTGCTGACTGTGACCACGGGATGGGAAAGCCATACGGCCACGGGTCCGGCCAGATTCGAATGCAATGTCATCAACGTCGCCCATGTTCTCGCCGACTTCACGTTGCAGGGATCGACGCACCTGGCCCGCGACCTGCTCATGACGCATGCGGCGTATCGCGACCTCGGATTGAGCGCAGCCGACGGCGAGCCCTTGTTCGATTCCGCAGCAGCCATCAACGCCGAATTGGATCGTTACCTCGCACCGTGACGCCGGCGCGGCCGCCGTCCCCAGGCGGCGGTGCCGATTTGCGAACTTTCAATGTGCGCCGCGCTCGATTATGTTGGGCGCATGAAACACAATACGCAGGTCAATCATCCGCCCGCCGTAGCGGTGCCCGCGGACAATCGTCCGTTGGTCGCGCCCATCTACCAGTCGGTCAAATTCTCATTCGACGACACCGGCGAGACGCTGCGCTACCTGCGCGGCGAGCGCGAAGGGTTCTTCTATTCGCGTTCGGCGAACCCGACGTTGCTGCAATTGCAGCTGCTGCTCGCGCAGCTGCAGGGCAGAGACGACTGCTTGCTGACGGGGTCGGGCGTCGCGACGATTGCGGCGAGCCTGCTGGCGCTGTGCAAGCAGGGCGACCACGTTCTCGCCTTCATCGAGTCGTACGGGCCGACCCGCTATATCGTGCAGCATCTGCTCGCGAAGTTCGGCGTCACGCATACGATGCTGTCGATCGAAGATCTCGAGGGCATCGAGCGCGTTTTGCTCGGCCAACCGACGCGTCTCGTGGTGTTCGAGAGCCCGACCAACCCGGTCACCAAGATCGCCGACATCGAACATCTGACGCGCCACGCGCGCCGTGCGGGGGCTCTGACGGTGCTCGACAACACATTCGCCGGCTTTCACAACCATGGCGCCTATGACATCGATATCTATCTGCACAGCCTGACGAAGTACGCGTCGGGCCATGGTGATGTGATGGGCGGCGCCATCATCGCGCGCGCCGCGCTGATCGCCGGGATGCGCAAGGACATCGTGTCGATGGGCCCGACGCTCGATCCGCACGCCGCCTTTCTGATCCAGCGCGGTATGCGCACGTATTTCCTGCGCTACGAGCGCCAGTGTGCCAACGCGCTCGCGGTGAGCGAATTCCTCAAAGGCCATCCTCGGGTGAACAGCGTCCACTATCCGGGGCTCGCAACTCATCCGCAGCATCTGCTGGCGCGCCGGCAGATGCGCGACTTCGGCACCGTCGTGACGCTCGAGCTGCAGGGCGGCATCGAGCAGGGCGCGCGATTCGCCGAAGCGCTGCGGTATTTTGCGATCTCGGCGAGCGTCGGCTCCTCGGAGTCGTTGGTGATGCCGCCGCAGCTGCTCGGGGGCAACGAGTACACGCCGGAGCAGCGTGCCGCCTCGTTGATCGGCCGCGGCACGGTGCGGCTGTCGATCGGCCTCGAAGACCCGGAGGATCTGATCGAGGACTTGACCCAGGCGCTGACCACGGCCTTTATTTGACATATTCCCCTAAAGCATCCTCGCCTCGTGCCGATCTAAGAGGATTGACGCGCAAAGAAGGGGTGTTCCGTGGGTCTCGAATCGGCTGTAGTTCTTTCCGCCTTGCATCCCCAGGTGGCCCGCGACTATCTGAGTGAATCGCTGGCCGGCCCGCAAACCATCGCACCCCTCCCGCGGGTCTGCGCGCAGCTCGCGCAGCTCACCGCGCAAGAGGCCACCGATGCAGCCCAATTGGCAAAATTGATCCAATCCGATCCGGTATTGGCCGGCGAGCTCATGCGGGTCGCCAATTCTCCGGCGCTACGGCCGCGCAGCCCGATCGTCTCGTTGCAGCAGGCAGTTTCCTGGCTCGGGGTTGCGGAAGTGCGCAACATTGCGATGGCGGTGATGCTGCGCGGCGAAGTATTCGTCGCGCCCGGGCATGAACCTGAATCCGAGGATTTGTGGCGCGAGGCCTCGTTGGCGGGTCTGTGGGCCAAAGAGATCGCACGCGAACGCCGCAAGCACGTTGAAAGTGCGTTTCTCGCCGCCTTGATGCATCGCACCGGGGCCGCCCTCGCACTCAAGATTCTGTCGCGTTTCGAAATGGAACAGCGCACGGTCATGGACGCGCGCACGTTTGGCAACCTCGTGGTCGAATTCGAACCGTCCTTCGGCCGCCTGTTGATGGACAGCTGGCTGCTGCCGAAGGACGTGCAGGCCGCCGCCAGCGATTGGCGCAACTACCGCGAATCGGAGCACAGCGATCTTGCGGGGACCGTTCACGCGGCGCACCTCCTGGCCACGCACACCATGCACCCGCAACTGCTGACCGAAGAGGTGGTGATCGAGAGTCCGGTATTCGAACAATTGGGCGTGTTCCCGGACGCACGTCGTCGCATGCTGGCGAAACGCGAACAACTCCGCGATTTGGCAGGCATGTAACGTGGCGCAGGAGTCGTTCGATTTTCTGTGCGTGGGGTCGGGACCCGCAGGCCAGAAAGCGGCGATCCAGGCGGTCAAGGCTGGGTTTCGCGCCGCCATCATCGAACGCGAGGCGCAGGTCGGCGGCTCCTGCCTCCTGTCGGGAACGATTCCGAGCAAAGCGCTGCGCGAGCAGGCACTGCGCTATCGCCGCATGCAGGGCAGCGCATCGTCGTTGGCGGTGGAGTTGCGCGGCGACGCGCCGTTGTCGGCCTTGCTGCATGGCGTCGAGATCGTGATCGCGGCACAGGACCGCTACCTGCAGGCGCAACTCGCGCGCAACCATGTCGAACTCATCCGCGGCCACGCGGTATTCGTGGACGCGAATTGCCTCGAGGTGCAGCGCTTGGACGGTACGCGCACGACCCTGCGCGCACCGCGCGTATTGCTCGCGACCGGATCGCGGCCGCGGCATGTGCCGGCGATCGAAGTGGACCACGAACACATCCTGGACAGCGACTCGATTTTGAGCCTGCCTTACATACCGCGATCCATGGCGGTGCTCGGCAGCGGCGTGATCGCATGCGAGTACGCCTCCATTTTTGCGGCATTGGGCTGTGCCGTCACGCTGATCGACAAGGCGCCCGAGCCCTTGGGATTTCTCGATCCGGCGCTGCGCGCCGGGTTTGTGGCGGGGTTTGAGGCGATGGGCGGGCGCTACCTCGGCGGCACCGAGGTCGCGGGCGCAAGATTCGACGGCTTCTCGCAGGTCGAAGTGCAACGGCGCGGCACCGATGTGCTGCGCGCCGACATTGTATTTGCCGCGTTCGGCCGCGTTGCCAACCTCGACGGAATCGGCCTCGATCGGCTGCAACTCGCGATCAGCAGCCGCGGGCACGTGCAAGTCGACTCGCGTTTCGCGACCAACATTCCGGGCATATTCGCGGCCGGCGATGCCATCGGACCGCCCGCGCTCGCGTCTGCTGCCGCCGATCAGGGCCGCCGCGCCGCGCTTGCGGCGCTTGGCCTGCCGCCGCCGGCCGCCACCAGCCTGGTGCCGAGCGGCGTATATACCATTCCGGAGATCGCCTGCGTCGGCCTTTCGCAGAACGAGGCGGCGGCAAAAAAGATCGACTTGATCGTCGGCCGCGCCGGCTTCGCCGAGGTTGCGCGCGCACACATTGCCGGCGAACCGGGCGGGTTCCTGGCGCTGCTGTGCGAGCGCAGCACGGCGCGGGTTCTTGGCGTGCAGGTGGTCGGCGAGGGTGCCACCGAACTCGTGCATCTCGGTCAAGCGGCGGTCGCCGCCGGCGCCACGGCCGACTTCTTCATCGAACAAATATTCAATTTCCCGACCATGACCGAAGCGTACCGGATCGCGGCCTTCGATGTGCTCAAGCAGCGCGCGGCGCAGCCGAGCCATCTCAAACTCGCGCACGCGACGGGCTAGCCGCGTCGGGCTAGAGATTGCGAATCAGGATATCGCCGAACTCGCTGCACTTGACCTCGGTGGCGCCCTCCATCAGGCGCGCGAAATCGTAAGTCACCGTCTTCTGGGCGATTGTCTTATCCATGGCGCCGATGATGGCGTCGGCTGCCTCGAGCCATCCCATGTAGCGCAACATCATCTCGCCCGACAGGATGACCGATCCAGGATTGACCTTGTCGAGATCCGCGTACTTCGGGGCGGTTCCGTGCGTGGCTTCGAATACCGCGTGTCCGGTCAGATAGTTGATGTTGCCGCCCGGCGCGATGCCGATGCCGCCGACCTGGGCGGCCAAGGCATCGGACAAATAGTCGCCGTTGAGATTCATGGTCGCGACCACGTCGAACTCATCCGGGCGCGTCAGCACCTGTTGCAGCGTGATATCCGCAATGGCATCCTTGATGATGATCTTGCCCGCTTTCTTGGCGGCATCCATCTGGGCGTTGGCTTCTTTATCGCCCTTCGCGGCCTTGATGCGCTCCCATTGCTCCCAGGTGAAGACATCGGCGGGAAATTCCTTCTCGGCGAGGCTGTAGCACCAATTCCGAAATGCACCCTCGGTGAATTTCATGATGTTGCCTTTGTGCACGATGGTCACGCTCTTGCGCTTGTTGGCAATGGCGTAGGCCACCGTCGCGCGGAACAAGCGATCCGTGCCTTCCTTCGAGGCCGGCTTCAAGCCGATGCCGGAGCTGTCGGGAAAACGGATCTTGGCGTACTGCTTCGGAAAGTTGGCCTTGAAGAGGTCGAGGAATTTCCTGGCGTCCGCCGAGCCGGCCTCGAACTCGATCCCGGCATAAATGTCTTCGGTATTTTCACGGAAAATAACCATGTCGACCTTCTCGGGCGCCTTGACCGGAGAGGGTACCCCGCGAAACCAGCGCACGGGCCGCAGGCAGACGTATAGATCCAGCAATTGGCGCAGCGCCACATTGAGCGAGCGAATCCCGCCGCCCACCGGAGTGGTCAAAGGGCCCTTGATCGAGATCAAATAGTTGCGGCAGGCAGCGACCGTCTCATCCGGCAACCAGGTGTTGTAGGTTCGGTTGGCCTTTTCGCCGGCGTACACCTCCATCCATTGAATCTTGCGTTTGCCGCCGTAAGCCTTTTGCACGGCGGCGTCGAATACCCGCACGCTCGCGCGCCAGATATCGCGGCCGGTGCCGTCGCCCTCGATGAACGGAATGATGGGCTGGTCCGGCACGTGCAACTTGCCGTTCGAGATGGTGATTTTTTCGCCCGCGGCGGGGATTTCAACATGCACCGGTTTTGCGTCTGACATTCATCGCTCCTGTGAAATCGCCTGCAATGCTAGCATGCGCGACCGGAGACACGCATTGCGCACACTCACCTCGACCCCCGCGAAGGACGGCTTCCGCATGCCTGCGGAATTCGAACGGCATTCAGGCTGTTGGATGCTGTGGCCCGAACGCCCCGACAATTGGCGTTCGGGCGCCAAACCGGCTCAAGCAGTATTCGCACAGGTCGCCGCGGCGATCGCGAGCGGCGAGCCTGTTACCGTGGGCGCCTCGGCAGCGCAATTCCAAAACGCCCGAGCGCGGCTGCCGCGCTCGGTGCGCGTCGTCGAGATGAGCAGCAATGACGCTTGGATTCGCGACTGCGGACCGACCTTCGTCATCGATTCGAAGGGCGGGCGCCGCGGCGTCGATTGGACCTTCAACGCCTGGGGCGGCCTGCACGGCGGATTGTATTTTCCGTGGGATCGCGACGATGAAGTCGCGCAGAAGGTGCTGGAAATCGAAGGCGCGGATCGATACCGCACCTCATTCGTGCTCGAGGGCGGCGCGATCCACGTGGACGGCCAGGGCACGTGCCTGACGACCGAGGAATGCCTGCTCAATGCGAACCGCAATCCGGAGCTCACCCGGGGCGAAGTGGAGGAGCAGTTGCGGCGTTATCTCGGGATCAGTTGCGTCATCTGGCTCGGCCGCGGCGTATATCTCGACGAGACCGGCGGTCACATCGATGAGCTGGCCTGTTTCACCGCACCCGGACATGTTGCGCTGACCTGGACTTTGGATCGAGAGGATCCGCAATACGAGATTTCCCAGGACGCATACCGGCGCTTGAGCAAGGCGCGCGACGCGCGGGGCCGGGCGCTCAGCATTCACAAGATCCATCAGCCGGGCCCGCTGTACATGACGGCCGATGAGGCGGCGGAAATCGACCGGCGCGCGGGCAGCCGCCCGCGCGAGGCGGGCGACCGCTTGCCGGCGTCGTACATCAATTTTTACATCGCGAATAAATGCGTCGTCATGCCGCTCTACGACAAGCGCCACGACCCGGCGGCGAAGCGCGCGCTGCAGCGGTTATTCCCGACGCGTAAAGTGATCGGAGTCGCCAGCCGGGAGGTGCTGTTGGGCGGGGGTAACATTCACTGCATCACGCAGCAGGTGCCGCGTCCGGCCGGCCGTTGACGGAGCAAAATGGAACTTTGCTGCGCGCGCGCTCTCGAAAGTCATTATTCTACGCAGCCTAAATCCTCCTTCTGCCCACAATATTGGAAGCCGTAGTGCACTCAATGTTCGATCGATACGCGCGCAAATCATTGAGCGCATTGCCATGCGCGGTCCTGGTCCTGGCCGGCTGCCATCACAATAACCTCAACAGCGGATACGGCATCGCCTGGGTCACGTTGGGCACCAACGCAACGCCGGACGATTTCGCCGCCTACACCGTCAACGTCGATTCGGTGAGCCTGACCGGCGTCAACAACGGAGTCATTACCGCGGTATCGACGGTCGAAACCGTCGACTTCACCAAGCTCAAAGACATCTCCGAGCTGTGGAGCGCCGCGACCATCCCGAACGACACCTACACCTCGGCCTCGATCGTTCTCGACTACACCGGCGCGAATATCTCGGTCAGGGTCAACGGTGTGCCGACCAAGGCGACCATCGTCGATCCGAGCGGTGCGGCCGTGACCTCCCAGACGATCAACGTTACTTTCGATCCGAGCCATAAACTCATCGTCGAGCCGACCACCGCCACCAGCGACGCGCAGCGGCTGGCCATCAATTTCGATCTGGCCGCCTCGAACACGGTGGGCTTGGGTGACAACCCGCCGTTCGTCGTCGTCAAGCCGTTCATGACGATTTCAACCAGCGCGCCCGATACCAAGCAGGTGCTGGTGCGCGGTCCGTTGGTGAACTCGAGCCTTGGGCTGCAGACCTACACGGTCTACATCCGGCCGTTCTTCGACGAGGTGAATGCCCTCGGATCGCTGACGATGTTCAATGACGCAAATACCGTTTTCGTCATCAACGGCACGACCTACCTCGGTGCGGCGGGCATCAATGTCCTGTCGCAATTGTCCGCCGGTACGACCATGACCGAGGCCTACACGAACTATGTGCCGACATTGACCCTGACCGGCGCAGTGACGGCGGCGAAGTACGAACCCACCTTCGTGGTCGCCGGAAGCACGCTCGAGGACTTCTACACCCAGGGTCTCGAAGGCGATGTAATCGCCCGCAGCGGCAACAGCCTCACCCTGCGCGGCTCGACGTTGCAGTTCAACAACGGCACCAGCCAATACAATGACGCCGATGCCATCGTACTGCTCGGACCGAGCACTCTGGTGACGGCCGAAGACGCTCCGACGCTCGAGGGACTCAACTACAATTCGGTTTCCGTCGGCCAGCACATCATCGTTCGCGGCATCTATTCGCTGCCGACATCGGGCGTTGTGACTGTGGATGCCACGGGCGCATCGAGCACCAACACGGGATCCGTGCGAATCCAGTCGACGCGGTTGTGGGGGACGCTCGATTCCACGGCCGCGGGAAGTCTGCTGCTGAATCTCGAGACCATCAATGATTGGCCGGTGACCGACTACAATTTCACCGGCAACGGGGCCGCCGCCATAACTCCGGCGAGTTATGTGGTCGATACCGCCGGCGCGACCGTCCCAACGGGTCTGACGCCCGGTGCGCCTGTGGCGATCGACGGCTTTACCACGCCATTCGGGTCGGCGCCGCCGGATTTCAACGCGTTCAGCATCAACACCGAACTCTCGGCTCCCGCGAGTCTGCAAGTCGAGTGGACCAGCGCCGGTACCACCACCCCCTTCGCGACCCTGTCGGATGGAGGGTTGACGATCGACCTGGACAACCCCAAGCTCGCCTCCGCCGTGATTCTCATCGGCTCCGAAAGCATCGACCTCAAGTCTTTGCCGGCGAGTCCGTCGATCGTGCCGGCGCCGCCGCCGGCGCCGACGCCGGGCTTGGCGCCCGTATTCCTGCCATCCTTTGCAATCGGCAATCTCACCTCTACGGCGGATACCATCGCCGTTGCCGTCTACAACGAATTTGCTGGTTTCGCGTCGCATGCGCCCACCGCCTTGGTGGCCGCCACCCCGGCCCTGCGCTTCGTGGCCACCGGCCTCTATAATCGGGGCAGCAACACCTTTACTGCCACCAGCATCAACGTCGTGAACTAAACTAGCTCCCCATCATGGGGAAACTCAGTTTACGGCTTGGAATCGTCTGGGCATTCGCGTCGCTGTGCCCATGGCACGGCGCCGCTGCCGTTGCCGCTGACACCCGTCCACGGATTTGTCTGGTGCTGTCCGGCGGCGGCGCGCGCGGTATGGCGCATATCGGGGTTCTCAAGATCCTGGAGGATCTGAAGATTCCGATCGACTGCATCGCCGGCACCAGCATGGGCGCCATCGTCGGCGGGTTGTACGCAAGCGGCATGACCGCGGCCCAGATCGACGTCACCATGCGCTCGCTCGATTGGCAGGAAGCGTTTCGCGACGCGCCGCCGCGCCGCGATCTGGCATTCCGGCGCAAGCAGGACGACCGCAACTTTCTGGTGGAATTACCGCTCGGCCTCAAGCACGGCAAAGTCTTGCTGCCGAAGGGATTCATACAAGGCCAGAAGCTGCAGGAAACGCTGCGGCAACTGACGCTGCCGTTCAGCAACAGCACCGATTTCGACCTGCTGCCCACCCCATTTCGCGCGGTCGCCACCGACCTCGAGACCGGCACTGCCGTGCTGATGGACAAGGGCGATCTTTCGATCGCCATGCGCGCCAGCATGTCCGCGCCGGGTGTGTTCGCGCCGGTGGAATTGAACGGTCGCCTGTTGGTCGACGGCGGACTGGCGGAAAATCTGCCCGTCAATGTGGCGCGCGCGATGCACGCGGACGTTCTGATCGTGTCCGATGTGAGTTTTCCGCTGCAGCCGCGGGCGGATTTGAATTCTGCGTTGTCGATCTCCAATCAGATGCTGGCGATCCTGGTGCGCAAGGATTCGGACCGTCAGAGGGCTAGCCTCGGCCCGCAGGACATTTTGATCGAGCCGAACTTGGGATCCGCGACCTCAACCGATTTCGCCTCTCCCGGGGCGGTCATCACGCACGGCGAAGACGCGGCGCGCGAAGCCATCCCCAAGTTGTCGGCGTACGCGGTCGGCGATGCCGCGTACCGTGAATACCTGGCACGGCGCGGGGCGCGCCAACCGGGCTTGCCGCCCATCCAATTCGTGCGCGTCGATGAGCAATCGAAACGCTACGAAAAAACCATCTTGGCCGAAATGCAGCCGTTGGTCGGCAAACCGTTGGATCTCGACCAGGTGGGCAAGCGCATCACGGATTTGTACGGCCTCGGGAATTTCGAGACGTTGGACTACACCTTGGTCGACCAATCGGCAGGCGCAGGCACGCCGGGCGCGGCCGGTGGAAATGGCGATGAGGAGTCCGGCCTCGAAGTGCGGGCGCGGCGCAAATCCTGGGGACCCAACTATCTTCGCTTCGGTCTCAATCTGGAAGACGACTTCCAGGGCAACAGCCGCTACAACGCGGCGGCGCGCTTCGTGCTGAGCGAGATCAACGAGCTCGGCGCGGAATTGCTCACCGACCTGCAGATCGGCAGCGACCCGAAGGTGGTCAGCGAGTTTTATCAGCCCCTCGACGCGACCCGCACCTGGTTCGTGGCGCCGAGCGTGCGCATCGAGGCGCGCGATCTGCCGGTCTACAGCAACAATCTCGAAGTGGCGGATTTTCGCGACCGCGAGGCGGAGGCCGATCTCGATTTCGGCCGCACGCTCGGCAACTGGGGCGAAATCCGCGCCGGGTTTCACCGCACCAACGGCGAGACGCACGCGCGCCTCGGCGATCCGGCCCTGGTGGAGCAGCAGTACAATTTGGGCGAGTACTTCTTCAAGTTCAGCTACGACCGGCTGGACAACGTGCATTTCCCGCGTGAGGGCCAGACCTTCAGCCTGCAGTGGGATGCCAATCGCACCAATTTGGGCGCGGACATCGCCTCCGACCGCGTGACGGCCGATTGGTTGATGGCGCGCTCCAGCGGGCGCAACACGATTTTGCTGTGGACCTCGGCGGGCAGCACGCTCGACGGCGATTTCAAGCCGATCGATCTGCCCGAGTTCTATTCCTTGGGCGGCTTCTTCAATCTGTCGGGGCTCGCGCCGGGCTCGTTGATCGGACCCAACTATGCGATCGCGCGAGCGATTTATTTCCGCAAGATCGGCCGCGGCGGCGAGGGATTTTTCGAGTTTCCCGCCTATATCGGCATGTCGCTGGAACTCGGCAATACCTGGGAGCACCGCGGCGACATCAGTTATGGGTCGGCGCGC
>Ga0181537_10003482_pt1 | contig 13449 bp, 14 predicted proteins | sample PEATcosm2014_Bin_39_FD_119765 | JGI IMG/M metagenome (GOLD analysis project Ga0181537, IMG submission 119765) | Peatland microbial communities from MTU Mesocosm Facility, Houghton, MI, USA - PEATcosm2014_Bin23_10_metaG | ecosystem: Environmental > Terrestrial > Soil > Wetlands > Peat | place...
GAATTCCGACCCTCCAGGGTTGTCAGCATCGCCCGAGTTCTGCCCTAACGGTGCATCGTGGATGAATTGAGCGACAACGTACTGCGCGGTGACCGTACCGCCAAAAGAATATTCCTCCCACGGCGCAGAACCATTGGTTACCACCGTGGGTGTCACAGTCTCTTCCGTCGTATACTGCGTGTTTGTCGGCGGGGTGTTAATCGCCAAGGTATAATTGTTATACTGGGGTTGGGTCATGAAATAGAGATTAATCTGACTAACTTGGTCGGAAACAGTGGAAGTGTTGCGTTGGGCATAGCCAACACCGCTGAAAGTCAGTGTCGACGCGAAAGCCATTTCTACGATCGGGCTGAAATCGTTGTCCGCATTTAGACCACTGGCAGCATACTGTTCGCCCTCACCAGTTGATTGGCCAACTACCAGCGAGGATATTGTTCCATCGAAGAGGTTGCCGACAGCATAAGTGGTGTTGTTAAGCTCGGAAGACGCGGAATACGAGGTAGGAGCCACCAGTATTTGCGCACCGACGCGCCCAGTCATCAGACCGCACAGAAGAAGGGCCGCAGCAGCGAATCGGAGAGAGCTGGTTGGAAATGGAGTTATTTTCATATTTTATCCAGTTTCGACTTGATACCTTTATTGGATCAGAAAGATCGATTCACCGAATGATCCGCCCCAATGCACGGTTTGTGCGCTTAATAAAAAATAAGTCAACTGCAAAAGCTAAATTCCACGTTAAGTTCACGGACCGGGATGGCCACCGCTGTTATCCCTACTCTTGTTATATTCCAGCTCGGTAAACCAACGCGCATCGTAAAAGCGCTCATCCTGGTTCAGCGCCAGGTTGACTTTCTCCAAAACACTTCTGTGAAGCCCTTCGAGTTTCCTCGCACGAAATTTCCTTTCAAACCACGAACCGTGACTCAGCAAAAGGAGCGATTCCTCTCCATCGGGGACACTCTCGCTGCCATGCTGGATGACAAACGTAATCACTCCGGCCACGGTGAAGACCCATCCGTAATAGTCCTGCTCGCATGGAATCGATACCACGAACCCGGCCTTCTTGAGCATGCCGATGAGAATAAATGCCGTCTTTATTCCTGGCCCACGGAACACGTCATCTGTGTCTGAGAAGATTGCCTCGTCTGGGAACTTCGCCTTGAAAACAACATAAGTTCTGAGTTGCATCACCTTGCGCCTCAAATCTTCACCTTGAAGGTCTCGCCCGGCTTGAGGTCGAGGATGAAGGCGGTGAGCCAGAGCGCCAGGTTTTCGAGGTCCTTAAGGTGGACGGCCTCGACCGGCGTGTGCATGTAGCGGTTTGGCACGCCGATGGCCGCAGTCGCAATGCCACCGCGTTGCAGGAAGATGGCATCGGCGTCGGTGCCGGAGGCGCGCGGGTCGATGCCGCGCTGGAAGGCGATCTTGTTCTTGAGCGCAACCTCCTCGAGCCGCTTGACCAGCACGGGATGGTTCACGCTGCCGCGGCTGAGGATCGGGCCTTTGCCGAGGCGCGTATCGCCGAAGCGCTTTTTGTTGGTGACGGGGATGTCGGTGGCCTGGCCGACATCAATGACGAGCGCGGCGTCGGGCTTGACCGAGTAGCCGATCATCTCCGCGCCGTAGAGTCCGTTCTCCTCACCGACCGCCGAGGCGGCGACGACGCTCGCCTTGAGTTTTTTGCCCGCCTTCGCGCAGAGCCGCAGCGTCTCCGCCGCGACGAAGGTGCCGATGCGGTTGTCGCAGGCGCGAGCGATGTAGATGTCGCCGTGGAGCTGCTGCCAGCCGACGATGTAGGTGATGAGATCGCCGACCGCGACGCGCTTCTCGGCCTCCTTGCGGCTGGTCGCGCCGATGTCGATGAAGAGTTCGTGCAGCTCGGGCACCTCGGCTTTTTTGCCGCGGTCCTGCATGTGGATCGCCAGCGCGCCGATGACGCCGAGGACTTCGCCGTTGCGCCCGTGGATGTGAACGCGCTGGCCGCGCGCGAGTCCGGGATCGTGTCCGCCGACGCCGCTGAAGGAGATGAAGCCGTCGTCATCGATGTATTGAATCTGGAAGGCGATTTCGTCGGCGTGGCCCTCGACCATGATCTTGGGCGAGCCTTCGGGGTTGAGCACGGCGAGCGCGTTGCCGTAGGTGTCGGTCTCGACCTGGTCGGCGAAGGGCGTCACATAGTCGAGCCAGACGCGCTGGCCGCGATGCTCTTCGCTCGAGGGCGTCGGGGTGTTGAGCAGCTGGGTGAGAAAGGCGAGGGATTCGGGGCGCATGGGGAATTTTGGACAGGATTAACGAGATTAACACGATTTTTTGCGACGAAGCGAAGAATGTCCTTCCATCTAGCAGACGCGGAAAAAGGCGATGCCTAAAATCTGCGACAGTTTTTCGAGCTTCGCGGCGTGATGTCCGATGCCGATGGCGCAATGATGGGCGGGCCCGGCCATGGACCACTCGTTCATGAATCGCCGGGCGCCGATGGAAAAACGGTAACGGCTGTTGGTATTGCCGATGTGCAGGACCGGGCCGGACACCGATTCGCCTTCCGCCACGAGCAGCGAAAGCTTTCCCTCCCGGTTTTGCACAACGGAGAGGAGCGTAACCGGACCATGCGCGACGGTCATCTGGATGGAAAGCCCCCGGCCGGGTTTGCCATGGTAAATGGGCAGCGGAACCAGCCCGACGCGACCCTGCGCCATCGCAAAATGGGCCGGGCCGTCATGGCCGAGAAACACCACGTCGTCCTTGAAATCGGTCAGGTAGAACTCGGAGAAAGAACCGCCCGCGCCCAGCAGGTCCATGATCTTCATCGCCTGAACGTTCTTGATCTCGCACTCGCCCGCCACGGGAACGTGGTGACCGGTGAGCAGCGTATTTCCGGCGATGACCGACGTGGCGGCGTCACGGTGGGGCGTCCCCGGTTCACCCTCGTAATAATAGGCGAGCGCCCCCAATTGGTGCTTTTTCACCAGGGCGTCGAGCGCGCAGGAGGTCCGGGCCGCGCGGTCGAGTTCGGTGGATTCGCATTGATCGGAAACGTCGAACTCGGCCTGGAATTGCGCCAGCTTGTTCCGCGTGTCCGCAGGTGCAACGGCATCGCGCAGGGCGAGGAGTTCGCACATCTCCAGAAGCTCGAAATGGCTGCCGAAAACAGCCGATTGCTGGGTAAGGTCGCTGTAAACGTCGAGCATCCCGCTGTAATAATGGCCCAGAACTCCGACGCGATTTTCGCGCATCCCCCGGACCACGCGCGCGGCGTCCACCCAATCAAACATTTCGCGCCAGGCCTCGTCGTCGTCGAGGTGGCCGGTGACGAGATGGAAGGGAATGCCGGCACGATTAAAGACACAGGCTATCTCCGGCGCCGAGCAACTCTGGCAATATTCCAGCCATCGTCCGGTCATGATTCCCCGGTCGCCCAGGTTGTTAAACGCTTCGTAATCGAGTTGGGCCGCCGGTTGCAGGTTGAGGACGATCACGGGCAGGCCCAGACGCTGCACCACGGGGAGGACGGTCGAGGAGAGCGCGTAGGTGGAGACGTAAAGGAAGACGAGGTCGAGACTTGCGCTGGAAAAAGTCTGGGCCGCCTCGCGGGCTTTCTCAGGATTATCGACGAGGCCCGCGTCAAGCACCTGCACCGACTTTTCGCGCAAACGCCCCGCGATCCGGTCTTGATAGCCGACCAGACGCTCCCGCAGCCCCGCGAATTGAGACCAGTAGGTATCGAGCCCCACGCCAAACAATCCGATGCTGAGCTGAGCAGGCGTTGCCATTGTTCTTGTTACTAGGGCAAACCGGCGGGTGACTCAATATTCATTCATCTGCGCCACCGGAAGATCGGTGGAAAAATTCCATCGGTCACGGCGTCTCGGAATGGAGCGCGATGCGGTTGCCTGAACAATCTTCGCGAATTACGGCATGTCCAGAAAGACGATCTGCGGGTTGGATTTGACAGCGCGCCCTCCGGCACGGATGGTTCTGTCATGATTACACGACTGCTCCACACCCGTTACCGGGTCAACGACCTGGAAAAAACCGCCACGTTTTACAAGGAGGTCCTTGGGCTGAAGGAGATCTCGCGGCACTCGTCGCCGCGCGGCTCGACGCTCGCGTTTTTCAAGGCGCCGGGCAGCGAAGAGCAGATTGAGATTTGTCATTATCCCAAGAGCGGGCCGGTGGTGGTGCAGGCCGACCTGACCCACCTCGCCTTCGAGGTTGAGGACCTTGAAGCCTTCGCGAAGGCGGCGGCGGCGAAAGGTTACCCGCTGAGCGATGGGCCGACGGTGACGAGTTCCGGCAGTAAAATCGCTTTCATTGACGGCCCGGAAGGGTATGAAATTGAGTTGATCGAGAAGAAGAAATAGCCGCGAAAGAAATTGGCCGCAAAAGAACGCAGAGATCACAGAGAAATTTTTGAGCCGAATCTTCCATGAATTCTTTTGCGTTTTGTGTGATCTTTTGTGGCTGATGATTATATGAGAACCGTCCGCATCGCCGCCAGCCTGCTTGCCGCCAATCTCGGCCAACTGGAGCAGGAGGTGAAGCGGATGGAGGAGGCGCAGGTCGATGCCATTCACCTCGACGTGATGGACGGCCATTTCGTCCCCTACTTTGCGCTCGGGGCCGATGTGGTGCAGGCGGTGCGGAAGGTGACGCGGCTGCCGATCGAGGTGCACCTGATGATCCAGCAGCCGGACCGCTACGCGCGCGCGTTTGTCGAGGCGGGGGCCGACCTGCTCATCGTGCACCTGGAGGCCTATCACGATCCGCGACGGACCATCGCCGTGGTGCAGGACATGGGCTGCAGGTGCTCGCTGGCGATCAATCCGATGACGCTGGTGGAGAATACCTACTCGCTGCTGAAGACGGCGGATCAACTGCTTTGCATGTCGGTGAATCCGGGCTTCATGGGGCAGCCGTTCATCATCGAGGTGCTGGAGAAAGTGCGGCTGGCGCAGGCGTATCGGGACAAGAATCACCTCTCTTTCGACATCTCGATTGACGGCGGCGTGACGGACGAGACGGTCGGGCCGTGCGTGACGTCGGGCGCGAATCAGGTCGTGGTTGGCCGGCCGCTCTTCGTGCCGAAGGATGCCAGTGACGCCACGCGGTTGCTCCGCGCCCGCGCGAATGAGGTGGGCGCGGGGGGGTGAGATGCGGAAATCAAAAAGAACATTAAAGCTGGCCACTTTCGCGAGTACCATGGAGACATTGAAGCCATGCTTAAGGATTAGGTAAAAGCATTGCGGTAAACTGTGAGATGTTGGGCCGCTTCCTGCGCGCGCCCGGACAACGACACGCTGGCGTGGCGTATCCGGGCCACCCGACAAAGGCAGAAATAGTTAGAGGTCGTTGACTCGGTTTGCTCCCGCAAACCCTCGCCCTGCGGGATCGCCTTCGGCGATTCCATCTTGACCGTTCCCAACGGTCAAGATTCGACTGCGCCAGGACAAGCCTGGCTTGCTCAGGATGACGGATTTTTAATAAGCCGCTGACGCGACCCGTCGCCCGGAGGTCGACGGCTACCGCAGCGGCTGTACCGGCGCAAGGGCCTGCGCCGGCTACCTATAAAGTCGCTTCCTTTGTGGAAAGGATCAGCTACAATCACCGTTCCCATGTCGGACCAGGCCCTTACCCGTAATTTTTGCATCATCGCGCACGTCGATCACGGCAAGACGACGCTCTCGGATCGCCTTTTGCAGGCGACCAACACGGTCAGCGACCGGATGATGACGGCGCAGCATCTCGACTCGATGGACCTCGAGCGGGAGCGGGGCATCACGATCAAGGCGCACCCGGTGACGATGGATTACAAGGCCAAGAACGGCACGACGTACCAGCTCAACCTGATCGACACTCCCGGCCACGTCGATTTCGCCTACGAAGTCTCGCGCAGCCTCTCCGCCTGCGAGGGCGCGCTGCTCATCATCGACGCCGCGCAGGGGGTCGAGGCGCAGACTGTCGCGAATGTCCATCTCGCGAACAAGCAGGGCCTCAAGCTGATTCCGGTGATCAACAAGATCGATCTGCCCAGCGCCGACATCGAGACGGCGAAAAAACAGCTTGAGGACGTGCTTTCGATTCCCGCCGACGAGGCGATCCTGGCCAGCGCGAAGAACGGCATCGGCATCGACGAAATCCTCGAGGCGATCATCGAGCGCATCCCGCCGCCGCGCACCTACAAGGATGATTACACGCGCGCGCTCGTGTTCGATTCGCTCTTCGACACCTACCGCGGCGTGGTCACCTATGTGCGGACTTTTTCCGGCGAGCTCAAGACCGGCACGCCCATTTTGCTCATGGGCTCGAATCTCAAATACGACATCAAGGAAGTCGGCATCTTCACGCCCAAACCGATCCGCACGGACTCGCTGAAAGCCGGGCACGTCGGCTATCTCATCGCGAACATCAAGACGACCGCCGAGGTGAAAATCGGTGATACGCTGACGAACGCGCAAAAACCCGCGCCGGAACCGCTGCCCGGGTTCAAGACGATCACGCCGATGGTCTTCAGCGGCATCTACCCGATCGACACGTCGCAATTCGAGCAGCTCAAAATCGCGCTCGGCAAGCTGCAGCTCAACGACGCGGCGCTGACCTACACGACGGAAAGCTCGGTCGCGCTCGGCTTTGGATTTCGCTGCGGGTTCCTCGGCCTGCTCCACATGGAAATCGTGCAGGAACGGCTCCGCCGCGAATACCAGATGGACATCATCGCGACCTATCCGAGCGTGGTCTACGAGGTGACGCGCACCAACGGCGAAGTGTTGATGATCGACAACCCGACGCAGATGCCCGACCCGTCGGTGATTGAAAGCATCGCCGAGCCGATGGTCCGCGCCTTCATCATGATTCCGAACGACAACATCGGCGACATCATGCAGTTGGTGATGGAAAAGCGCGGCATTTGCGAGCACACCGAGTCGCTCGACGCCAAGCGCGTGATGCTGCGCTGCGATCTGCCGCTGAACGAAATCCTGGTCGATTTCAACGACCGCATCAAGTCGATCACGCGCGGCTACGGCAGCATGGATTACGAGTACGCGCCTTACCGCGTCTCGGACATGGTGAAGATGGACATGCTGGTGAACGGCGAGCCGGTCGATGCGTTTTCCTGCATCGTGGAGCGGAGCAAGGCCGAGGCGCGCGGGCGGCACATCGCGGCCAAGCTGAAGGAAGTGATTCATCCGCATCTCTTCAAAATCGCGATCCAGGCGGCCATCGGCGGGAAGATCATCGCGCGCGAGGACGTGAAGTCGGTCGGCAAAAACGTGACGGCAAAATGCTACGGCGGCGACATCTCGCGCAAAAGAAAACTCCTCGAAAAGCAGAAGGAAGGAAAGAAGCGGATGAAGTCGATTGGCAGCGTGGATATTCCGCAGGAGGCGTTTATTGCCGTGCTGAAGTCGGAGAGTAAGTAGGGGGAACCATGACCAAATTTCCAAATGAGCCAAATTACCAAATTAAAAACAAAAGATTCTGACCTCGGTTGATTAAACCCTTCCTATAATTCCGTTAATTTGGAAAATTTGGTAATTTGGTCCTGCCTTCCACCATACTATTTATGTTCAACTTTTTCCTCCCCAGCAAAACAAAGAAAGTCCTGGCCGAATCGGAACTGATCCAGGGCAATCTGCAACGCAACCGCATCTACACGCAGGACATCCTGGCGAAAAAGGACCTCGCGGCCCTCCTGGCCCTGGAGGCGCGCTACCCGGCGTTGCTGAAGGCGCAGGATGTCGAGGGTCTCGAAAAGCTGAACAAGGAGTCGATGAAGCTCGGCAACAAGCTTTTTCCGCCGTCGCCGTGGGATGGCTGGCGCGAGAACGTGGAGGTCTTCGTGGTGGCCGCGATCATGGCGCTGGCGATCCGCACGTTTTTCCTGCAACCGTTCAAGATTCCGACCGGATCGATGGAGCCGACGCTTTACGGCATCGAGCCGGTCCCGACCGCCGAGTTGCCGCCGAATCCGCTCGCGCAGGCTTACGAGTTCCTAATCCACGGCAAAAGCTATGGCCGCGTGGTGACCCAGCACGGCGGTAAAATCACGAGTCTTGTGCCGGGTTCGTTCACCATCTGGCTCGAATACACCGACATTCATCTCGTCGATGACCAGGGAAACGAAGAGGTCGACCGCATCTGGATCAAGAAGCAGGATGTCGAGATGAAGCTCGGGATTTACGAGTACGGCGCGCCCGATTACAAGGACTATCACCCGCACATGGAAATCTATCCGCCCGGCGCGGTGCTGGCCAACTTCGTCACGCAAACCGGCGACCAGGTTCTGGTCGACAAGGTGACTTATAATTTCCGCCCTCCGGAACGCGGCGAGGTTTTTATTTTCAAGACGTCGGGCATTCCCGGCCTGGCCGATGAGCGCCAAGGTCAGGAGGGCAGCGAGGACTTCATCAAGCGCTGTGTCGGTCTCGCCGGCGACTTGGTCGAAGTGAAACCACCCATGCTTTATGTGAACGGCAAGCTAGCCGACTTTACCCCCTCATTTGCCAAAGAATTTGCGCAAAGCGATAACTACCCAGGCTACTCGCTCGTCGGTTCCGCAGAGGGCACCGGCATAACCACCGACAATCGTATCCAACACATGGGTCCTGACGGGAAGCCGCTACCGCTTCCACCCTTCGCTCCATTGGAAAAGAACGTTTCCCAGACCTATTACGTGCCGACCGACTGCTATTGGGCGATGGGCGACAACAGCCCCAACAGCAAGGACAGCCGTTACTGGGGCGGCGTTCCCCGGCAGAACCTGGTGGGCCGCGGCTACTTTGTCTTCTGGCCGTTCACGTCGCGCTGGGGCTGGATCAAATAGTCAGCCGTCGAGGCCTGTGCGGGCTAACCACCGTCCGCTTTGTCAGACAACGCCCGGGGAGTCACATCGACCGTGTCCGGGCCGGCGATTTCCTCCTCTGCATGGCTGACTTTGAGATCGCGGAATTTCCGCGCGCTGACGAGGACGCGCCCCTCAAACGAAGCCACCGTCTTATTGTAATTTTCGACCGCTCCCTTGAGCGAACTGCCGAGCCGGCCGAAGTGTTCCGTCATCGTGACCAGACGTTCGTAAAGCTCGCGCCCGAGATCGCTGATCTTCTGGGCGTTTTCCGCCAAGGCCTCCTGACGCCAGCCGTAGGCGGCGGCCCGCAGAAGGGCGATCAGGGTGGTGGGACTGGCCGGAATGACGTGGTTCTCATCGATCTGCCGGTCGATCAATTCGGGATCAAGCTCCAGCGCCGCGCTGAAAAAACTTTCGCCGGGGATAAACAACACGACAAAATCGGGCGCGGGCTGAAACTGTTTCCAGTAGGCCTTGGTTCCCAGCAGCTTCATGTGCTCGCGGACGTTGCGGGCGTGCTCGGCCAGCTTCGCGCGCCGTTCCGTTTCGCTGGGAGCCTGCAGCGCCTGCAGGTAGGCCTCCATGGGCGTCTTGGCGTCGATGACCAGGCATTTGCCGCCGGGCAGGCGCACGACGACATCGGGGCGAAGCGCTCCATCATCGGTGGCGACATGGGCCTGCTCGACAAAATCGCAATGCTCCAGCATCCCGGCGATCTCCACGACGCGGCGCAGTTGCAGCTCACCCCAGCGTCCCCTCACCCGGGGCGAACCGAGCGCGCGCACGAGGTTGGAGGTTTCGTCGCGCAGGCTGACCTGCAATTCCTTGAGATTGGTCACCTCCTGCTTCAATCCGCCGTAAGCCTCGAGGCGCGATTTCTCGATCTCGCCGATCTTCACGTCGAATTTTTGCAGCGTCTCTTTGACCGGCTTCACCAATTCGTTGATGGCGGTCTGGCGCTTATCGAGATCGTTGCGCGCGCCTTCCTGGAATTTTTCGAGCGTGGCCTGCGCGAGGTTGAGGAACGCGACGTTGTTGCTTTTGAGCGCCTCCGATGAGAGCGCCTTGAACGCATCCGACAATTTGGCCTGCGCCTCATGCAGGATGGCCAGCTTTTCCATCGCCGCCTTGCGCTCCTCGACCAGCCGCGTTTCGCTCTGGATCAAATCCTGCCGCGCCTGCGCCGATTCGATTTGCGCGAGGGAAACGGAGGCCGCTTGCTCGGCGAGACGCGATTCGAGTTCCGTGATCCTGCCGTCGCGCGCCGCCAGCCGCTCCTGCAACGTCGCCGCGCGCGTCCGCAGCACGAGCCAGGTGGCCAGGCCTGCCAAAATCGCTCCAATTACCGCGCCAAGAAAAATGCCTTCCATAAAGCGGGAAATGTAGCGCACCTGCGCCCGCCTTGCGCTTTAATTATTTGGCAACTTTCGGCTGTCCCACCGGGACCAAACACCAGACTTGGTCATATTAGACAGCCTGCAAGATGGTGTGATCAACCTGGGCGGCGGCAAATTGCAAACAGGCCCGGATGTCCTCGGGTTCGAGGAATGGATAATCCTTCAGGATTTCCGGTTCAGTCATGCCGGCACCAAGCAATTCGAGCACGTCTTTGACCCGCAGACGATAGCCGCGAATGCAGGGACGCCCTCCACATTGCTCAGGATTAAAGGTGATTCGGTTGAGATAACTCACGGAGATGATAGTAGTCGTTAATGGAAAGCAGCGCGAGCCTGTTTTTCGTATCCCTGACTAATAAGACTTGTAGTACAGAAACCAATGTCCATCTAACTGTCGAAGCAACTCATCTCCATCGCCTTTTTTAGCTTTGTCCAAATCTTTTAGTATGAGTCCTTCTTTCTCAGGATTGTCCGGAATATACCGTATTCCTTTACTCCAATCGACACCAAGTGGCCCAAGGCCTCCGTTTGCCAATTCAAACTCAACGTAGTGATCCGGAATTATCAAGAGAACAGGAGACGGCTTAATTGCCGAAAGAAGACGCAGGTACTCACACTGGTGACTTATAGATAAGTCGCTCTGTCCTGTATAATTCATATCGCTGCTATCGTGACTATCTATCTGAAGCACATCCCCGTTCGTTGCATCTTCAAGCGCCTTCAGCCGAAGTTGCTCAAATACATCACGGTTTTCTTCAAATATCTTTGTGATTTCGCGATCGGAAGGTTGCCTCTCAGTTAACAAAATATATTCTTCATTCGTCAAAAAAAAGAGAGAGAGCGTCCAGCAGTCGATAGTGTCTTTTTCAATAAAGACAAGGGCCATTAGTATCACCGATAAAATTAGATAAAGACGAAAACGCCTGATTAAACAAAGAACCCGATTGACCGCTTTCATTGGGCCACTCCTTCCAGCATGCCTTTTTCCTGGGCGGAGGCGAATTGATTCAGGCGGTCCCGCACGGCGCGCACGACCGGTTCGAGGTCGGTCGAGCCGACGACGATGCCGACTTCCTCCACGCCGGAAAACCAGCGCGGCTGGAGTTCGGACGCGGCCTCGATGCGGTAGGCGGCGCGGCCCTTGAACTCGGCGATGCGCGCCAGTTCGCGCAGATGATCGCTGGCGCGATGGCCGACCATCACGACGATTTGCACCTGCGGAAGCAGGTCCGACAAGATTCCCTGATGAATATGCATAAGCTGTCTTTTGTTGCTTTGTCTTACAAAGTATATCGTGAAAATGAGGAGCTTTCTTACGATGTTTTGGCCGTGCGCACCATTTCCTCCAAAACGCGCAGATAGTTTTGAAACGCCTTGCGCCCGCGCGCGGTCAATTCGTACCGGGTCTGGGGACGAATCAGGATTTCCTTGCGATAGGCGACATAGCCGGCCTGATGCAGGGCGCGCAGATGGGTGACCAGGTTGCCGTCGCTCATCTTGAGTTCGGCCTTGAGGCCCTGGAAGGGCCAGTTGGGACGCGCGGCGAGCAAGGTCATGATGGCAAGCCTTCCCTTTTCATGAATGAGTTTATCGAGCCGGTCAAAGTCAAACATTCTCAGTTCCGGTGGTTGATGGAACCGGCTCGGTCCGCTCCTCGCCCAAGGCCCAGACCGCCGCGGCGTAGGCCAGATGAAATCCGCCAAAGGTGGCCGCCATGATGCCGGAAACGACGAGCGCGGAAGGCTCGACCTGCGGATTCGGCATGAAGAGATGCTTCCACGTTACGAGCAAACCGCAGCCGGTGAGAAAAAAAGTCAGGCCAAGGATGACGATGGAACGCGGCGCGAAGTGCTGCGTCCCGAGCAGGCCGATGCCGTAAAGAGTGATCCAGAGCAGGGCGAGTTGAATCGGGCGATGAATTAAAAAAGTCAGCACGGCGGCGGAGAAGAAGGCGGGAGCCAGGCTCAGGATCGCGCATTTCATTCCGGACGAGAAAAAAGGTTCCTGCCGCTGCGCCGCGCCGCGCGAAAGGAAAAAGAGATTGGTGAGCCCGGTCAGCGCCAGGATGACGAGCCAGACGATGAGGAACTCGTTGGACGAAAGCGGGTGATGGCGATCATGCTTGGCATAATAGGCGGTGGCAAAACCGCCCAGGCTGAGCAGGCCGCCGACGAGCGCGGTCGGGGCCGAGATCGAGCGGTAGATGGTGGCGCGCTCCATCAGGGAACGGATGACGCGGAGTTGGCGGCTGGCGGAATCGGAGTCGGTCATTCGATGCTTTGTACTACAAAGCGATGATAAGCGCAACTGGTTTTTTCCGCGCCTGGAAACGCATGGGGAGAATAAGGCCCCTTCTGTTAATCTTGTTAATCCCGTCTAAGATTCTAGAATCAGGCGTGCTCGTTGAAATTCAAATCCAGTGCCCGCATTGCGGCGAGGTCATCACCTCGACCGCCGACACCTCGCAGGGCGATTACTCCACGATTGAGGACTGCGAAGTCTGCTGCGCGCCGATGAACATCGAGATTATCTGCGAGCCGGGCCGGGTGGAGGAAGTCCGGGTCAGCCTCGCTTGAACCGCATGAGAAAGCCCGCGCCCGAGTTTCTGTTCATCGACATCGGCAACACGCGCCTCAAATGGGCGGTCGCGCGCGCGCGCGGCCCGATCCGCGTTAAAGGTGATAAGGCCACGAAGAATGCGACCTCCAAGTGGATCTCTGCGCTGGCGAGGAAAGTTCCCAGGCAACAGGTTGTCCTGGCGTCGGTCGTGCCCAAACTGGTGTCACCGTTTCGGCGGGCTTTTGCCAAGCGCATCGAAATTGTCACCGGCGACTCGCGCAAACTGGGCATCGCTTTCGACTACCCCAAGCCGGCCGAGATCGGCGCGGACCGGCTTGCCGCCGCTGTGGCGGCGCAGGCGGATGGACACGGACCGGTCATCGTCGTCAGTTGCGGCACGGCCACGGCCTTTACGGTGCTCGACGCGAAAGGACGGCTCTGCGGCGGAGCCATCGCGCCCGGTTTGCAGACGCAACTGGCCGCCCTTCTGGGAGCGACCGCGCAATTGCCCGAAACGACTTTGCGCAGGCCCCAAAGCGCGTTGGCCAAGTCGACCCAGGAGGCCATCCGCACCGGGGTCATCCTCAATTTCCAGGGCGGCGTCAAGGAGATCATCCGGCAACTGAGCGCCGCGCTGCCGGGCAAACGTCC
>Ga0181537_10003483_pt1 | contig 13448 bp, 11 predicted proteins | sample PEATcosm2014_Bin_39_FD_119765 | JGI IMG/M metagenome (GOLD analysis project Ga0181537, IMG submission 119765) | Peatland microbial communities from MTU Mesocosm Facility, Houghton, MI, USA - PEATcosm2014_Bin23_10_metaG | ecosystem: Environmental > Terrestrial > Soil > Wetlands > Peat | place...
CACGGACATCGAGGTCACCAAAGGTCTCGCCGCCGGAGACGAGATCGTCATCGGCAGCTACAAAGCGCTGCGCACCCTGAAGCCGCAAGCCAGCGTCAAGGTAGACAATACCGCCCCGAAGAAGCCCGACGACCAGCAAAGCTAATGCCGTGGCCACCGCCACTCAACGCGCGATAAGACGGTTCGAGATGCAAGGGAGAATTGAATGCCACTGGAAACCACGGCCACCGATGCCTACCGCGAAGATCTCGTCAGCGCGGGCATCGTCATCAAAACGGAATCCCTCGAGAAGACCTACCAGATGGGCACGGAGATGGTCCATGCCCTGAGCGGCGTGGACTTGCAGATTCGCAAGGGCGAGTATGTGGCCATCATGGGCCCTTCCGGCTCCGGCAAATCCACGCTGATGAATCTGATCGGCTGCCTCGATTCGCCCAGCGCGGGCAAATACTGGCTGGCGGGGCGCCTGGTCAGCGAACTCGACGACGATGAACTCGCCTACATCCGCAACAAGGAAATCGGCTTCGTCTTTCAGACCTTTAATTTGCTGCCGCGCGCCACGGCCTTGCACAACGTGGAATTGCCCCTCATCTACAACGGCACGCCCTCCGAAGAGCGCATCGTGAAGGCCAAGCAAGCGCTCGAGCGCGTGGACCTCACTTCCCGCATGAGCCACAAGCCCAACGAACTCTCCGGCGGTCAGCGCCAGCGCGTGGCCATCGCTCGCGCGCTCGTCAATTCCCCCTCCATCGTCTTGGCTGACGAACCCACGGGCAACCTGGACTCCAAAACCGGCGAGGAAATCATGGCCCTGTTCGCCAACCTCCACAGCCAGGGCAACACCATTATTCTCGTCACCCACGAACACGACATCGCGCAACACGCGCACCGCATCATCTACATTCGCGACGGGAAAATCGCCTCGGACGAAATGGTCAAGAAGTCCTGAAACTGCCCCTGCGGCAGAAATTATGCTTGCTAGTGAATCGGCGCGGTTCGCGCGGCGTCCGCTTCAGAAAAACTTTCCGTCGTATGCAGATAAGTTTTTGAAATGCGGTCGTGCCAGGTCAATTCCTCTTCATCCCACATGGACCACACGAATCCTAGAAAAAAAGTTCCCGCCGAAAGCACGTAACCCACGCTGCGCCACAGCATCTGCCGCGGCGTCGGCGGTTCCCCGGAAAAACTCGCCACTTCTAATCCACGCATCATCATTCCCGGCGTGGTGCCGCCGAAAATCGTAAATAGCGCGAAGTATTGCAGGTATACGATGGCAAACGTCGCCAGGCATACCGCCCCGCTCAGCTTGTTCACGGTAAAATCGCCGCCCTGGGAGGCCAACAACGCCACGCGGAAGAGCGCCAGGAACGCCCCATACGCGAAGAGCAGGCAAGCCGTGTCGATCAGCGCCGCCAGCCGTCGCTCTTCCATGGTCGCCACGGGATACAGTCCCACGGAATCGCCCGCCCACATTTTCGCCGTCTCACCTGCGACGCTCGCCTCGCCTTCCGGCGGCAGCGAAACGTCGATCACCATCTGCGTGTCGTCTTCGCGCTTGCGCGGAGGCCGTCCAATGGCAATCGTGAATGAGAATTCTTCGTTCGCCGGAGGGTGCGCCTGCGGCGGAGCGGCCGCTGCGCTGGCCGCGGGTGCCAAGGCCATGGCCACCGCGGCTCCTGATGCGGTCACCGCCCTCACAGCAGATCCCGTTTGTGCGCCAGCGCCGCGCTTCGCCGCCGGCGCCGCAACACCACCGTCAAATGGCAGCCGTGCCTGCGCTCCGTCCGGGGCGGGCTTGCGCTTGCGACCCCGATAGGACTCGATCCTATGCGCAAGCTCATCGCGCCACGCGTGGTCGTCCATTCTTACGATTGGTGGAGGAGTGGGGGCATCGTCGCGCCACGCGAACACTTCACGCTCCGGCGCGGGCGGTGCGGCGATTTCGCAAAAGGTACAGGCGCGTACGCTCGATGGCAGTACCGCGCCGCATTGCAAGCAGGTTTTGGTCACCGGTGAGTTTTGCGCTGCGGACGCTCACACTCCGGTGAGGAGTGTACCGAAAAACAATAACACGCCGCGCGGTTCGCTGAAAATCCTGCTGTGAAAATGTAGCGAAAAAGTACTGAGGTCTGCGACGTATCGGAAAGAATCTTACGCGTCCAGTTGATGCGCCAGCATGTCCCGGCTCACCGCGATGCGCCGCTCCAGCGCCACTGCCGCGAAATACGTGCACTGCGCCCGTTCGTACTCCGTCCACGCGCGCAGCGCGGGCGCCAGCTTGGCCACCGTCGAGCGCACCAGGTTCAGCATGCGGAAATACGCACCCACCGCTTGAATACGGGCGCGGTCCTCCGGATTATCCGGACACATGTGCAGGAATTGCAGCACGCGCGCGAAGTCGTCGCCCGCGGCTGGCTTTTCGCCGATGCCCGTAAAGTCCTGCACTTCTTGGGACAGTGCCTGCTTTGCGGAAGCCGCGATCAGCGAGCGGCAATACGAGACGAAGAACTGCAGCAGGAACACCACCGAGCACACGAATATGATTCCCGCCATCATTGCGGCACCACCGCGAGCCGCGCCGGCACCACGCGGTCGTTGCTCGAAAGCCGCCAGAAGGCATACGCCCACGCCAGGGGTAGCACCACACCGATCGGCTGCACCAGCGCCGCAAACAGCCCGCTCTTCGAGGGAAACAAGTTACGTAACGCGTAGGTCGCGGCAAAAAGACTGAAGTACACGCCCAGCGAAAGCACCAACTGGATCAATTGTGTGCGGCTTTCGCGCATCTTCAATATCGCGGCCCACAGCACGTAAGTCAGCACCAGGCCCACGAAATAAAGATTCTGCGATAGCTCCACCACGAAATGCGTAATCATCCGGGCGTTGGATTGCTGCACCACCAGGTAGGAAAACAGGCCCGTTCCAGCCAAGAGCCCCACTGCGCCAAACCGCACCAGGCGGTGGGCGTCCATATCGCTGAACACGTGTGCGTACAAGCTGGTCAATGCGAAATACAGGAAGATCGTCAGCAGCGCATCGGAATAATAGTAGAAATAGCAGTATTCCGAGGAACTGATGCCGTATTGGTGCAGTACGCGATAGCGCCCCAACGTAACGATCACTGAGGCGGCCATATACAAATTCAATATCAAATAGCGCCGAAACGCGCCCTTCTTAATTGCGCACACCACCACGGCGCACTCCAGAAGAGTGCAAAGCAGCCAGAGGAGGTTTTCGGCAAGACCAGGCACGTGTCCTCACTTCGCGCCTTGATCTCTGGATGGGCTGGATCTTAGCTCAGGCCCGCGAGCACCAGACTTACTTCCAAGGCGTTGTTGGCGGCGGCGCTCCACCGTTCTTCCACGGTGTGGTCGGCGGCGGCGCTCCACCATTTTTCCATGGCGTCGTCGGGGGAGGTGCTCCGCCGTTCGCCATGATCACAGTGCCGTCACTGTGTGCTGCAACTGCCGTCTTCAGGCCCATCGCCCCAGCCAATACGAGCATGGCCAGGAATACCACTGCGAGTTTGCGTGACATGAGTGCCTCCGGGTGAGGGATACGACCCCGGATGCACTCTATCCTCTGTGACGGGCAAATTCAAGCGCCCGCACCAGTGGGACCTGTGAAAATAGGGTGAATAACTTCCGCGTTGGTTTCGCCAAATTTTCGCTGGCAAGCGACGCGGACGTAACTTCGCCCACGGCCAGACTAGGCCCGGCGAAGTATGGGAGCAACAGTACGGTAGTACCGATATTTCTGGTACTGCTTGCCCAACCGCTCTTTCTACAGCCCGTAAAGAGCCCCGGGACGTCGCCTTCTCGGCCGCATCACACTCTGAGGATTGGCTTTACCTGGGGAACCGTGGAAGACCTCTTAGTGCGTCACAGGTCGGGGACCGCCAGTGCGGCCGCTCGCTGGCACGCTCACCGCGCTGCGCGACGCCATGGCCGCGTGGTCATACACCGGCACCGAAAAATGAAACTGCGAGCCTTGCCCGATCTCGCTCTCCACCCATAGACGTCCGCCATGCACTTCCACCAGATGCTTAGCGATCGCCAGTCCAAGGCCCGTGCCGCCCACTTCCCGCGAGCGCGCGGCATCTACGCGGTAAAAGCGCTCGAAGATGCGCGGCTGGTCGGCTTTGGGAATGCCGATGCCCGTGTCGGAAACGGTGAATACCACCTCGCGCCCCGTGTGCGTCGCCGTCAGCGTGATCTTCCCTCCCGGCAGCGTGTATTGGATGGCGTTGTCCAGCAGGTTCTGTAACACTTCAGCGAGCCGTCGCCGGTCAGCGGCAATGTCCGGCAGTTCTTCCGAAACGCTCACCAGGATCTCTAACTCTTTTTCGCCCGCGCGCCGCTGTGCGGTTTCGAGACACGTGGCCACGAACTCCGTCACTCCGGTGTCGCTGATTTCCAGTTCCAGCCGGTCCGCGTCCATTTTCGATAGCTTCAGCAGATCGTCGGTCAGCCGCGCCAGCCGCCGCGAGTGCTCCACGATAATTTCGAGAAAGCGCCCGCGATTCTGCGCGTCATCCAGCGCTCCGGCCAATAGCGTTTCCGCGAAACCCTGAATGGCCGTCAGCGGCGTTTTGAATTCGTGCGAGACGTTGGCCACGAAATCGCGCCGCACCCGCTCCAGTTTCCGCAGGTCCGTGATGTCGTGCAGCACGATCACCGCGCCGGAGGTTTTTCCCGCCGTTACGCTGGCCACCGTGGCGGCAAAAAAGTGCTGCCGCAGCGTGCCCGTCACCACTTCCGCTTCCACGCGCGGCTCCCCGTGCAGTACCCGCCGCACCGCTTCCACCAGCTCCGACTGGCGCACGATTTCCACCAGCGCGCTACCGGATTGCGGCGCTCCGCCGATGCCTAGAATTTCCGAAAAACCCGGGTTCGCGAACACCAGCCGCTCGGACCCGTTCACCACCGCCACGCCCTCCACCATGCTGCCCAGAATCGCGGAGGAAAGATTGCGCTCTTCCGTCAACGTGCGAATGGTCCCGTCGAGCCGCGAAGCCGTCTGGTTCAACGAACTGCCCAGCGCTTCCAGCGCGTCTCCCGAGCCGTCGCCGGGAAGCGGGCGAAAATCCCCCTCCGCCACGCGCCGCGAGAATTCCTTCAGCCGCTCCACGCGGTCGCTGAACGAGCGCGACACCAGTAGCGTCGCGGCCCCCGCGATCAGCAGAATCAGCAGGGACCATAGGCCCAGGCTGCGGCGGAAGGCGGCCAGCGATTCATTGCTGGTTTGCAGCGGCAGCGCAAAACGCAAAATCACCGGCAAGCCATTCGGGGCGGTTTCCCGGATAGCGTAGTACAACGAGTCCTGCTGTAAGGAAACGCTTCGTCGCGACGACTGCCCGTTGCCGTGCGCCAGCGCCTCGCGAATCTCCGGGCGGTCGCCGTGATTTTCCATGGTGCGTGGATCGATCATCGAGTCGGCCAGAACCTGGCCGCTCGCGGAAATCACCGTGACGCGCACTCCGGTCACGGACATTTGCGCTACCCACTCGCGCAGTTCGGCATTTGAGGTATCCGTGGCTGCCAGCGCCGCGGGCGGAGGGAGATGCAGTTGTGCGGCGCGCGCGACGGAGATCAGTTCCGCAAAGCCCGTGCGCTCGTAATCGCGCCGCAGCGCCCGCTCCGCCAGGAAATACACGGCCAGCAACACGCACAGCAGCAGCGCTAGAAACGTGAACGCGAGTTTTGCGAAAAGATTACGCCGCACGAGTTTCGAACAAATAGCCCGCGCCGCGCACAGTCTTCAGATGCAGGGGATTTTCCGGATCGCTTTCGATCTTTTCCCGCAAGCGCCGAACGTAGACGTCGACGCTGCGTGGCGTAACGAAGCGATCCGTGCCCCACACCGCATCCAGCAACTGGTCGCGCGTGAACACGCGGTTCGGTCGCGAGGCTAGATAATACAACAGGCGGAACTCCAGCGTGCTGAGCGGCACCGGTTTGCCGGCATGGCTCACGCGGTAAGAAGCCGGGTCGATGGCCAGCTTGCCCACTTCGATAGTGCGCGGCGCATCCGCCGGCGGCTCCGCGCGGCGCAGCAAAGCCTTCACGCGTGCCAGCAGTTCGCGCGGGCTGAATGGCTTGGTGACGTAATCGTCGGCGCCCATCTCCAGGCCCACCACGCGGTCCGCTTCGTCGCCGCGCGCGGTCAGCATCAGAATGGGCAAGCGGTTTAGCGAATCGTCGCGCCGCACTTCCCGGCAAATATCGAGTCCCGAGAGTTTCGGCAGCATCAGGTCCAGCAGCAGCAAATCCGGCGGCGTCTTCTTGAGCGTGGTGAGACCTGTCCCGCCGTCGAATGCGGCGGACACTTGAAAACCTTCATTGGCAAGATTGTAGCGCACGAGCTCGACGATATCGCGATCGTCCTCGATGATCAGTACGCGTTTCATGCTTTGTGAACGCAATGCTCGGCGGCCTTGCGGAAGTGTACCGTAGGGCGGAGCGATGCGATAGCTGGGTTGAGGATTTTGGTCACTGGGAATTGGATGAGACACCTTTGAGTGTGCGGGCCAGGCGTGACGTAGAGATAACACCGGTATGAATGGCCTGTAAACGATACGCGTGCAACGTGTTAGGCCAAGTGCTCTTTGCACCGCGACTTCTCGCTCCTCGCGAGCCCCGCGCTTGTCGAAATCTCCTCTCTTGCCGCGAGATTTCCTCGCTTGCCGCGCGTCCGACGGGGGCAAAATTTTCCGAAACCACTATTCGGGAATGCTGGCGTCGGCGGCGTTGGTGGTGGCGCCGGTTGTGGTGGTGAAGGCCAGAGCCAGGAGCGTTTTTTGCTCGAGGTCGTGGGCCTTGGCGGAGCCGGTGGCGGGGCTGGCGCTGGCGCTGCGCTTTACGGAGCGCAGGCGCAGGCCGCGGGCTGCAACGAGCTGTTCGAGGCGCGGGAAAACGTAGGTGAATGGGCCCATATTGCGCGGCTCTTCCTGGACCCAGATGACTTCGCGCGTGTTGGGATGAGCCTCGAGCGCGGAGGTAATTTCCTTGCGCGGCAACGGGTAGAGCTGGTCGAGGAAGAAGATGGCGGTCGAGTCGTCTTTGCGGCGGCGGCGTTCGGCGCGCAGTTCGTGGCCGACTTTACCGCTGGCGATGAGGATGCGGCGCGCGTCGGTGACCTCGCTGTCCATAACGAGCGGATGGAATTTGGGCGCGGCGAGGGATTCGATGGGCGAACCGGCTTCCGGATTGCGCAGCATGCTCTTGGGCGTGAAGACGATGAGCGGCTTGCGATAGGGGCGCAAAGCCTGGCGGCGCAGCAGATGAAAATACTGCGCGGCATTGCTGGGCTGGCAGATCTGGATATTTTCCTCGCCGGCGAGCTGCAGAAAGCGTTCGATGCGCGCGCTGGAATGTTCCGGGCCCTGGCCTTCATAGCCGTGGGGCAGGAGCAAGACGATGCCGGACGGGAGATCCCACTTATCTTCGGCGGCGCTGATGAACTGATCGATGATGACCTGCGCGCCGTTTACGAAGTCGCCGAACTGCGCTTCCCAGAGAGTTAAGGCTTCGGGATAGTCGCGGCTAAAGCCGTATTCAAAGCCGAGGCAACCGGCTTCGGAGAGCGACGAGTTGTAGATTTCGCAGAAGGCGCCATCGCCGGAATTAACGTGCGAAAGATTCGCCAGCGGGGTGTATTCCGCTTCGGTCTCGGTATCCACCAGGACGGCGTGGCGCTGGTTAAACGTGCCGCGCTGCGTGTCTTGCCCGGTAAGACGAATGGGGGTGCCGTTGCGGAGGAGCGAACCGAGGGCCAGCGCTTCGGCATATCCGTAATCGAGCGGGCGCTTGCCTTGGCCCATTTCCGCGCGTTGTTCGAGGAGTTTTACAATTTTGGGATGGGTGTGAAATCCTTGCGGCACGCGCACCAGGGCGGCGCTGATTTCCGATAGTTCCGCAAGAGAGACGCCCGTTTGTACTTCATATTCCGGCTTGAATTTGCCACGGTGATAGGGCTTCCAGTAATCGGGCAGCTTTCGCAGATTAGGCTGCTTGGTTAGTTCATGAGCTTTGGTTTGTTCGCCTTCGTATTCGGCGCGGACGGCTTCGGCGGTCTGCGCCGGATCGATGCCAACCTGCTGAGCATAAATTTTCCAGAGCGGGGGATGATTTTTGATTTTCTCGTAGAGACGCGGCTGCGTGATGGTGGGATCGTCCACCTCGCTGTGACCGTGACGGCGGTAGCCGATGAGGTCCACGACCACGTCGGTGCCGAACGTGGCGCGATATTCAGCGGCGATGGCGGCCACGCGCACGACGGCGTCCGGATCTTCGGCGTTTACGTGAAAGATGGGGACGGATTGGCGCTTGGCGAGGTCTGAAGCGAAGCGCGAAGTGTGTTCCTGCACCGGGCGCGTGGTGAAACCGATGAGATTGTTGACGATGATGTGGATGGTGCCGCCGACGGTGTAGGCCTGCAGTCCGGCGAGATTCAGCGTTTCCGCCCAGATGCCCTGGCCGGCGAAGGCAGCGTCGCCGTGCATGACGATGGGGACAACTTTTTCGTGCGCGGCGGAAGCGGGATCCTCCCGTTGCGTGGCCAAGCCATAACGGGACTGCTTGGCACGCGCGCGGCCCATGGCCACGGGATCGACGGCTTCGAGATGGCTGGGATTGGAGTTGAGGTGAATGCCGATGTGCTTGCCCGTGGTGGTGACGTACACGCCGGTGGCACCCACGTGATACTTCACGTCGCCGGCGCCCAGGACGCTGCGCGGATCCACATCTTCAAAGCCGGAGACGACCTCGTGCGCGGGCTTACAGGCCGCGTGGGTCATCACGTTGAGGCGGCCGCGATGGCTCATGGCCATGACGCACTCGAGCGCGCCGTGTTCGCCGATGACCTCGAGCATGGCGTCTAGACAGGGGATGAGCGCGGTAACGCCTTCGAGCGAGAAGCGTTTGGCGCCAAGATAGCGGGCTTGCAGAACTTGCTCGAACAGGTCGGCGCGAATCAGGCGTTCGAGGATTTTGGCCTGGTCGGGCTTGGGCGCAGTGGATTCGAGACGTTCGGCGACCCAAGCGCGGCGGTCGGGCTCAGGAAGATGCATGAACTCGGCGCCGATGGTGCGGCAGTAGAAAGCGCGGGCTTCCTCGGCGATGGGGCCGGTGATGGCCAGATCCGGGTGCGGCTGTGGGGCGAAGAGACCGATGGGATCAAGGGTCGCTTCGTAGTAGCCCCAACGACGGAAGGCGTCGAAGATGCGTTCGCGCTCGAGGCTGCCGGCGCCTGTGCCAGTGCCGGCGGGCGGTTTGGATTTGGCGACGGGTTTTGCAGATTTGGGCGGCTGTTCCACTTCGAGGGTGGTGCGGTGTGCCATGGTGTGTGTCCAGTGAAAGAATAGTTTGCCACAGAATGCAGTGCGGCGTGGGCGAGGTGCGGCGGAGGTGACGTTTGGCCCACCCCCTGAGGCGTGGTTCGCGGTGAGGCGACGGCAAAGCGCCAATCTGTTGATTCGAGACTAAGCATTGATTCTGTTGGAGTTACGCCGAGGGATGGAAAATTGGAGGAGTGCGTTGGGTGCCACGGTAGGGCAATTTGTATCGTTATCAAAGAAAAGGGGTTGCGTGGATAGCAATTCGTATCGTTATCAAAACAAAGGGGCGTTTTTGCCGGGGTTCCTGCGAACGTTGCCGAGGGTGTTGGTGCGGGAGGAGGGACTGGCCGGGGCTGAGTTGCGATGCTCACAGGGCAAGGTAGCATGGGCGTTGTGATTTGTCAATATGGATATATTACATGGTCAGCATTCGAATGGCCGGCAGGGCGCTGGGTGATATGGGGTGGTTCGAGGTCGGGTTTCCAGCCATCTTAGCTTGGGCCTCAAAAGGCCAGATGACGCCCTGAAGGGCGTCGCTACGAGTCAAAAGCTTACGGGGGGACGCTTGGTCCTGCCAGGAAGATCAGGTTCGGGGCGCTTCGAGTGTCGGTCCACTTGTCCGGCAGCGTTAATCAGGAGTTGAGATTGAGCAGCATTGGTAGAATTGCCAGTGGTGCGAAACTATTTGATCCGACTTGCGCGCAAATCAGTGCCGCCTTCGTGCCAGACCAGTTCCGTCGCCCGACCGTTCCCGTCGATCACAAAGGTGATCTGAGCGTCAAAAGCCCTAAACAAATATTCGCGGGAGCCCTCCGGGAATATCTCATTCTTCCGGCCATTTATCTCCGCGAATAAGTGATCGCCCTCTCGGACAATACCAATAACGAAAGAACTCATGCCGTAACTTCCGGTGTAACCGTCGTACAATTTCGGGTCGACGGTACTCTCCTTGTGATCGTCAGGGGGAAGTCCCAGCACAATTTCCAGGAGTTGTGACGCCAACTCGGACGCGCCGGCAGCGTCGGAATTGATCAGCACGACCACGCCGGCCCGCGCATCCGGTGCAATCAGCATCATCGCGCTGGCTCCCTGCTGAGACCCGCCGTGGCCCACATCTGCCACGCCGTGGGTTTTTCCACTTTGCCACCCAAGCCCGTAAACCATCCGTCCCAGCCCATCCGAAGGCATTTGCGGTGTCCACATCATGTCTCGCGTGGCGCGCTGGATCAGACGATCCGTAAGAATCGCCACCTCGAATCGCGCCATGTCGGGTGCGGAGGAAAGCCAGCCCCCGCCGGGAACTTTGTAGCTTGCATCCAGAAATTCGGCATTCACCACGGCACCGGACGTATTCTTTGAGTAGAAACGCGCGCGCAACGGCACAATATCGAATCGATCGTCAGGGCGGGTTTGCAGCATACCTGCCGGAACCAAAATATGGTCGCGCACATAGTCTGCATACTTCTCGCCGGACGCCCCTTCGATGGCGCATCCGACGATGGTGTAGCCTTGCGTCGAATAGTTAAAGTGTGTTCCAGGCGGCGCCACCAGTGGGTCGTTTGCAAAAAACTTCAGACCACCTTCGATTCCATTTTCGAAGTGACGCGTGTTGCCCACTTCGGCGTCGCTCTCGGATTCAGAGTAGGGGACTTCTGGGACGCGGTAGTAGCGGATTCCGGCGAGATGTCCTAAGAGTTGTCGCGTGGTGATGGGCCACCGCTTCTGCGGAAATGATGGACAGTACTTCTGCACCGGGGCATCCAAATCCAGCTTGCCGTGTTCCCAAAGCTCCATGGCCGCAGTGGCCGTGATCGATTTCGAGATCGAGCCGATGCGGTATACCGATTGCGGTTTTGCGGGAACAGCGTTCTCCAGATCGGCCATGCCGAAGCCTGCGGACCATACAAATTCTCCATCCTGAACCACAGCAGCAGAGATGCCCGGCGCCTTGCTGGTCTCCATGAAATTGGAAATGGTGCTTTCCATCTTGGCTTGCTTCTCGGCGGAAAGCTTCCCGGTCTGGGCTTGTACGCAACTCGCAACTAGTAGGTACCCTAGAAGTATCACAAGCGTGGTCGCGATTTTCTGACATTTCTGAAGACGAAATCCACCATCAATGCAGCGAGTCTTTTGATTCATAGCTCACTCCGCCAGCGTGGGCGCGTTGGATCTCAAGTCGCCTGCCTGCCATCCAGAGCCTGAATTTATCACGATCCACCTCAAGATCGCGCTGCGTCTAAATCAACGTCCACGAAAAACTTTGAGCTTTCAGACTCCTGCTAGTAAACTGCGCGCAAGTGTTGCGCCGCCCCCCTGAACCCGCACGCGTAATCGGAAACTGACCCACCACCGCGTCTTCTAAAGACTAGCTTTTACACAGAGGGCTGTGTAAACTTATGTGGAGAAACTTCCATGCCGACCAACTTGGCCATCGACGACCGGCTGATTGTCCAGGCGCAGAAGCTGGGGCGCCACAAATCCAAAAAAGACACCGTGAACGCGGCCCTGGACGAGTACATTCGTCGCCGCCAACAGGCCGCGCTGATCCCGCTCTTCGGCACCATTGATTACGATCCGGCTTATCATTACAAACGCGAACGCAGCAAAAAGCGCGCGTGAACGTTTTGGTGGACACCAGCGTTTGGTCTCTGGCGCTGTGCAGAGCGCCGCACCAGCTGAGTCGTCAGGAAGCCGCGATTGCCGGCGAGCTCACCGAACTGATCCACGAAGGGCGTACGCGAATCATCGGCATCATCCGCCAGGAGCTGCTTTCCGGCATTAAAGTCCAACAACAATTTGAGAAGCTGCGGGAAATCCTCAGGGCCTTTCCCGACGAGCCGCTTGATTCCGCGGACTACGAAGCAGCAGCTCGAGCCAGCAACCAATGCCGGAGCAAAGGCCTCGCTGTGTCCGTTTCCGATATGCTTATTTGCGCCGTGTCCCAGTCTCGCGAGTGGCCCATCTTCTCTACCGATCCGGATTTCGGGCGGTACGCAAGAATTCTTCCGATACAACTCCACGCCGTACGCGAGTGAGTTGGCCGAGCGGTTGGCTAGGGTTGACCCCATGTGCCGCACCTACGGTGCTCACGATCGTCGGCTTCAGCGGCCCCAGGCCTTGCGGCCTGGGCTAACCTGTGCCGCGCCTCTGGCGCTGGATCTCGATTTCCCGCGTTCGCAGTGCTGAGATCGGGTTTTCTCGCGGTCAATCTTCCGCGCTTCTGCAAGATTTCCCGACGTTCAACTGGTGGGTGGGGTGACTGGTTGCGATGGGTGAGGCGGGTGGCTGGCGATGAGGGTGACTACGCTGGCTACGGTGAGGATGGCGGCTACGCTTAGAAGGCCGGCGCGGAAGCTGCCGCTAGAGTTGCGAAGGTAGCCGATCCAGTAGGGGCCGAAGCCGCTGCCGAGGTTGCCGACGGAGTTGATGAGCGCGATACCTGCGGCTGCGGCGGCACCGCTTAGGAGCTTGGAAGGCATGTCCCAGAAGGGGCCGTTCATGGATTGGACACCGATCATGGCGACGCTGAAGGCTACGACCAGCCAGACGATATTGGCGGCGTAGCCGGCGAAGCAGAGGGCGATGGCGGAGAGCAGGGCGGCGGTGGCCACGTGCCAGCGGCGCTCGCCGGTGCGGTCCGAGTGCATGCCGACGAGGACCATGACGATGGCGGCGGTGGCGTAGGGGATGGTGGAGAGCAGGCCGAGGCGGAAGTTGCTGATGCCGGTGAGGCTGCGCAGAGCGACCGGGAGCCAGAGGCTGACGCCGTAGGCGCAGGTGTTGAGGCCGAAATAGACGAAGGCGAAGAGCCACATGCGCGGGTTGAGGAAAGCTTCGTAGGCGGCGGATTTGGAGTTCACCGCCACGGGAGCTTGCGCCGCGGCCGCGGCATCCTCCTGTTGCAAGGTATTGGCTAGCCAAGCGCGTTCGTCCGGGGAGAGCCAAGTTGCGGCGGCGGGCTTATCGGTGATGGCAAAGAACGTGAGAACGCCAAGTAGGATGGCCGGCGAACCCTCCAGAAGAAAAAGCCACTGCCAGCCGGAGAGGCCGTGAAGGTGGTGCAGGCCGAGGAGCGCGCCGGAGATGGGGCCGCCGATGATGCCGGAAACGG
>Ga0181537_10003484_pt1 | contig 13447 bp, 9 predicted proteins | sample PEATcosm2014_Bin_39_FD_119765 | JGI IMG/M metagenome (GOLD analysis project Ga0181537, IMG submission 119765) | Peatland microbial communities from MTU Mesocosm Facility, Houghton, MI, USA - PEATcosm2014_Bin23_10_metaG | ecosystem: Environmental > Terrestrial > Soil > Wetlands > Peat | place...
CCCGGTCTCCAAGCGGGCGTACAAGCTCGGCCGGTGCGAGCTCGGGACCGGGAGGATCGACGTCCTCTATGAGGAGAAGGATGAGAACTTCCTCATCGGGCTCGGCGCGTCGCTCGACCGCAAGTACCTGTTCTGCGAGTCTGAGAGCAAGCTCATCTCGGAGGTCCGGGCGCTGCCCGCCGATTCGCCGCACGGGCAATGGAAGGTCCTCGACCCCCGCAGGGCCGACCACAAGTACCAGGCCGACCACAGGGAGGGCCTCTTTTACTTTGTGACGAACAAGGACGCCAAGAACTACAAGGTCGTCACCGCCCCCGTCGCGACGCCCGACGAGGCCCACTGGACCGATTTCGTGCCCGCCGACCCGGAGGTCAAGGTTGACGACATCGCGCTCTTTGAGAAGTACGCCGTCGTCACGGAGCGCAGGGGCGGACTCCCCCGCCTGAAGGTCATCGATTTCGCGACCGGTTCCTCCCACGAGATCCCGTTCCCGGAGCCCTCCTACGAGGCCGGCCTGGCGGCCAACGCCGAGTACCACTCGTCGGTCCTGCGCTTCAGCTACCAGTCCCCGGTGACGGCGCCCTCCGTGTTTGCCTACGACATGGGCAGCCGGGAGCGCACGCTCGTTAAGCAGGACGAGGTGCTTGGGGGCTACTCGCCTAAGGACTACGCGTGCGAGCGCATCTACGCCACGGCATCCGACGGAACGCAGATCCCGATCACGCTCGTCTACCGGCGGGAGCTCAGGGAGAAGGGACCGCAGAAGCTTCTCCTCTACGGCTACGGGAGCTACGGCTTCAGCCTTCCGGACACCTTTTCCTCGAACCGCCTGAGCCTCTTGAACCGCGGGGTGATCTATGCGAACGCCCATGTCCGCGGCGGCGGCGAGCTGGGCGAGCCCTGGCGGGACGCCGGCCGGATGAAGGAGAAGATGACCACCTTCACCGACTTCATCAGCTGCGCCGAGCACCTGATCGCGCACGGCTACACGACGCCCCGGAGGTTGGCCACCTCGGGCGGGAGCGCCGGCGGCCTCCTCATGGGCGCCGTCCTGAACCGCCGCCCCGACCTCTTCAGGGTAGCCGTCCTCAAGGTGCCCTTCGTCGACGTCGTCAACACGATGCTCGACGCCTCCCTGCCCCTGACGACCGAGGAGTACACCGAGTGGGGCAACCCCAACGTCGCGGAGGAGTACGCGTGGATCCGGGCCTACTCGCCCTATGACAACATCCGCAGGCAGGCCTACCCGGCCATGCTGGTCACAACCGCGCTTAACGACAGCCAGGTCCCCTACTGGGAGGGCTGCAAGTACGTCGCAAAGCTCCGTGCGATGAAGACCGACTCGAACGTGCTTCTTCTCAAGGTGAACCTGGATCCCGCCGGGCACGGCGGCGCCAGCGGCCGCTACGACGCCCTTCACGAGGTTGCGTTCGACTTCTCCTTCCTGCTGACAGAGCTCGAGTGACGTCCGTGCGTGGGCACGCCGGATCCGGCGCGGCGGCGGGGGCGCGGATCAGGCGACGGCCCGCGGCGTCACTGCGCCTTGGCGGCGGCGCGCGCCTCGCGGCAGACCCTTGCGATCGCGTCGGCATAGGCCTGCCCCACCGCCGGAAGCCAGCGCTCGCCCATCTCCTTCGTCCCGGCCGGCGCGTCGCCCATGATGCCCGTCTTCGAGAGGTCCTGGGACACCCACGAGTACGTCGCGACGGTGCGCTCGGGGCGCAGTTCGCCCGGGTCGTCGACGCCGCCGACGTAGTCCCTCACGGCGAGTTCGGCGCGCACGTGCCGCTCGAGGAGCGCGAGCATCCAGGCCGTTTCGGCCGTGTTCGCGTGGAAGCCGTAGTTCTGCTCCTGGGGCGGGAGGACCGGGACGCCGGCACCGGCGGGCGGATCGGTCCGCAGGGGCTCCGCCTTCAGCCCGAACCTGGCCTCGGCCTCGCGCAGCGTGTAGGCGTTGACCGCCATGTTGCCGCCGTGGGTGTTCAGGATGTAGAGCGAGCGGAAGCCCCAGTCCGCGACCTGCCGGGCCACGCAGAGGACGAGGGCCCGCAGCGTCCGCCTCGAGACGGAAAGGGTGCCCGGGAAGCCCGAGTGCTCGTTGCTCTTGCCGATCGTGATCGGCGGGGCGATGTAGCAGGAGGCGTCGGGAGGCAGCCGCTCGAGGGCCAGCGTCACCAGCGCCTCGCCGATGAAGGCGTCGACCGCCACCGGGAGGTGGGGGCCGTGCTGCTCGATGGCGCCCGTGACGAGGATCACGGGGGCCCAAGCCTTGTCGGACAGCGCCGCGATCTCGGCCAGGCTGAGGCTGGCCAGGTAACGCGACCGGTAGGCCTGGACGTAGGGCGACGGTGTCTTCAAGGCCAGGTCTTGGTGGGGAGGGCGCCGCCGTTCGCGAGCGGGGGAAGGTCCCGCATCTCCGAGAGCAGGGACGTCACGCGCGCAGCCGCCTTGGCGATGAGGTCGCGTCCCCTCGCCTCCTCCTGGGGCGCGCCGCCGACCAGGGACGCGAGGACGGCCTTGAGGCCTTCCCGGTCGCCCCCGCGCACGGGGTCGAAGTCGAGGCCGAGGGCGCTCAGCTGCATGCAGAACATCTGAAGCCTGCGGCCGATCCGAACGTCCCGGCCGACCGCCTTCGTGAGCTCCTCGTTCCACGGGCTCGCGTTGAAAAGCAGGATTTTCGAGAACCCCGCCGCTCCGACCCAGGTGACCACTTCCTCCACGAGGTCGCACGCGGCGTCGGGTTCCAGCGCGAACGCGCAGTAAGGCCTGGGGCCGATCGCGAAGCGAATCGGGGGGAGGACGAGGATCCTGAGCTCCGGCGGCCGCCGTTCCGCCGCCGCCTTCAGGAGGGACATGAGGACCAGTTCCTCGGCGTCGAGGCCCGGGCAAAGGCCGTAGTCGGCGAAGCCCGCGATCGGCACCACCACGACGGTGGTCGCCTTGTCCGGCCAGGCCGCAAACTCCGGCCACCGGCGCCAGGGCCAGAACGTGGCCTCGTCCGCCGTGCAGATCTGGATGTCAGGAAGGGTGTCGCTCACGATGAGGTCCGGGGGTCATGGGTCCCCCCGTCCCCGCATCCCGAGTGCCAATCGGGGCGCGGTTGGGTGGAAGTTCGTGCTTTTTCAACCGTTTCCGTCTCCTTTGCGAGACAAGGCGGCGCCTCGGCCCCCTAAAAAAGCCGCCTGAACGCGATCACCCACACCCATGGGTCTGTGCTCCAGCCAAAGCCGCGGCGGAGGTTGAGCGAGTCCCAGAGGGTGCGGTAGCTGGCTATGGGGTCGCGCCGGGCGTCCGGGTCGCCGGTTTCGACCCCCTCGGCGAGTGCGTCGGCCACGGAGATCCGGCCCAGCCGCTCCGCATGGATCGATGTGATCTCAAGGACGATGGCGCCGGGGCCCTCGACCCGGAGGCGGTCGCCGGGCGCGCCGTAGGGGCAGCTCAGCGCTATCGTCTCCCCGCCGGGGCCGATCCGGTAGGCGGTCCCGTTCCGGACCCCGTCGCACGCCACGCCGGCCTCGGCCAGGACCCGCCGGGTCTGGGTCTTGGTGCCCGCCAGGAGGCTTGCGACCATCGCGGGGCTGAAGGGAATGGGGCGCTCCTGCATCGGGGAGGAAGGGAAACGGGGCAGGACCGGGCCTCGATTCCGGTCGGGCCTGGGCCAAGGGGATTCCCCTGCATCGCGAGTGCCAGACGGCGCCGCCATCGGCGGCATTATCGTCGTTAAATGGTTCTTTCGGTAGACTTGTTTCCGAGTCCCGCTTCCGGGCACAACGCGTGCTTTCCACCCGCGTTGCTCCGAGCGATGCGCACCAAGGCATGACCTCCCCCCTCGTCAAGATCTCCTCGGTGAACAAGCGCTACGGCCGGGGGGCGCTCATCCTCGACGCGCTGAGCCTGGACGTGGCGCAGGGGGAGTTTGTAAGCCTCATCGGGCCAAGCGGATGCGGCAAGTCGACCCTGCTGAAGCTGATCGCCTCCCTGAGCCCGGTGACCGAGGGATTGATCACGGTCGACGAGAAGACGCCGAGGGAGGCGCGCGAGGAGATGGCCTTCATCTTCCAGGAGCCCACCCTCCTGCCCTGGCGAACGGTGATCCGCAACGTCGAGCTTCCCCTCGAGGTGAAGGGAATGGGCCACACCAAGCGGGCCGGGATCGCCGAGAGGATGCTCAAGCTCGTCGGCCTGGACCACGCCATGGAGCACTACCCGCGGCAGCTCTCCGGAGGAATGAAGATGCGGGTCTCGATCGCGCGGGCCCTGACGCTCTTCCCCAAGATCCTGCTCCTCGACGAGCCCTTCGGGGCGCTGGACGAGATGACCCGCGACCGGCTGAACGAGGAACTCCTGGCCATACGGCTGGCGCAGAAGTTCACGGCGTTCTTCGTGACCCATTCCGTGGCGGAGGCCGTCTTCCTCTCCTCGCACATCGTCGTGATGTCCGCCAACCCCGGGCGCCTGCACAAGACGATCCCCGTTCCCTTCCCCTACCCGCGGACGGTCGAGACACGGGAGTCGCCGGCGTTCCAGCACTGCGTGACCGAGGTGTCGCGCGTCCTGCGCTCGGTCACCCCCCAAACCCTGTGAGAAAAAACCTCAAATGGTTCCTGCCCGTCCTCACGGGAATGCTGATCCTGGCCGCCTGGGTCGGGCTGAAGGCCGGCTTTGGCATCCGCAACTTCGTCCTTCCGGGGCCGCTCACGATCCTGAGGGCCGCCGCGGCCGAGCGCACCGTGCTGCTGTCCGCCGCGGAAATCACGATCTCGGGGGCCGCTCTCGGCTTCGTCCTCGCGGCGGTGATCGGAATCCTGGCCTCGATGGTGATGGGCCTGTCGGCCGCCCTGAGGCTCAGCCTCTACCCCTACATCCTCATCCTCCAGATGACGCCCGTCATCATCTTCGCGCCGGTGATGGTGATCTGGCTCGGCCCGGGGCTGCCGACCGTGACGTTCATCACGTTCCTCATCTGTTTTTTCCCCATCGTCGCGAACACGACCCAGGGCCTCATTTCCGTCGACAAGAACCTCGTCGACCTCTTCCGGATGATCAACGCCGACCCCGTGCAGGAGGTCATCCTGCTGCGTGTCCCCCACGCGCTTCCGTACTTCCTGACGGGGCTCAAGATTGCCGGGAGCATTGCGATGATCGGGGGCATCACCGGCGACCTCTTTGCCGGGAATGCCTCGGGAAACTCGGGCGGCCTGGGCTACATGGTGCTGGTCTACGAGGGGGAGCTGAAGGTCCCCGAACTCTGGGCCGCCGGGTTCACCGCCTGCTTCTGCGGCTTCATCTTCGTGTCCTTCGTCCTCGGACTGAACTGGTACCTGCTGCACAAGTGGCATGACTCGATCATAAAGTCAGACCTGTGACCGGCATCCACAGGTCGCTTTGGCTTCTTCCGCTGGTCCTGCTGGCCCCCGGGTGCCGCAGGGGGGACTCGACCTACTACGACCCGGCGACCGGCAGGAAGATGACGCGGATCGTCCTGCAGACCGACTGGTACGCCGAGGCCGAGCACGGGGGCTTCTACCAGGCCGTGGCCAAGGGCTACTACCGCGATGTCGGTCTCGACGTCACGATCGACCAGGGCGGCCCGATGATCCCGATCGGCCTGAAGACGGCGATCGGCGTCGTGCAGTTTGCCATCACGCGCGCCGACGAGTCGATCGTGGCGGTCTCGCGCGGCATCCCCTACGTGATCGTGGGCGCCATGATGCAGCACGACCCGCAGGCGCTCCTTCTCCACGAGAGCAATCCCGTGAACACGTTCCGGGACCTTTCCGGGAAGACGGTGATGACCGTGCCGGGCTCCAAATGGGTTCTCTACATCCAGAAGGTCTACAACGTCAGGTTCTCCATCATTCCCCTCAATTTCGGGATGGCGCAGTTCATGGCCGACCCGAACTTCATCCAGCAGTGCTTCGTGACGAACGAGCCTTACTATGTCGAGAAGAACGGCGGCCACCCGAAGACGATCATGATCTCGTCGACGGGATTCGACCCCTACAGGGTCATCGAGGGGAACGCCGACTTCGTCGCGACCCACCCCCGCGAGACGCGCGCCTTCGTGGAGGCGTCGATGCGCGGGTGGAGGGACTACCTCTACGGGGACCCGACGCCGGCAAACCGCGAGATCAGCCGGCTCAACATCCAGATGAAACCCGACTTCCTGGCGTATGCCCTCCGCACGATGAAGCGCTACAGGCTGGTGGAGGGCGATCCCGCGAAGGGGGAGGCCCTCGGGCTCGTGACGCGCAAGCGCCTGCAGGAGCAGATCGACGCGCTCCAAACGATTGGCGCCCTTGACCACGTCGTGACGCCGGACGACGTTGCCGATTTCAAGGACATGCCCGCCCCTTGACTCCCCTTCCGATGCACCCCGCCCCCGCCCTTCCCGCCGACCTGGCCAGCACGCTTCGCGACCTCCTGGGCGCGCCCAACCTCGTCGAGGGCGGCGAGAGCCTCGAGGCGCTTTCCAAGGACTTCTACTGGTACTCCCCCGTGCTGAAGCGCCAGCTCGACGACAAGCTGGCCGCGGCCGCCGCGCGGATCGGCACGCAGGAGCAGCTGAAGGCCGTGCTTGCGGCCTGCAGCCGGTTCGGCGTCCCGGTGACGGCGCGGGGAGGCGGCACCGGCAATTACGGCCAGTGCGTCCCGCTCCACGGGGGCCTAGTCCTCGACCTGACGCCGATGAGCCGGATCCTCGGCATCTCCGCGGACGGCGTGCTCCGCACGGAGACGGGCGCCCGCCTCGGGACGATCGAGGTGGCGGCGCGAAAGGCGGGCTGGGAGCTGCGCTGCATGCCCTCGACCTGGATGAAGGCCACGATCGGGGGATTCTTCTGCGGCGGATCGGGTGGAATCGGCTCGATCGTCTGGGGCGGGATAGGCGCGGGCGACAACGTGAAGTCGATCACGCTGATGTCGTGCGAGGAGTCGCCGCGTAGCATCCGGCTCGAGGGCGACGACATTCCGCGCGGCCTGCGCGGCTACGGGTCGACCGGGATCATGGTCGAGATCGAGATGCGCCTCGCCCCGAGCCTCGACTATGACCAGGTGCTCTTCAACGCGCCGGACTGGTCGAGGCTCCTCGACTGGACCGACTTCGCCGCACGCAAGCCGGAGTGGCGCAAGCGCCTCGTGACCGGTTTCGAGTGGCCGATTCCCTCCTTCTTCAAGCCGCTGCTCAGGTATGTGCGGCCCAACGAGCACATGAGCCTGATGCTGATCGACCGGCGCCAGACCCAGGAGCTGGTCGAGTCGGCGGAGGCAGCGGGGGTCGCCTGCGTCTACCGCGTGCCGCTGCCCAACCCTCCCCGGCCCCCGCTTGTCTCGGACTACACGTACAACCACACGACCCTGTGGGCGATGAAGAGCGATCCGAATTTCACCTACATCCAGGCGGGATTCGGGTCCAACTTCCGCGAGCAGTTTGGTCTCCTCCACAAGCGCTTCCCGGGCGAGATCCTCCTGCACCTCGAGTGGATGGCCAACCGCGCCGTCGAGGACCCGTCCCACCCGGGTTTCTTCCACGGCGAGACGGTCGGGGTCGCCGGCATCCCGCTCGTCCGCTTCGTCTCGGAGCCCCGGCTCGCCGAGATCATCGCCTACTGCGGCGAGATCGGCATCGGCATCGCCAACCCGCACACGTACGTTCTCGAGGACGGGGGGCACCATCCGAACATCGCCGAGAAACGGGCCTTCAAGGCGACGATGGACCCGGCCGGCCTGCTGAACCCGGGAAAGATGAGGACCTTCCCGGTCAACCCCTTCGCGGCAGAGCCCGAGCTAAGCCACCCGTCTTGAGCGGAACTCGCGGGGGCTCACCTCGGTGTGCCGGTGGAAGAAGCTCGAGAAGTAGGCGGCGCTGCGGAATCCCAGGTATTCGGCGATCTCCGAGGACGTGCCGCTCGTGTGCAGCAGCATGCGCTTGGCCTCGAAGATGATGCGGTCACGGATGAGGTCGCTCGGCGACCTTCCCGTGTCGTGCAGCACCGAGCGGTGGAGGTAGGACCGGGAGACCTTGAGGTGCTGGGCGAACTCCTTCACGGAGGCAAGCCGCGGGCATTCGGTCAGGAGCGCCTGCTTGAAGTCTCGGGTGAGGGCGCTCGACGCCGGCACGGCGCGCGCGCCCGACCTGCCGACATAGAAGCCGTTGATCTTGCTGAAAAGGATGAGGAGCAGAGCCTTCAGCACCTCCCTCTGGTCAAAGCTCGCGCGGGCCTCGGAATCGCGGATGATGTCGAACACGTTCGAGATCAGCTTGTCCTCGACCGGGTTGAGCTGGATCGAGCGTGAACCGTCGGGTTGCAGGAAGGCGGTCAACTCCCTGAAGGGGAGCGAGAAATTCGAGTCGGACGTGAACTTCTCGGAGACCGCGAGGAGCGATCCTTCAAGGTTTTCGGTCGCCGTCCAGTTGTGGATGTCGCCGGGCCCGATGATGAGCAGCGATTGCGGGCCAACCTCGATGACGTCGCAATCGCGCTGAATCAATCCGCGCCCGGCACGGACCCAGAAGATCTCGAAGTGCGGGTGCCGGTGGCGGAACTCGATGCTGAAGCCCCTTTCGCCGTCCGGTTTGAAGGCATACCCCTCGTGGTACCGGAAATCGACCACGGAGAAGCCGGGATGCTCCCCGACTTCGCTCATTTTGAGTTCCTGAATCTGCGTGATGGGCTCGGGCATGGATGGAATCGGTGATTCGGCCCCCACGGCCGGGGCGCCAGATCCACGCAGGTGCTTGCATGGAGTGTGCCAATGGGCCTTCGCAAAAAAACAGGGCCCCGCCGCTCCCTTGAGCGGCGGGGCCCGTGCCTAGGAAGAATCAGCCCAGCTAATCCTCAGAAATAATAGCGCAGCGTGAGAGACGCCGTGATCGGCGGCCGCGGCATGATCTCGTCGTTTCCGGCAAACGTGACGTCGATCGGGTCGTAGAGCCGAGCGTTCGTGAAGTTCTTCACGCTCACCTGGACGGAGTACCTCTTCGTGTTGAACTTGACGAAGCCGTCCCATTCCGTCTGCGACCTTATGATGAGGGTGCCCTCGTCGTTCGCATTCATGTGGCCCTGGAACATCGGCCCCATTCCGATCGACCAGTGGTCCAGGAAGTCGTATTTCACGTAGGCGTTGCCCATCAGCTGCGGCACACCGGGCGAGCGTATTTTCCCGTCCGGCGAGCTGTAACCACTGTAGTCCGGGCTCCCCTTCCCGGTGCCGCTCTTGCCGTCCACGATGTAGCCCACCGGATAGAAATCCAGGTACGAGCCGGTCTGCTCGTAGAAGAAGGTCTGGTAAAGCGTGCCGTCCTGGTAGGTGACGTTTGCGTTGAAGCTCCAGTGCTTGCTCGGCTGGTAAACCGCCTCGAACTCAACCCCTTGGTCCTTGTTCAACGACGCGGGGCCTATCTGGGGTGGGGCCACCGGGTCGCGGCGGTCCTGCTGGAAGAGCGCCAGGGCCGCATAAAGCTCGTTGTGGAGCAGGCTCTGCTTGATTCCAACCTCGTAGAGCTTGTTGGCGGTCTTGAGCGACGTGACGAGGCCCGAGTTTCCTCCGGAGCCGTTCAGTCCGGCGAAGTTCGCCGACCCGGCTATCGATTCGACCCGGTCATAGGTCGCATAGACCGAGGTCGTCGGCGTCACCTTGAACACGAGGCTCAAGAAATAGGAGGGGTCGAACGCCGTGCCCGTCGCGAGGTACTGGTAGCCCTCGTTGTGCTGGACGAACGGGGGGCTCGCGGCCGAACCGTTGATGTAGTCGCCGCGGATGCCGACCACCGCCGACAGCTTGTCCGTGAAGGCGATGCTGTCCTGGAAGAACGCGGCGAGGTCGGTCGTGTCCGAGTCCTGGGAGCCCGTGTCCGTGAAGCTGGATCCGGAGAAGCCGAAGGCACCCGGGGCCTGGAAGCCGCCGACCGTGCCGGTCTGGAAATAGCCCGGCAGGACCCAGGTGTAGGGGGAGGCCTTCAGGTCATAGGGCGAGATCGGCTCCTCGCTGAAATCCTCGTACGAATCCAGGCGGTCGCGGTGCGCGTCGAGGCCGGTGATCACCGTGTTCTGGATCTTCCCGATGCTGAACTCGTCGTGGAGCTCGAGTCGGTCGGACAGCCGCCACGAGAGCGGGACGTAGTTGTCGTAGCCGTAGAGCGAGCGCTGCCGCTCGGTCTCGTCCTCGAAGTAGATGAGGTTGACCAGGCTCGCGCTCGGCGTCAGCTGGTCCGAGGCCTTCAGCTGCGTCTGGAACTTGTCCGAGTGCACGAAGTCGTACGGGCTCGTCAGCACCTCGTAGGGCTGCAGCTTGACGGTGTAGGCCGTGGCCGGGTTCAGGGTGAAGAAGTAGGGACCCTGCTGGAACGTCTGGCCGAAGAGCCCGAGCGTGTTGGCCGGCCCGGCGATGTAGATGCCGTTGTCCAGCAGGTTCTGGGTCACGCGGTTGAAGCCGGGCGACGAGGTCTCGCGGTCGTAGTAGTACTGGGCCCACCACTCCACCTTCACCACCTTGCTGGGCACCCAGGTGAGCGCGGTGTAGACGTCCTGCGTCTCGTTCTTCGAGAACTGGTAGTAACCGTCCCCATAACGGCTGAGGTAGCTCACCCGGTAGGCGAGGTCGTTGGACACCGGGCCGCCGACATCAAGCTGGAACTCGGGGTTGGAGTAGGAGTGTCCCGAGGTCCAGCCCTCCCAGTTCAGCTCGACCTCGCCGTGGGTGCCGTCGAAGTACGGCGACTTCATGACCAGGTTGACGTAGCCGCCCGCCGCGTCGGACTGGGGGCCGTAGACGGCCGAGCCCGGGCCCTTGACGATGTCGATGGCCTCCACGCCGTTGAAGCTCGGCAGGATCGAGTTGCGGTTGAACTTCGTCGTCTGGCCGTCGACGTAGATCTCGGCGAGCTCCCCGCGTATCTGCGGGATGGCCGCCAGCCCGTACTCGGAGGGCGAGTAGACGCCGGGCGCGAACTGCCCGAGGTCCATCGTGTCGCGGATGTTGCGCTCCTTCATCCATTCCTCGTTGACGCTCGTCACCGAGCGCGGGATGTCGAGGATGCTCTCGGAGTCGCCCATCACGCTTCCGATCGGGCGGGCCGTCGGGAGGATCTGCTGGTCGATCGGAACGCCCGAGACGTTCACCGCCTCGAGGGTCGTCACGTCGCTCGTGGACGAAGAGCTTGCCGTCGTCGAGGCCGCGGGCGTGTCGGCCCGTGCGACCGAGCCGCACGTGGCGGCCAGAGTCAGGGCGAGGGCCCCCAGGGCCCCCGCTCGGTTTCGTATGAAATGGTTTGTCATGTTGTGTGCCCGGTTAGGTTGCCAAGTTGATCACGTACGGGGTCCGGAGTTCTGCACCCCATGTGCCAGAGTTGTTACGGTCGCCGAAACTTCGGTCCTCATTTCGATCATTTTGTAGACTCGGCGGAGGTCGCGCCCGCGGCGCCGCGCCGCCGCCGACGGGCGCGCCGGGGCTGTCTACCATATTCAATCTCCCGCGACTCGATTGGCGTCGGCGGCCCGCGGTTTGGCACTGGGATTGCCTACCGAGTCGCGTTCCAGGACATGTTTACCCCAGACGAAGCTCCCGCGCATGGGCGCGCCGCCCCCGTCGCGCCCGAGCCCTCGAGCGGACAGGGGCACGCGGTCCTCTCCAACAGCGCGATCGTCCGCCGCCTTCTGGCGATCACGTGGCGCTACCGGGGCGGGTGCATCCGCGTGGTGTGCATCCAGCTTGCGCTGCTGACGATGGCGATCTTCGGGCTCAGTTTCACCGGGGTCGCGATCGACTACATGCGGCGGTGGGTCCACGGAGCGCCGTCGGCCGCCTTCACGGTCTTCCACGTCGCCATACCCGCGCGCACGCCGCCGATGGAGGTCGTCGCGGTGCTGTCCGGCCTCATACTCGCCCTCGCGCTGCTGCGCGCGGCCCTGACCTACGTCTATGCGGTCCAGGTCAACAAGATCGTCGAGCAGAGCTTCACGGTGGACCTGCGCGGGGAGATCTACGACCACCTGCAGCAGCTCAGCTTCCGGTTCTTTGACGCCCATACCACCGGCTCGATCATCGCCCGGGTGACGAGCGACGTGCAGTCGGTGCGCATGTTCGTGGACCAGGTGCTCATCCAGAGCATGATCCTCGCGGTTTCGGCCACCGTCTACATCGCCTACATGGCAAGCCTGAGCCCCACGCTGGCCGCCGCCTGCCTCGCGACGACGCCGTTCCTCTGCCTCATGGCGGCGGCCTTTTCCCGACGCATCCAGCCGGAGTACGCCCGCAACAAGGCGCTGGTCGACCGCATGCTGCACCTGCTGACAGAGTGCGTGAAGGGGATGTCGGTGACCAAGGGCTTCGGGCGGGAGCGCGAGTGCAGGGCGCGCCTCGAGAGGGCCAATGCGCGCGTCTTCGAGCAGCAGTACCACATCTTCTGGAAGGTGAGCCTCTTCACCCCGACCGCGTGGTTTCTCTCCCGCATCAACACGATCGTGCTGCTCGGCTACGGCGGCTGGCTCGTGCTTCACCGCGGGTTCCCGCTCGGTTCCGGGCTGGTCGTCTTCGCGGGGCTCCTCGACCAGTTCGCGGTGCAGGTGAACAACGTCGCGACGATCGCCAACTCGGCGCAGCAGTCGATCACGGGCGCGCGCCGGGTGTTCGAGATCCTGGACGCCCCTCTCGAGGTGCGAAACGCGGAGGGTGCCCGGCGTTTCGCGCGCCTGCGCGGAAGCGTGCGCTTCGACTCCGTCGGGTTCGAGTTCGGCAAGGTGGACGCGGTGCTCCGGGACATCAACCTCGAGGTGGAACCCGGCCAGTGCGTCGCCATTCTCGGCGCCACGGGGGCCGGCAAGAGCCTTTTGATGAGCCTGTTGCCGCGCTTCTTTGACGTAACCTCGGGGCGCATCCTTGTCGACGGGACCGACGTTCGCTCGCTTCACCTGGACGACCTTCGCCACAACATCGGCATCGTCTTCCAGGAGAGCTTTCTCTTCTCGAACACGGTGGCGGCCAACATCGCGTTCGGCAATCCCGAGGCGAACCAGGCCCAAATCGAGGCCGCCGCCCGCGTCGCCTGCGCGCACGACTTCATCGTGTCGCTGCCCCACGGCTACCAGACGGTGCTTTCCGAGGGGGGGAGCAGCCTCTCCGGCGGCCAGCGCCAGAGACTCGCGATCGCACGGGCGATCCTGAAGCAGCCCTCCATACTGCTGCTCGACGACCCCACGGCCGCGATCGACAGCGAGACGGAACACGAGATCTACGAGGCGCTTGGCCGGGCCATCGAGGGGCGCACCACGTTCATCGTCGCCCACCGGATCAGCACGCTGCGACGGGCGGACTTCGTGATCGTCATGGAGCGCGGCAGGATCGTCCAGCGTGGGACCCACGAGGAGTTGCTCCGGTCGCCCGGCCCCTACCTCCACGTCGCGAACCTCCAGCTCGCGGACGGGCGCGAGCTCGGGATGCTCGCGGGGGA
>Ga0181537_10003485_pt1 | contig 13444 bp, 6 predicted proteins | sample PEATcosm2014_Bin_39_FD_119765 | JGI IMG/M metagenome (GOLD analysis project Ga0181537, IMG submission 119765) | Peatland microbial communities from MTU Mesocosm Facility, Houghton, MI, USA - PEATcosm2014_Bin23_10_metaG | ecosystem: Environmental > Terrestrial > Soil > Wetlands > Peat | place...
AAGAACAGCGCGAAAATCCCCACCGCCTGCAGGCCGAAGGCCACCGCCATGGTGTTCTCGCGGCCGAGATGGTCGGACAACCAGCCGAAGAAAGGCCGCGTCAGCCCGCTCAGCAGCCGGTCGATGGCGAGCGCGAAGCTCAAGGCCGGCAGCATCAGCCCGGCGAATGCCACGCTCGAATCCGCCACGCCGAAATCATGCGCCACCGGCGGCAGCTGTGAAATCGCCGACAGCCCGGCCGCCCCCACCAACGCGAACATCGCATAGGTCAGCCAGAAAGCCGGCTGGCGCAGCATCGCGCCCGGTGTCGCATCGTGCAAAGCCTGTTTCAGCCACGGGCTCGGTTTCATCGCGCCCCGCCGCGGCGCCACGAACAGCAAGCCCAGCAGCAGCACGATCATGCCCTGGCCCAGGCCAAAACGCAGAAAGGCCGTCGAATAGCCATAGGCGTCGATCATGTGCAGGATCGGCAGCGCGGTGATGGCGGCCCCAGCGCCGTAACCCGCCGTCACCAATCCCACCGCCAATCCGCGCCGGTCGGGAAACCAGCGCAAGGCTTGTCCGACGCAAGTGCCGTAAACGGATCCTGCGCCGATGCCGCCCAACCCGGCCGAGGCATAGAGCAGCCCCAGTGAATCCGCATTGGCATTGACCATCCAGGACAATCCCACCAGCAATCCACCGGCGATCATCGGCAGGCGCGGACCGAAGCGGTCGGCGAGCCAGCCCGCCGCCGGCACGATCCAGGTTTCGGTAAGCACGAAAATACCGAGCGCCAATTGGATGTCGGGCCGCGCCCAGTGGAAGCGGTCCTGGATCGGCGTTACGAACAGCACCCAGCCATATTGCAGATTGGCCACGGTGACCATGCAGACAACGCCCAGGACAAGCTGGACCCAGCGGTTGGACGGGCCCAAGGGCCGCACCACGTCAAAAGACATTTCTCTTCCCTGCCACGCGGATTTTATTTTGGCCTGTCCCGCGTGGGTGACGCGGGCTTGCGCATTGGACTGGACGCATTGGACAAAGAAACCCGCCCGAATGCAAGGCGGCGCGCTGTCATAATTCTTTGGGCACAAATCTTCGCTATATCTCGGGCGCTATCTTGCGAAAAAAATAGGCGGGGCCGAGGCCCCGCCTATTAATCGGTCAACTATATTGCCGGCAGTTATTCGGCGGCGCGCAACCGCATGCCGCTGCTGGCGATAGCCCGCGCCCGCAATGGTTTCAGCACGAAGAGCGCCAAAGCCACCACGACGAAGTTCATGATCGCGGTCGCGATGAGCACGTCATACCAACTGCCGGTCGCACCCTTGATCACGTTCGCCAACGGCACCAGGAACGCCGAGGTTCCCTTGGCGGTGTAGAGGAACGCGGCGTTCACCGTGCCGTATTTCGAGCCGAAGGTGTCGGTGCAGGTCGAGGGGAAAAGACTGAAAATCTCGCCCCAGGTGAAGAAGATGAAACCCGCACAGATCATGAAGGTGACGGGCGAGGTGCCCGCCGTCCCCAACAGCCAATAAGCGAAACCGCCCAGGCCGAAGGCGATGGCCATGGTGTATTCGCGACCGATCTTATCGGATACCCATCCGAAGAAGGGCCGCGCCACCCCGTTCATCACGTTGTCCACCACCAGCGTCACGGTGAGGGTGGTGGCGCCCAGGAACAGAATCGAATCGGAGACGTTGTAGTCCTTGGCGATCAGAGCGATCTGCGCCGTCGCCATCAGCCCGCTGGCCGAAACCAGGATGAACATGATGTAGAGCAGCCAGAAGATCGGCGAGACCAGCATCTTTCCCGGCGACACGCTGTGCGCCGTCTGGATGACCTTGGGTGCCGCCACGCCGCGCATTTCATTCGGTTCCGGCTGACGCAAGACCCAGGCCAGGATGAAGACGATCGCGCCCTGGACCAAGCCGAACCAGAAGAAGGCCGCCTGATAGCCGCTGGACTCGATCACCGTACGAATCGGAATCACGGTGAGCGCCGCACCGGCGCCGAAGCCGGCCGCGGTCAACCCCACCGCAAGACCGCGGCGATCCGGAAACCACTTCACCGCGCCGCCCACGGCGGTCGCATAGACCGCACCGCCGCCGGCGCCGGTCAGGGCCGCGCCCACATAAAGCGCCGTCAACGACTGTGCCTGCGAATTGAGGATCCAGCCGACCGCGACCAGGATGCCGCCCGCCGCGACCACGAATTTCGGCCCGTTCTTCGGGCCGATCTTGTCGACGATCCAGCCTTCGACCGGTGTCAGCCAAGTCTCGAGCGCGATGAAGATAGCGAAGGCGAACTGAATATCGGTGACTGCCCAGCCCTGCGCCTTGCTCATCGGTGCGACGAACAAGGTCCAGCCATATTGCAGATTGGCGATCATCACCATGGTGATGATGCCGGCAATAAGTTGCCACCAGCGTTTTTTGTCAGACATTTCCATCCCCTTGGGCGCCCAACGGCACCCGTCAATTGTTTAGCCAATGAAGCGCTTAAGCCACGCTTTTCCTGTCCTATTCAACAGGGCGGAAAGCAGTATGGCAAGCGGCGATTTGCCGCCTCGGACACCTAAAAACACCAGGGTTTCCGCGGCTTTGCGGGTGATTTTTGTCACATTACAAAGCCATAATCTGGACTGTTCCCGCGCCTCGCCGGTTTTCATCACTTCCGGCCTGAGGGCCAGTAATAAATCCCGGGCCGCCGGACTCTATGGCCTCACCCTGCCCCGGGCTTGCGCGCCGTCATATCGACCAGCGCCGACATGCCGTGATGCCCGCCGCCTTCGTGAATTTCGGAATCATGTTCTTCGAGATGGAGGAATTCGAAACCGGCGAAGGCGCGGCGCAATATGGCGGCGGTATAGAGATGGCCGATATCCTTCGGCCCGCCGGTGCCGTAGTTGAGTTGTTCCGGCCGATAGCCTTGAAGAATGACCAGCCCGCCGGGCTGCAAACATTCGCGAATATGCTGAAATATTTTGTCGCGCAAAGCGGGGCCGGCGAATTGGCAGAAAACACCCACCACCAAATCGAAGCGCGCGCTGCCCCAATCCCACAAGGCGAGATCGGCGCATTCGGTGGCCAGGCGCACGCCCGCCTGCGCCGCGAGCCTCGAAGCCTTCTCAAGCGCAACCGGCGAGAAATCGACCGACAGCACGTCGAGCCCCTGGCGCGCCAGCCACACACCGTTGCGCCCCTCGCCGTCGGCGATCGACAGCGCCTTTTGCCCGGGCTTCAGGAGATGGGCCTGGGAAACCAGAAAGGCATTGGGCGACGTGCCGAAGACGTAATCCGTCTGGGCATAGCGCGCATTCCACCGTGCCAGCGCCTCTTCTTCCTTCATGCTCATCCTCCCGGCGCGAGATGGCCCCTAATACCCCGTGCCGGTTAAGCTTTCCGGCCCGGCCCAGGGGATTGGCCGGGGGATCGTCCCGCGCTCATCCGCCTATAACGGTAATCGTGTAAGCTGTACAACTAGCCCATGGCTCCAAGCCAAGGGTGGTTTCCCGCCCTTTCTCAAGTTTCTCAAGGGTTTGCCGGGCAAGGGGCCGGGTAGGGGTGGCCGATATATTGGCTTTGTCCTCCGGCATCGGGCCGGAACTTCCCAAGGCAGCGCCAGGTTAATACCTTGTCCCCAGGCGAGTAATGGCGGCGGGGCGATGAAAGGACAGGCGGGCAGAAGGCCAGCAAGCTTCCGGCGGGATCGCCCGACACGATCGATCCCAGCCGGGAAACGAATCATCTCTTGCGGCAACTTCACGGTCTCGCGCGCCACTTCATGAACCAGTTCACCGATAAATTCCGCCACCTGAAACCGCAGCTGGAAAAATACCATCTCACGCGCAAGCGCCTGATCGGGATCGGCCTCGGCTTGATCGCGCTTTTCGCGCTGTGGTGGTTCACGGGTCAGCACGGTCAGGGCACCGCGCGCGGCAACGCGCCGCTGCCGGTGGTCGCGGCTTCGGCCACCTCCGGCGATATCGCCATCACCTACACCGCGCTCGGCACCGTGACGCCGCTTTCCTCGGTGACCGTGCAAAGCCAGATCAGCGGCTATCTCGCCTCGGCCGCGTTTCAGGAGGGACAGGACGTGAAAGCCGGCGATCTGCTGGCCCAGATCGACCCGCGGCCCTATCAGGCGGCGCTCGACCAGGCTTCGGGTCAGTTGGCGCGCGATCAGGCCCAGCTCGACGGCGCGCGCGTCGATCTCGCGCGTTACGCCACTTTGATGAAACAGGATTCTATCGCCAAGCAGACTTATGACGACCAGGTCGCCACCGTCAATCAACTCGCCGGCACGGTGCAGCTCGATCAGGGCGCGGTCGAAACCGCGCGCGTCAATCTGGCCTATTGCCGGATCACCGCTCCGGCCGCCGGAAGACTGGGATTGCGCCAGGTCGATCCCGGCAATTACGTAACCCCGTCATTGGCCAGCGGCATCGTACTGATCAACCAGATGCAGCCGATCTCGGTGCTGTTCTCGCTGCCCGAGGACGATCTGGTGCCGATCCTGAAACGGCTCCATGCCGGCGCGACCTTGGCCGCATCCGCCTTCGACCGCACCGGCATGATCAAGCTTGAAGACGGCACCTTGGCGACGGTGGACAACACCATCAGCACCACCACCGGCACTTTCGAGCTGCGCGCCAGCTTCGCCAACCCGGACGAACTCCTCTATCCCAACCAATTCGTCAACGTGCAGCTCACCGTCGACACGCTCAAGAACGCGGTGGTGATCCCGGCTTCGGCGATCCAGCGCGGATCGCCGGGAACCTTCGTCTATCTGGTGAAGCCCGACAACACCGTGATCGTGCAGAAGGTGGTGCTCGGCCCGAGCCAGGGCGAAAGTCAGGCGATCACCTCGGGTCTCGCGATCGGCGATCTGGTGGTGACCGACGGCGCCGACAAGCTCAAGAACGGCTCCAAGGTTTCTCTGCCGGCATCATCCGCTTCGCCCGCGCCCGCTGCCGCCAGTCAGGCGGCGCCTGCTCCTAATCCCGCACCGGCACCGGCTCCGTCCACGGGGGATCAGAACCCGTCGGTCTCACCGGCACCTGCCGCCAATCCGGCGCCGGCTCCGCCGGCGGGCAATGCACCGCCCGTCCATCTGGTTCCGCCCGGCTCATCGCCGATCCACCTGATCCCGCCCAATCCCGCGGGTGCCACCCAATCGCCGGATGGATCCGCGCCGCTCAATCTGGTGCCCTCGAATTCCGCTCCGGCCACTCCCTCGACCGATCAACATCGCCCTCACCATCATCAGGACGGTCAAAACGGACAAGGCGGCCAGACCGGCAACGGGCAACCGGGCGGCGGGAGCGGCCAATGATCTCGTCCGCAACTTCCCCGGCCCGCGCCCTGGCCCGATTCGTCGCCTGAGGCGGGCGGCATGAACCCCTCCCGCCCGTTCATTCTCCGTCCGGTCGCGACCTCGCTGCTGATGGTGGCGATCATGCTCAGCGGCATCGTCGCCTTCCGCTTTCTGCCCTTGTCGGCTTTGCCTGAGGTCGATTACCCGACCATCCAGGTGCAGACCTTCTATCCCGGCGCTTCGCCCGACGTGATGACCTCCTCGGTCACGGCGCCGCTGGAGGTGCAGTTCGGCCAGATGCCGAACCTCAACCAGATGTCGTCGACGAGCTCGGCCGGCGCTTCGGTCATCACCCTGCAATTCGGATTGAACGTCAGCCTCGACATCGCCGAACAGGAAGTCCAGGCGGCGATCAACGCCGCGGGAAATTTGCTGCCTTCCGATCTGCCGGCGCCGCCGATCTACGCCAAGGTCAATCCCGCCGACGCGCCGATCCTGACCCTGGCGTTGACATCCACCACCATGCCCTTGCCCCAGGTCGAGGATCTGGCCAACACGCTTCTGGCGCAGAAAATCTCGCAATTGCCCGGGGTGGGCCTGGTCAGCATCGCCGGCGGCCAGGTGCCGGCGGTGCGTATCCAGGCCGATCTGCGCGCTTTGTCGGCCTATGGACTTAATATCGACGATCTCCGGACAACCATCGCTAACGCCACCGTCGACACGCCCAAGGGTAATTTCGACGGGCCGTCGCGCTCCTACACCATCAACGCCAACGACCAGCTCCAGAACATCAACGACTATCTCGGTGTCGTCATCGCCTACAAAAACGGCGCACCGGTGCATCTGGGTGACGTCGCCTCGGTGGTCAATGATTCCGAGAACGACAAGCTCGGCGCCTGGATGAACACCACGCCGGCGGTGATCTTGAACGTCCAGCGTCAGCCCGGCGCCAACGTGATATCCGTGGTCGACGGCATCAAGGCGTTGCTGCCGCAATTGCAGTCGGCGCTGCCGGCATCAATCGACGTCGCGGTTCTGACCGATCGCACCGTCACCATCCGCGCCTCGGTCCATGACGTCGAATTCGAGCTGATTCTCGCGGTGGTGCTGGTGGTGCTGGTGATCTTCGTGTTTTTGCGAAATACCCGGGCCACCATCATCCCGAGCCTGTCGGTGCCGCTGTCGCTGGTCGGCACCTTCGGCGCCATGTATCTGTTGGGCTTCAGCCTCGACAATCTTTCGCTCATGGCGCTCACCATCGCCTCGGGCTTCGTGATCGACGATGCCATCGTCATGATCGAGAACGTTTCACGCTATATCGAGATGGGCGATCCGCCCCTGAAGGCCGCGCTCAAGGGTTCGGCGCAGGTGGGGTTTACGATTATCTCCCTGACGATCTCGCTCATCGCCGTGCTTATTCCCCTGTTGTTCATGGGCGACGTGGTCGGGCGGCTGTTCCGCGAATTCGCGCTGACCCTGGCGGTGACCATCCTGATTTCGGCGGCGGTCTCGCTGACCCTGGTGCCTATGGCCTGCGCCAAGCTGTTGCACGAGAAAAGCGAGATCAAGGAAAACAAGTTCCAGCGCTGGAACCGCGAGAAATTCGACGCGCTCATTCATCAATACGGCAAAGGCCTCAACTGGGTGCTCGATCGCCAGCCGCTGATCCTGGCGGTCGCGGTGGCGACGCTGCTGCTGACCGTGCTGCTTTACGTGGTCGTGCCCAAGGGCTTCTTCCCGGTCCAAGACACCGGCTTGGTCCAGGGCATCTCCCAGGCCTCGGAATCGGTGTCCTACGACGCCATGGCGCAACGTCAGGAAGGGCTGGCGGCGGCGATACTGAAGGATCCCAACGTCGTAAGCCTGTCATCTTTCATCGGCGTCGACGGCACCAACACCACGCTCAACAGCGGCCGGTTCCTGATCAATCTGAAAGCGCCCGACGACCGCCACGAAAACGTGACCTCGGTCATCAACGATCTGGAACGCGAAACCGCCGCCATTCCCGGCGTCTCGCTCTACCTGCAACCGGTGCAGGATCTGACCATCGACACCACCATCAGCCGGTCGCAATACCAGTTCGTTTTGGAAGACGCCAATCCGGACGAGCTCTCCGCCTGGACGCCGAAGCTGGTCGACAAGCTGAGCCAGGCGTCCGAATTTGAAAACGTGGTGAGCGACCAGTCGGACCAGGGCTTGTCGGCCTATGTCACTATCGATCGCGACACCGCCGGACGATTCGGCATCACGCCGGCCACCATCGACAACGCGCTTTACGACGCCTTCGGCCAGCGCATCGTCGCGACTATTTTCACCCAGTCGAACCAGTATCGCGTCATTCTCGAGGCCGACAAGGATCTGCAGAAATCGCTCGATTCATTCTCCTCGATTTATCTGCCCTCGTCGGGCGGCGGCCAGGTGCCTTTGAGTTCGATGGCGGCGGTCTCGGTCCAGTCGGCGCCCCTGCAGATCGACCATCTCGGCCAGTTCCCGGCCTATTCCGTTTCGTTCGATTTGGCGCCGGGCGTCTCTCTCGGCGAAGGCGTGAAATCCATCCGCCAAGCCGAACAGCAAATGGGATTGCCGCCCAGCATCGTCACGGTTTTCCAAGGCTCGGCGGCGGCCTTCCAGAATTCGCTCGGCAACGAAATCTGGCTCATCCTGGCGGCGGTGATCACGGTCTATATCGTGCTGGGCGTGCTCTATGAGAGCTTCATCCACCCCGTCACCATTCTCTCCACACTGCCTTCGGCGGGCATCGGCGCGCTCCTGGCGCTGATCCTGGTGCATGACGATCTCACCATCATCGCCATCATCGGCATCATCCTGCTGATCGGCATCGTCAAGAAAAACGCGATCATGATGATCGATTTCGCGCTCGACGCCGAAAGGAACGAGGGCAAGTCGCCGCGCGACGCGATCTACCAGGCCTCGCTGCTGCGCTTCCGCCCCATTCTGATGACCACCATGGCGGCAATCCTCGGCGCGTTGCCGCTGATGCTGGGCACCGGCACCGGCTCGGAGCTGCGCCATCCGCTGGGATTGACCATCGTCGGCGGGCTGATCGTGAGCCAGATGCTGACGCTTTTCACCACGCCGGTGATCTATCTCACCTTCGACCGCTGGGCGATCAGTCTGCGCCGCCGCTATGGCGGGTTGGTCAATGAAACGGGTGGGGAATCGGGCGGTGAGCCGGGCATGGAAACGGCCGGCGAGGAGGGACCGAAGCCGTGAACCCCTCTGAAATCTTCATCCGCCGTCCGGTCGCCACCACGCTCCTGACTTTCGGCGTGGCGCTGGCCGGGGGCTTGGCGTTTTTCCTGCTGCCGGTTTCGCCGCTGCCGCAGGTCGATTTCCCCACCATATCGGTGCGCGCGACCATGCCGGGCGCCAGCCCCGAGGTGATGGCGACCAGCGTGGCGACGCCGCTCGAACGTCACCTCGGCCAGATCGCCGATGTGACCGAAATGACCTCGTCGAGTTCGGTCGGCTCGACCCGCATCACCCTGCAATTCGGCCTCGACCGCGACATCGACGGCGCCGCGCGCGACGTGGAAGCGGCGATCAACGCGGCGCGCGCCGATCTGCCATCGAGTCTCCGGCAGAACCCCACCTATCGCAAGGTCAACCCGGCCGACGCGCCGATCATGATCCTGGCCTTGACTTCCGACACGCTCACCCGCGGCCAGATGTACGATGCGGCCACCACCATCATCGAGCAAAAACTGTCGCAAGTGGACGGCGTCGGCGAGGTCGATGTCGGCGGTGGGGCGCTGCCCGCGGTCCGCGCCGAGATCAACCCCAACGCCCTCAGCAAATACGGCATCGGGCTCGAGGACGTGCGCGCGGCGCTCTCCGCCGCCAACGCCCACAGCCCGAAGGGCGCCATCGAACAGGCGGGCAAGCATTATCAGATCTACGCCAACGATAATGCGTCGACCGCGGCGCAATTCGCGCCTTTGATTATCGCCTACCGAAACGGCGCGGCAGTGCGGCTCCAAGACGTCGCCCAGGTCAGCGATTCGGTCGAAAACATCCGCAATGCCGGATTGGCCAACGGCAAGCCGGCGGTGCTGGTGATCGTCTATCGCCAGCCCGGCGCGAACATCATCGGCACCGTCAACCGGGTGCGCGCGCAGATCCCCTTCCTGCAAAACGAAATCCCCGCCGGCATCGACATCACCCAGGCGATGGACCAATCGGTCACCATCCGCGCCTCGCTCAAGGATGTCGAAATCACGCTGCTGATCTCGGTCGCGCTCGTGATCATGGTGGTGTTCCTGTTCTTGCGCAGCCCCCGCGCCACGCTGATCCCGGCGGTGGCGGTGCCGGTATCGCTGATCGGAACCTTCGGGGTGATGTACATGCTGGGATTCAGCCTCGACAATCTCTCGCTCATGGCGCTCACCGTGGCGACGGGCTTCGTGGTCGACGACGCCATCGTCGTGCTGGAAAACACCCAGCGCCACATCGAAGCCGGCATGCCGCGATTCCAGGCGGCGCTGCTCGGCGCCCGCGAGGTAGGTTTCACCGTGTTGTCGATGAGCCTGTCGCTGGTCGCGGTGTTCACGCCCATCCTGCTGATGGGCGGCATCATCGGCCGGTTGTTCCGCGAATTCGCAATGACGCTGTCGGTCGCGATTTTGGTCTCGCTGCTGGTGTCGCTGACGGCCACGCCGATGATGTGCGCGTATCTGCTGCGCCGCGAAGCCAAGGCGGAATCCTCCTCTAAGCCCGGCCTGTCCGCGCGGGTCACGGGTTGGAGCGAGCGCGTTTTCGAGCGGGCGCACGGCTTCTATGCGCGCAGCCTCGCCTGGTCGTTGACGCGCGCGCCGTTGGTGCTGCTCATCCTGGCCGCCACGCTCTGCCTCAACGTCTTTCTCTTCTACATCGTGCCCAAGGGTTTTTTCCCGCAGCAGGATACCGGCAGGCTCACCGGCAGCATCCAGGCCGATCAAAGCATCTCGTTTCAGCTCATGTCCCAGAAGCTGACCCAGCTCATCGACATCATTCACAAGGATCCGGCGGTGGACAGCGTGGTGGGCTTTACCGGCGGCGGCCAGACCAATGGCGGCTTCGTGTTTGCCTCGTTGAAGCCGATTTCCGACCGTCCCAACGTGACCCAGGTGATCGCGCGGCTCCGGCGCGAAATGGCGGTGGTGCCGGGTGCTACGCTGTTCTTCCAGGCGGTGCAGGACATTCGCGTCGGCGGGCGGCAGTCGAATGCGCAATATCAATACACGTTGCAGGGCGATGATCTGAATGAGATCAACCAATGGACGCCCAAGATAACCGCGGCCTTGCAGCAGATTCCCGAACTGACGGATGTCAATTCCGATCAGCAGAACAAAGGTCTCGAAACCGATCTGCAGATCGACCGTTCCTCGGCGGCGCGGCTCGGGCTGACGGTGAGCGCCATCGACAACACGCTTTACGATGCCTTCGGCCAGCGCCAAGTCTCGACCATCTACAATCCCTTGAACCAGTATCACGTGGTCATGGAGGTGGCGCCGCAATTCTGGCAGAACCCCGATACTTTGAAGCAACTCTATGTTTCGACCTCCGGCGGCGCCGTTGGCGGCACGCAATCGACCAATGCGGTCACCGGCACGGTTGTGGCAAAGGGCCAGTCGGTTCAGGCATCGAGCGTCGCCGCCGACGTGGCGCGCAACCTCGCCACCAATTCCATCGCCAATTCGACCCATGGCAGCACTTCGACGGGCAGCGCGGTCGCAACCTCGGCCGAAACCATGGTGCCGCTGGCGGCATTTTCGAGCTACGGCCCCGGCACCACACCTTTGGCGGTCAATCACCAGGGCCTGTCGGTGGCGACCACCATCTCCTTCAACCTGGCCCCGGGAAAATCGCTGAGCGACGCCACGGCCGCCATATCCTCCGCCATGCGCAATTTGGGCGTGCCGGCCGATATCATCGGCAGTTTTCAAGGCACCGCCGGCGCCTATCAGGCCTCGCTCGCCAATGAGCCGATCCTGATCCTGGCGGCGCTGGCGGCGGTCTATATCGTGCTCGGCGTGCTCTATGAAAGCTATGTCCATCCCGTCACCATCCTGTCGACCTTGCCGTCGGCGGGGGTGGGGGCGGTGCTGGCGTTGCTTCTGTTCCAAACCGAATTCAGCATCATCGCGCTGATCGGCGTCTTTCTGCTGATCGGCATCGTCAAGAAGAACGCCATCATGATGATCGATTTCGCGCTCGATGCCGAGCGCACACAGAATCTTTCCTCCCACGACGCGATCTACCAGGCCTGTTTGATGCGCTTCCGCCCGATCATGATGACCACCCTGGCGGCGATGCTGGGCGCGGTTCCCCTGGCCATCGGATTCGGCGTGGGCAGCGAACTGCGCCGGCCGCTCGGCATCTCGATCGTCGGCGGATTGCTGGTCAGCCAGATGCTGACGCTCTATACCACGCCGGTGATCTATCTTTATCTCGACCGCTTCCGCTTGTGGGCCCAAGAGCGTTGGGGCAAGCACGATCCGCTCGCGGCCGAGCCCGATCCGGCGCCGGGGGAATGACATGATTTTTCCCCGCGCGAAAATCCTCGTTCTGCCGTTCGCCGCATCGTTGCTGGCTTCGTGCTCGGTCGGGCCGAATTACGAAAGGCCGCCGGTCGAGACGCCCGATTCCTTCAAGGAACTCGGCGATTGGAAACCGGCCGAGCCGGCGGCGCCGGCTTCCGGCCAGCCCTGGTGGTCGGTCTATGGCGATCCGGTGCTCGACCAGCTCGAAAAACAGGTCGACATCTCGAATCAGAATTTGAAGGCTTCCGAGGCGGCCTATCGCCAGGCGGTGGCGCAGGTGGGCGAGGCGCGCGCGGGATATTTCCCCTCGGTGGGCATCGATCCCTCGGCGACGCGTTCGCGCACGCCCGGCTCGAACGGCGGCGGCGCCAACACCCGCAACGCCTTCAGCCTGCCGGTCGATGCGTCCTGGGTGATCGACATCTGGGGCCAGGTGCGCCGCCAGGTCGAAAGCGCGCGGGCGACCGCGCAGGAATCGGCCGCCGATCTCGCGGCGCTGCGGCTTTCTGAACAGGCGACGCTGGCGCAGGATTATTTTCAGCTTCGCATCGCCGATGAGAACAAGCGGCTGCTCGACGACACCGCCACCGCCTATGCGCGCACGCTCCAGATCACCCAGAACCGCTATGCGGTGGGCGTGGCGGCGCGTTCCGACGTGGCCCAGGCCCAGACCCAGCTCGACAATGCCCGCTCCCAGGCAGTGGCGGCCCAGGTGCCGCGCGCCGAGTTGGAACACGCCATTGCCGTGCTCATCGGCCAGCCGCCGGAAGGCTTCTCGCTCCCGCCCTCATCCTCTCCCTATGTCTTTCATGTGCCGGTGGCGCCCGCGGGTGTGCCCTCGGCCTTGCTGGAGCGCAACCCGAACGTGGCGGCGAATGAGCGCGCCGTGGCCGCGGCCAATGCGAATATCGGCGTCGCCTTGACGGGATATTTCCCCAGCCTCACCTTGACCGGCTCTTACGGATTTTCCAGCTCGATGCTCGACACGCTGATGAAAAGCTCGAACCTTGCCTGGACCATCGGTCCGCAGGTCAATTTCAACGTGTTCAACGGCGGTCTGACGACATCGCAGGTTGCCGCCGCGCGCGCCGGTTACGACCAGACCGTGGCCAATTACCGCCAGGCGGTTCTCACCTCTTTCCAGGGCGTCGAGGATAATCTCGCGGCGTTGAAATTGCTCGAACAGCAAAGTGCGGTGCAGGACGGCGCGGTCGATTCCGCGCAATTGGCGCAGAATCTGATCATGAACGAATATATGGCGGGCACGGTCGACTTCACCACCGTGGTGACGGCCGAGGCCACCACGCTCGCCGACCGGCAGACCGATTACGGCATCATCCAGAGCCGGCTCAACGCCAGCGTGCTGCTGATCGAGACTTTGGGCGGCGGCTGGGACCAAAGCCAGTTGCCCGATGCGGCGTTGCCCGGCCTGTTGCCCTCGACCGAAGTTCCCGACCAGCCCGGCGCCAATCCCCATCCCGGTGCCGGACCCCATCCCGGCGCGGGCTCGCCGTGGTCGCAATAGTGGTCCCGCCCGAATTCCCAATAGACGAATCCGCGCTCGAGGAGCATTTCATCCGCTCCACCGGCCCGGGCGG
>Ga0181537_10003486_pt1 | contig 13443 bp, 7 predicted proteins | sample PEATcosm2014_Bin_39_FD_119765 | JGI IMG/M metagenome (GOLD analysis project Ga0181537, IMG submission 119765) | Peatland microbial communities from MTU Mesocosm Facility, Houghton, MI, USA - PEATcosm2014_Bin23_10_metaG | ecosystem: Environmental > Terrestrial > Soil > Wetlands > Peat | place...
GTCTGGGATACGATCCGCGCGGATGGAAATTGCAGACGCTGATGGCATGGATCGTGGTGCCGATCAATTATTTCTGGCGGCCTGAGCAGGATGTGAACTGGGCTCGCGGGCTGTTTTTTCATGAGCAGCATGTGCTGCTGGGGTGGGCTTATCTGCTGGTGTATTTGACGGTCGTGCCACTGTGCGTTTATTTTCCAACGAGCTTGTTTCTAGAATGGCTCAGCAGAAAGTTGGGATCTCGCAGCGGGCTGTTCTGAACGTAGATTAGAGGGCTAACACTGTCTAGATGAGGAATGGGCAATCTATCTTGAGGGAGTTCCCCATGCGTTCTCGTATTGCGCTTGTTGTTTTGGTTTTATCGCAAATGGCCATTGCGGATGCGAACAGGATTCCGGTAAGCAAGTTGCTTAACCAGATGATTCACCGTTCTACGTTGGCCGAACCAGGTGGCAAGGCTTTTTATCTGAAGGCGACCATTTCCGATAAAGACGATGCCAAGTCTGAGTTCAATGGAACCGTCGAGGAGTATTGGCTATCGCCGACGAAATGGCGCCGGGTCATCAAGCTGCGCGACTTTTCGCAGACGCGGATTGTCAATGGCGACGCGATTTATGAGGACAACAACGGGGATTATTTCCCGCTGCGCGACGAGATGCTCGCCAATGAGATTGTGGACCCACTGCCCCAGTCCGCCGTCGATCTCATGAATAAGCTCGAACTTATGGGGGCGGAGCCCGGATCGGGTGCGGGTCAGTGCATGGCTGAAAAGTACTTCAACGACGCCGACGGGCAGGAAACGAGGGTACTTCTCGCTTACGACTGCAAGACCGGGCTGTTAATTTACCTTTGGTCCCCGTCGTGTTGCTACGGAGTAATGACCGACTATCGCAAGTTTCACAACAAGATTGTCGCGTACGCGACGAAAGACAATCCGATCAATATTCGCATCGATACATTGCTAGACTTGGAGTCCCCCGATGAGTCTCTGTTTGCAATCGCCCAGCCCACTCCTCCCGCCAAGCGGATAACCACAATAAGAATGAGCGACCCGGTGGTGCGAAGGCTGATTATGCAGAAGACCGAGATTGTTTGGCCTGCCGTCACGAAGAGGCCGAGGGAGGCTAGCATGAGCGTAGACCTCGTAATTGGCTCCGACGGACGAATCAAAGAGGCGCGGACCTATTCCCCAGTGGAGAATGCGATCGAGGACGCGGTACTTGCGGCTGTGCAGAAATGGACATTCGCCCCGCAAACAGCTAACGGAATTCCAGCGCAGATCGAGGCAAAACTGTCGATCCCTTTCCCAGACGAGTTTCTGGGTACGATTGCAACCCCACCAGAAGTAAAGCCCATCTTTGACAAAATGCGTGCAGCTTGTGATCTGCGGCTCGACGGTGCGCCTAGCTTCCATATGAAGGCCAGTTTCCACTCAGAGGATGGCGCGACGAAAGGTAGCTATGAAGAGACGTGGATGTCGCCCAAGCAGTGGCGTAAAGAGATAAAAGTGAATGACGCTTCTATCGTGGAAGTGAGAACGGAAAGCGCGTTCTATCGAACTTTTCCTGGGAAGTTTGCGCCGCGACTGGCCGACGACATAGTCGATTCTCTCTCCTTTAGTTTGCCCGGAGACAATGGCAGCGACTTTCATGACGCCGATTGGAACGCGGTGAGTGCGAAGCTCGGCAACCTTCCCATGCTAAGGCTGTCGCATGGCTATATCAGTCCTGAAGGGAAGCCCGACGCGTTCACCGACTTGTATTTTGTTGAGGAGAAGGCAGGGTTCGTCCGTGGCCGTCAGCATTACTCGATACTGACAGTCTTAAACGATCTGCAGCCTTTCGGAGAGAAAACCGTGGCACGAAAGATCACGTTGCTCGGCGGCGATGTGAGCAAGCTGGAGATTGTGATCGATACTCTGGAACCGGCGGCAAATGTGAGCGAGGGTATTTTCAATATCTCAGGAGCCAAGCCGCTCTATACCTCGGAGACGGAGGATCGGCGATTCACTCAGCCGCGCGCTGTCTATACTATAAAACCTTCCATTCCTGGCTGGCATGGGCAGGCAAATTGTTCCGTCAAAGTCGACGAGCACGGTCACGTGCGGCAGGTAGACGTCAAGGGCACGACAGACGAGTCGGTCGTCAAGGCTATCCGCGCGGCTCTGATGAATTGGGAGTACGAACCGGCCACAATCAACGGGCACCCATCCCTCGGCTTCGTTCAAGTAAACGTAGAATGACTTAGCCGCAGTCCACCGTCAGCGTGCTGGCCGCGCCTTCAGCGGGTTTTGCCGGAATCGTCCTGCGGCTTGCGCACTGCGGACTCGGGCTGCGGGTATTCGATTGATCCCTTCAATGCAGCAATGTCGTCCTGGTGAAAATCGGGGAAAGGCAGCTGCTTGCCGTCGCGCAGCTTGCCGATTTTCTTAATGGCGTTGTCGACTTTTTCTTTTTCGACTCCGGAATCGCGGCTGAGGTAGAGCGTTTGCGAGGGAAGCGCCAGGCCGCCGCCGGAATCCTCCAGCACGTCCATGATGCGCAGCAGCAGGTCTTCACGGACAGCGGCGAATTCGTTGAAGTCGCGCGTCTGAACGTAGGCGAACACTTCCACGGTGAGATTACTGCCCGAGATGTCGATGAGCCGCACGCGAACCGAGCCGGTTTCGACTTTGGCGTGGCTGTAGAGCAGGCGGCGGATTTCCGCGAGCACGAAGCGGACGTGGTCGGCCGCGCTTTCGGGGCGCAGTCCGAGTTTGGTGGTGAAAAGAATCTTGTCGCGGCGGCTGAGATTTTCCAGGTTGATGGTGGCGACGGTGCCGTTGGGAATCGCCACCAGAGTGCGCTCGTCGGTGCGGATGCGGGTGGAACGCAGGCCGATGTCTTCGACGACTCCGGTGCGGTCGCCGAAGCGGCAGACATCGCCGACGCGGAAGACTTCATCGCCGAGGACGGCGACGCCCCCGAAAAGATTGGCAATGGTCTGCTGCGCGCCGAAGCCAATGGCCAGGCCTCCGATGCCGAGGCCCGCGAGCGCGGTGCTCATGTTGAAACCGAGGTTGCCGAGGATGGCCAGAACGCCGACGCCGAAAATGACCGCTTTGAGGATGCGCTCACCCAGCAGCATGAGCGTTCCGGTGCCGGCATGGCCGTGCGCCAGGGCGCGGCTGCGCACCCGGCGTAGCGACCAAAGAACCAAGCGCCACGCGATCCAGGTAAAGCTGACGATGAGTAGGATCGACGAGAACTGGAAATAATAATGGCGCGGCAGCAACGCGATGCCCAGGTAGCGGACAAAAAACTGGTGCGCCTCAGTGCCGGCGAGCAACCACACAGGAGCGGACACTGAACGCCAGTTGCCGACATCCAACTGGCCGCGGCGCTTCTCCCACCAGTGGAGCGGAAATCCGAGCAGCACGAGCACAAGCCAGCCGATCGCGGCGGCAACCGGCACGGCAAGCAGCAGGGCCAGCCACTGCCATAAAGGAAGCCCCGCGACGGAATGTTTCACCAGCACGCTCGGGAGCCGGCTTTCGACCTGGCGGGCCTCGACTTGATCGTAGAGGTCCGGGATTTTGGCCAGAGTTTCAGAGGAGATGAGCCAGATTTTGCCGGCGCCGGGATCGGACACGCGCACCAGTTCCAGGTCATCTTCAACATCGCCGGACGACATGGTGCCCAGTCTCTGGCGGCCGAACGGAACGCCTTCCTGCGGAGTTCCTTCCGGTTGCGTGAATCCGCTGATGCGCACCGTGGCGGCGGGACTGTTCAGCACGGCATTGAGCTGGTTGGCGAGTTGTTCGCCTTCGGATTGTCGGCGCGCGGGGCTCATCTGCAGGAACTGAGCGGCGATGCTGTAATTGCCGGACTGAGCGGCTTGCAGGAATCCCAGCACGGAGCCCGAGGGGGTGGTGCGTCCCAGAGGATCGGTGGGTGAGTTGGATGCGCTGCTGGGTGCAGAGGACGAAGGCAACACGCTGCTGAGCGGCGACTGTGCCTGGGATGGGGACGCGGCAAGGAGAGCGAGAACGAAAAACAAAAAAGATTTTGGCAACGAGGACATGTGTTCGTCTCTTGACCCTGCTTGGCCCTATGCCCGCTTCGGGCGGTAGATGTCGGTGCTGGTGCCGAAGAAAACTTCGGCGGATTCCATCACCGTTTCCGACAGCGTGGGATGCGGATGAATGGTCAGAGCCACGTCTTTCGCAAGCGCGGCCATTTCGATGGCCAGCACTCCTTCGGCAATCATCTCGCCCGCGCCGGCGCCGACAATGCCAACTCCGAGCACACGTTCGGTGTGGGGGTCGATGAGGAGTTTGGTCAAACCTTCGGGACGGTCGATGGCGACCGCGCGGCCGGAGGCCGCCCAGGGAAACTTCGCGACCTTGACGTCGCGATTTTCATTTTGCGCCTGCGTTTCGGTCAGGCCGCACCAGGCGACTTCCGGGTCGGTAAAGACGACGGCTGGAATCGCGTTTGGTTCGAAGGCGACTTTGTGTCCGCCAATGGCTTCGACCGCGGTGCGGCCTTCGTGCATCGCTTTGTGCGCGAGCATAGGTTCGCCAACCACGTCGCCGATGGCGTAGATGGAAGAATCCGTAGTTTGCAGTTGCTTGTTCACCGTGATGAAACCTTTGGGGCCGACAGTAACGCCGGTCTTTTCGAGCCCCGGGATTTCGGAATTCGGCTTGCGGCCGACGGAGACCAGCACGCGGTCGAATACTTTTTCCTGCACTTTCCCATCCTGCGCTTTGAAAGTCGCGCGAAGGCCGGTGCCTTCATCCTTGTTATCTAATATGACCGAAGCGACTGTGGTGTTGAGCAGAATGCTATCGAATAACTTCTCCAGGCGTTTGTGCAGCGGGAGGACTAGATCGCGGTCGGCTCCCGGAAGAAGGCCGGGGAGCATTTCGACTACGGTCACGCGCGTGCCCAGCGCCGCGTAAACCGAGCCGAGTTCGAGGCCGATGTATCCGCCGCCGACGACGAGCAGTGTGCCGGGAATGTCTTCCAAGTTCAGGGCGCCGGTGGAATCCATCATGCGCGGAGTATCGAGCTTCAGAGTGGGAACGATCGCGGGGCGGGAACCGGTCGCGAGGATGATGCGGTCAAAGGTAAGGGATTCTTCCGAGCCGTCAGATTTCGTGACGCGCAGAGTGGTTGAGTTTTCAAAGGCCGCGCGGCCCTGCACGTACTTCACCTTCCGTTGCTTGGAGAGAATGCCCAGGCCGCCAGTGAGTTTCTTGACCACGCCCTCTTTCCACGAGCGCAGGCGGGCGAGGTCGATTTTGGGCGCGGCGAAATCGATGCCCCAGTTCTTGGCTTGCTCTGATTCTTCGATCAGCTTAGCCACGTGTAGCAAAGCTTTCGACGGGATGCACCCGCGGTAAAGGCAGACGCCGCCGGGGTTGAGTTCCGGGTCGATGAGCGTAACGGTCATTCCCAGATCCGCGGCGAGGAATGCGGCGGCGTATCCACCCGGGCCGCCGCCGACAACGGCAATGTTTATGGATTCAGGCATAAAGGGCTTTCACCACAGAGGACACAGAGGAACGCAGAGGAACGGCAGCGCACTTTTGTTCTTCTCCGTGTTCCTCTCTGTCCCCCGTGGCTGATGAATTTTCTATCCTTGCACCGACAGCAGGAACGGCTGTTCGAAAGCCTCCGCAATCCAGCGCAGGAAGCGGGCGGCGTCGGCTCCGTCGATCAGGCGATGGTCGTAGGAAAGCGAGAGCGGCAGAATCAGCCGCGGCTCGAACTTGCCGTTTATCCACTCGGGCTCGATGCGCGAACGCGAAAGCCCCAGGATCGCGACTTCCGGGTGATTGACGATGGGCGTAAAGCCGACGCCACCGATTCCGCCGAGGTTGGTTATCGTAAACGTGCCGCCCTGCATGTCCTCGGGAGTAATCTTCTTGTCGCGCGCCTTCTTGGAGAGCTGCGACAACTCGACCGCGAGTTCGACGATGTTTTTCTTGTCCACGTCGCGGATCACCGGAACCAGCAGGCCGCGATCGGTGTCGGCGGCGACGCCGATGTTGATGTATTGCTTGTAGACAATTTCTTCCTTCTCGATGTCGATGCTGGCATTGAACTGCGGAAATACTTTCAGCGCCGCCGAGCAAACTTTCAGGGCGATCGCGGTGACCGTCATCTTGCCGCCGGCTTCTTCGGCTTTGGGCGCAAAGCGGGCGCGGAGTTGTTCGAGCTCAGTAATGTCGGCGCGATCGTGCTGGGTGACGTGCGGAATCGTGTTCCAGGCTTCGGCCAGATGCTCGGCGGTTTTCCGGCGAACTCCGCGCATGGAGACGCGCTCGACCTTGCCCCACTTGGCGAAGTCGGGGAGCTTGGGCTGGGCGAAGTGCCCGGCCAGCGGGGGTGCCTGGGTCGCGCTGGCCGCCGCCGAGAGCAGCGCCTTGGCGCAAATCTTGACGTCGTCTTCGCTGATGCGGCCGCCGGGCCCGGTGCCTTTGACTTCGTAGATGTCAATGCCGATCTCGCGAGCCAGTCGCCGCACGTGCGGAGCGGCCGGAATGGCCTGGCGATGTTCGGTGCCGGCCACCTTGCCGAGCTGCGCGGGCATGCTGAAGATGGGCGCGGCCGGCTGCGGCTGGTCGGGCGGGAGAGCCTGCTCTTCCGTCTTGCCTTCAGCGCGAATCGCGGCTTGAAATGCGAGACGAGCGCCGTGTTGTCCGGTGACGTGTTCGACCGGAGCGTTGCTGGTGCGGGCCGGCGGCGGCGCTGCGACTCCGCCTTCGAGGGTGAAGATTACCTGGCCGACTTTGATCTTCTCGCCTTCTTTTACTTTAACCTCTTTGACGATGCCACTGACCGATGAAGGCACTTCGACGACGGCCTTGTCGGTCTCGAGCTCCATGACGGGCTGGCCTTCCGAAACTTTGGCGCCGGGCGCGATCATCAAGCGAACGAGGTCGCCTTGCGAAATATTTTCGCCGAGTTCGGGAAGTTTGAACTCGCTGGGCCCGGAAGACGCGGGAACCGCCGCGACAGGAGCGGCTGCGGGCGCCGATGAAACCGGTGGCGCCGGCGCTTTCGGTGCGGGAACTGCGGCCGCTTGAGCGGGCGGCGCAGCCGGGGCCTTGGCTTCGGTGCCGTCGACCGTGAAGATGACCTGGCCGACCTTGATCTTCTCGCCCTCTTTGACGCGAATCTCCTGTACAGTCCCACTCACCGACGAAGGCACTTCGACCACGGCCTTGTCGGTTTCAAGTTCCATGACGGACTGGCCGGCGCTGACTGTGGTTCCGGGCGCAACCATGAGGCGAACGAGGTCGCCCTGTTCAATATTTTCTCCCAGCTCAGGAAGTTTGAATTCGATCAACGGGTCGGTTCCTTTTCTACCTGCTTCTATTTGTGCCGCAGCGCCTAAAGGCGCAATTCATCGCCATCCTTACGGAATGCCTGAAGGCATGCCCTGACACGAATCGTTCAACGTCGTCCGGCGCGATGGTCAACTCACCGCCGGATTTGCCTTCTCCGGGTTGATGCCGAGTTCGCCGATCGCGCGCTTCACAACGTCCGTGCCGATTTTATTTTCGCGCGCCAGGGCTCCCAGCGTGGCCAGCACAATATGCTTGGCGTCCACTTCGAAAAAGTCGCGCAAGGCCACGCGGCTCTCGCTGCGGCCGAAGCCGTCGGTTCCCAGCGAGACCAGTTGCCCAGGAACGAACTTGCCCAACGTTTCGGGCAAAATCTTCATATAGTCCGATGCCGCGATGAACGGTCCGGGAGCATCCTTCAGCATCTGCGTAACATAGGGGACTTTCGCCGGCTCTCCGGGATGCAACATGTTCCAGCGCTCGCAATCGTTGGCATTGCGATAAAGTTCCTTGTAGCTGGTGACACTCCAGACGTCGGCCGCCACACCGTACTTTTCTTCCAGAATCTGCTGCGCCTTGAGCACTTCGAACATGATGGCGCCGCTGCCCAGCAGTTGGGCGCGCAGTTTCGCGTCGCTCTTGGCCGAAGCCTTGAAGCGATATAAACCTTTCAGCACGCCTTCGCGAACATCGCCCGGCATCTCAGGCATCGCCAGCGGTTCGTTGCCGACCGTCAAATAATAGAAGATCGATTCCTGATCGACGTACATGCGCTTGATGCCATCCTGAATAATGATGGCGATTTCGTACGCAAATGCCGGATCGTAGCACAACAGATTCGGCACTGGCAGCGCGAGCACGTGGCTGTGACCGTCCTGATGCTGCAAGCCTTCGCCAGCCAGCGTGGTACGCCCGGCGGTGCCGCCCACCAGAAATCCGCGGCAGCGCATGTCGGCCGCGGCCCAGATCAAGTCGCCGATGCGCTGGAAACCGAACATCGAATAATAAATAAAGAATGGGATGGTGTTGATGCCGTGATTGGCGTACGCCGTGCCCGCCGCGATGAACGAGCACATTGATCCAGACTCGGTAATACCCTCTTCAAGAATCTGCCCGTTTTTGGCTTCTTTGTAGTAGAGCAGCGTGTCCATATCGACGGGTTCGTAATTCTGGCCCACGCTTGAATAAATACCCACCTGTCTGAATAAAGCTTCCATGCCGAAGGTGCGGGCTTCATCGGGAACGATAGGCACGATGAGCTTGCCGACTTCGGGATCGCGCAGCAACTTCGCCAGCAGACGCACGAAAACCATGGTGGTGGAGACTTCGCGTGCCTCGGTTCCTTTGTGAAATTCCTCGAAGAGCGCGTCGGGAATGGGCTTGAGGGCCTCAGACCGCACTCTGCGGGTCGGCATGTATCCGCCGAGCTGCTGCCGGCGAGCCTGCATGTACTTGATCTCAGGGCTGTCGTCGGCGGGGCGATAGAACGGAGCGTTGTGCAGTTCGTCGTCGGGGATCGGAATGCCGAAGCGCGAGCGGAACATCTGCAACTCGTCGTCGTTCAGCTTCTTTTGCTGGTGCGTGATGTTCTTGCCTTCACCGGCTTCGCCCAGACCATAGCCCTTGATCGTCTTCGCCAGAACGATGGTGGGCGCGCCCGTGGTGTCGACCGCCGCGCGGAACGCCGCATGCACTTTGATGGGATCGTGTCCACCCAGACGCATGCGCGAGAGTTGATCGTCGGAGAGATGCTCAACCATCTTCAGCAGCCGCGGATCGGAACCGAACAAGTTCTGCCGGAAGTACGCACCGCTCTCGACAAAATATTTCTGGTACTGGCCGTCGCTGACCTCGCCCATGCGCTTGACCAGCAGGCCGTCGCGATCGTTGGCGATGAGGCTGTCCCAGTCGGAACCCCAAATGACTTTGATGACGTTCCAGCCGGCGCCGCGGAAAATGGCTTCCAGTTCCTGAATGATTTTTCCGTTGCCGCGCACCGGGCCGTCGAGCCGCTGCAGGTTGCAGTTCACCACGAAAATCAGGTTGTCGAGTTTTTCGCGCGATGCCAGCGTGATCGAGCCGAGCGATTCCGGTTCGTCCATTTCGCCATCGCCCAGAAACGCCCAGACTTTTCCTCCGGTCGACTGCTTGAGGCCGCGATTCTCGAGATACTTGATGAAGCGCGCGTGGTAGATCGCCTGAATCGGGCCGAGTCCCATCGAGACGGTGGGAAACTCCCAGAACTCGGGCATCAACCAGGGGTGAGGATAGGAACTCAGCCCTCCACCAGGCTTCAGTTCGCGGCGGAAGTTTTCCAGTTTCTCTTTTGAAATTCGGCCTTCGAGATAGGCGCGAGAATAAATTCCCGGAGCGGCGTGGCCCTGAAAGTAGACGACATCGCGATCGCCACTTTCGGTTTTAGCGCGGAAGAAATGATTGAAAGCAACTTCATAGAGCGTGGCAGCGGAGGCGAACGTCGAAATATGTCCACCAATGCCTTCCTGAATTTTGTTGGCGCGCACGACCATGGCCAGGGCATTCCAACGGACCAGGCTCTTGATGCGGCGTTCCATCTCCTGGCTGCCGGGAAACGGCGGTTGTTGCGAAGGCGCGATGCTGTTCTGATAAGGCGTGGTCGCCGAAAAAGGCAGGTTGACGCCGGCCTCGCTCCGCGCGTGCAGCGCCAATTGCTGCAGCAGGCGGCCGGCCCGGTTGGGGCCGCCTTTGGAAAGAACATAATCGAGCGAGTCGACCCACTCCCTGGTTTCCAGAACCTCTAATCCGTCGGTTTCCGTCTGAGCCACGTCTGGTTTCTCCGTCGAAGAATGCGCAATACTCCATCATATTCAATCGCGCGGATTTTTGCTGGCGCGGGGGTGGCTGACGGACCAGCGAGGCGGAGGAATTGTCAGCCCATGCGCCGGTACTGTAAAATGACAGTTTGAGCGGGAGTAGCTCAGTGGTAGAGCGCGACCTTGCCAAGGTCGATGTCGCGAGTTCGACCCTCGTCTCCCGCTCCATATTTTTTTCTGTCCCCCAACCTGCCCTCAGCGGATGGACATTTTCCGGCCGGAACGCTAACGTATGGAGCAGGGCGCGGTACCCAAGTGGTAAGGGAGAGGTCTGCAAAACCTTTATGCGTCGGTTCGATTCCGACCCGCGCCTCCAGTCTTTTCTTGTAGTTGATTGAATCCGATGCAGTTGATTCGTCTTCCTTCCTGCCCCCTCGATCGGCCCTGATGGGCGAAAATGGGCCTCTTTCGATATCAAAGGTGGACAAAAAGTGCCCAAAATTTTGGCGCTCAATTGGGCCTGCCCTCGGAAGCCTTGTTCCCTTCCCGGCCAGCTCTGAGAATTTCGTCGTAGCGCATCATGGCATCACGCTTGTGCTCGGCGGTCGGGTGGACATACCGGTGCACGATGCGAATCGAACTGTGACCGAGAATCGCGGCGAGGGTCGCCAGATCAACGCCTGCTTGAGCCATTCTCGTCGCAAAAGTATGCCGAAAATCATAAAGCACGAACTTCAAGGACACGCCCTCTTCCAGTGCCTTCGAGCACAACTTGTCGTGCGCTCCGTTTAGTCGTGTCAGGCGCATCCCCGGATTCCGCTTTGACTGAAATATCCAAGCCGAGGCGCATTCCAACCGTCTTACGAAAATTCGACGGCTTTCGCTCGTCAAATCGAGTGTCCTCCGCGCAGCCGGGGACTTGCCATTCCGGATCGACAACTGGCCACGCTCAAGATCAACATCCTCCCGCCGAAGACCAAGAACTTCGTCAGGCCGCATGCCTTGGTTGAGAATCAACTGAGCCAAGTCGTAAAGGTCCTGATCTTTCGCAGCGCGGAGAAAGTAACGCTTTTCCTCGTCAGGACTGATGACATGAATCCGAACGGCCTCTGCGTCCGATGGGATCGTGACATTTCGTACTGGATTTTCTCGTGCCCACTTCTGCTTAACCGCGTAACCGAAGAACTTCGATAGAGCGTGTAAGTCGTGGCGGAGCGTAATATCGCGGATTCTGTGTTCGTTCACTCGCCAAGTCTTGAACGCCTCCAAACGCCCTTCGTCGATCAGGCTCACTGCTTCCCTGCCAAAGAACTCCTTTGCGCTAGCAAAACTGGTTGCAATTCTTTGATAGCTGTTCGGGTGTGCTCGATGCTCCATCTTGGCCCACTCCAAGAACTCCTTCGCCGCGTCATTAAACTCCCGAACTTGAATCCTACGGGACGGATTACGTCCCTCCAGCAACGCTTGGCGGTGCTCTGCCTCAATCTGCTGCGCCTTAGTCCTGTTTCGTGTTGTGGCGGCCAAGCCGGTGGTTTCGGCGTAGCGTTTGCCGTCCACCTTGAACCTGTAATGCCATCTGCCGCCCCGTTTTCTCAGTGCCATAATCTGTCTCTCTAAGTTGCGCCCGCAACCACTTCTCGATCTGCTCTTGCGGATACCAAATCCGCCTGCCAGCCTTGATGTACGCTGGTCCCTTTCGCTGTGCCCTCCAGTCAGCCAGCGTTGCGACTGAGAGGTGGAGATGATGCGAGACATCGCCAGGAGAAAGCAAGGTGCCTATCAGACCTGAGCATCTCCGATCAGCTCTTGGTTCCTCTTCTGCCTTCACGACTTACCTCCCTGCGTGCTGCTTTTCTTCGTTTGGCTTGCACGGCGGGAAAACCTAACGGGATCGCCAGTCAAGGGATGAATGAACTCCACGGGACTGGGAATCCCGTTGATTTTCGAGAATACGCTTTGAGGTTCTGGCACAAACCTAGGCAAATCAACCGGGCGGTAGAGCTTCAAATTTCCCCGCTGAGGCTCGTTCGCGCGCTCGACGACGCCCGCTTGTGTCGCTGACCGAAGTCTTGCGTAGGCCCTGTCTTCCGAGATTGACAGATGTAGTGCCAGTTCTTTAGCGGTTACTCCGGTTCCGTTCTTTTCTTTCGAAATCTTCTCCACGGCAAGCCGTGTGGCAGAGTTTTTGTCGGCGGTGCGGTGCAGGCTCTCGACGAACACGCTCTCGAAGAGAATCGCAGCAACGGAATAGTCAACAAAGTCAACCTCAATTAGGTCGCGCAGAGTAACATCATTGCCCTCGCTGTGTTTCTGAAACGATCGCAATAGGGCGAGGGTCCTGCACGCCTCAACGAACGCGGGGAAGTAGCGCCGTACGGTGACGCTGCCGGCATACACGTTGTCGCCGATCTGGCCGAACCATGACGGCAATACCACCCTAGCTGTTGCTGCCCTTTCCTCGATGAACCGGTAGGCTTGTTTCCAAACTCGCAACTGCCCGGCTCTTTCTTCGGGTCGGTCGGACAGACAGTTCATGATTATCCGTCTATTCTGTTCGCACGATTCGTCAACCCAGAGAGAAATGTGGCGAGTTTCATCGTCGATTTCAATCCGATCCCGCGTGGTCGTTGAAATCGATGAGATGGGGCCTCGGGCCACAACAGTTTTCTGTACCCAGACTCCCTTCTCGCGCACCGTTACTATCCTTCGGAGTTGGCCTTCACTGATTAGTAGGCGGACCGGATGAATTGCCCCGGCTGCGTCGTTCCTTTCTTGAAGGTAGACGACTTTATGACAGAAATCGTCTTCTCCGTAGTTCCACGCCGTCTTAGAGCTGCTAGTAATCTCTCGGACGGCGTTCTTGGGAAGAAGTCGTAGAACGTGATTCCCAACAAAGTTCTTCCCTGAAGAACTACGGCCTTTGAGGATGGCGTTGATCGGTCGTTTAAGCAGCGACGAGGCGGCCACAATGTAGAGCACCTGAGCGTTGCGCTCCTCCCCTACGAGGCCTTCCCGTTGCAAAGTTTGCAGGAGACGCGGGAAGAAGTCGGGGGCTTTCAATAACTCGATTGCTCTTGCGTTTGTTGACGTATCTGTAGTGCTGTTTTTTTCGGCTCTCATCGTACGGCCTCCTCGAAGGCTGTTGCCCAGATGTTGATCGCATCTTGCAACTGTGCAGATTGCGGCAACGGCTTCAGGAAACGGTGAACGTTGGGCATACCCGTCTGCCGGAGGAATTCGCACGCCGCGTGGATGGATGTGCTTTTCGCACGGACAAGGCCCAGAACACTTTGGGATTTTTCGCCCAATCGCCCA
>Ga0181537_10003487_pt1 | contig 13442 bp, 14 predicted proteins | sample PEATcosm2014_Bin_39_FD_119765 | JGI IMG/M metagenome (GOLD analysis project Ga0181537, IMG submission 119765) | Peatland microbial communities from MTU Mesocosm Facility, Houghton, MI, USA - PEATcosm2014_Bin23_10_metaG | ecosystem: Environmental > Terrestrial > Soil > Wetlands > Peat | place...
CGAATAGGGTTGGACGCCGTGCCCCGTTCTACCCCCTTCGACAGGCTCAGGGCAGGCTTTCGACAGGCTCAGGGCGAACGGGATTGAGGTTGTCGCTCTCGTCCGAAAACGTGCACCACGCCCAATCCTCGTTCGTGGTGATCCTGAGCCTGTCGAAGGATCGAACCATGCACGGGTGACGTGCACTGTTCTACCGTTCGACAAGCCAAGGGCGAATGAGATTGGACGCCGTGCCCCGTTCTACCCTTCGACAGGCTCAGGGCGAACGGGATTACGGTTGTTGCTCTCGCCCTAAACCCAGCACCGCCAGCAAATCCCCGTTCGTGGTGAGCCTGTCGAACCATGAACGGGTGACGTGCACCGGTTGTCCGATCACCCTGAGCTTGTCGAAAGCCTGCCCCGAGCTAGTCGAAGGGGGCAGGCTCAGGGCGAACGGGATTACGGTTGTTGCTCTCGCCAGGAAACTTGCACCACGGCCCAAACCCCGTTCGTGGTGATCCTGAGCCTGTCGAAGGATCGAACCATGAACGGGACACGGACCACCCAACTTTTCTGGCGAGCAAGGTCAGGATTTGCTTCGCGCCAGCCTTGAAACCTCATTCCAATCCCCCCGAATCATGGCTTCCTTCTTTTTTCTGGTCCAACGCTTGACCTGCATTTCGCTTTCCAACGCTTCAGCTCGCGATCCGAACTCCTGCAGGAAAACCAGTTCAACCGGTCGCCTCTTGGAGGTGTAGCACTTGGGCTCACCGGAAACATGCTGGGCCATCCGGGCGTCGAGATTATCAGTATGGCCTGTGTAGTAGGAGCCGTCGGCACAACTGAGGATGTATACGTAAAAGCTCATTTTTTCGGCTTACGTGCCCCGTTCTACCCTTCGACAGGCTCAGGGCGAACGGGATTGGGGTTGTCGCTCTCGTCCGAAAACCTGCACCACGCCCAAACCCCGTTCGTGGTGATCCTGAGCCTGTCGAAGGATCGAACCATGAACGGGATGCATGCCCACTGCCAAGCATATTCGCGTTCGGAAACGAATTTACTAAGCCATGAATGTCTACGTGCCCCGGTTTTCCGATCACCCTGAGCTTGTCGAAGGGGGCAGGCTCAGGGCGAACGGGATTGGGGAATCGGGGTGGTTCTTGGCTGGTCCCTCACTGCTTCTGCCGCCCAGCCACAAACTCCTCCATCACCGCCTTTTCCAGCAGCCTCGGCGGTACCAGGCCCTGTGACAGGACGAAATCGTTGAAGGCTTGGCGGTTGAATTTGTTGCGCAGGGCGACTTCTGCTTCTTCGCGCGTCTGCATCAGGCGTTGGTAGCCGTAGAAGTATGAGGTGGCCTGGCCGGGGGCGCGGAAGGTGTAGCGCTGCATCTCCTGGGTGGCCATGCCTTCGGACTGCACGACCTCGTCCATCAAAAAGGATTTCACGCCTTCGGGGGAAATCTGGCCGAGGTTGACCATGGGGTCGAGAAACGCGCGGGCGGCGCGCAGCATGCGGGACTGCTGGGTGAAGAGCTGGCCATCGAGCGGCTCGTAGGGTTGCATTTCGGCCTCGGCGTACAGCCCCCAGCCTTCGACGTTGACGCTGTTGAACGCGAACACCGCGCGCGCGGTGGAGACGCCGGCTTCAACCACTTTCGCAAACTGCAATTCATGGCCGGGCCGCGCTTCGTGCGCGGTCAGCGTCCAGGTCATGGCCTGGTGGGTAAAGTCGTCGTACGCCAGGCGCTTGCCGGTGGGGTCATTCGGCATGGAGGTGGTCAGCACGAATTCGCCGTACTCGCCGGTGTTGCCGATGAGCCGCGGCGGGTTCATGTGCGGCGCCGGCTGCTGCGCGTTCTCGGCTTCGCTCGCGAGACGAATGACGGCCTTGCGCTCCGGCAGCGTGACGATGTGGTTCTTGCGGATCGCGTCTTCGATCATGGCAAGGCGCTCGCGGTAGAGCGGCATCACCTGGTCCGCGGGAATCTGCTGCTCCTTGAGCTTTTTGATCACGGCCCGGTAGTCGGGGTCGGGGAAGCCGCGCTCTTTGGCAATCTGGCCGGCGGTGACGTTCATCTGGTTGCGCATTTCCGCGAACGAGGTCAGCGCCCGCGCCATGACTTCCTCTGGCGAGATGTCGACGCCAAACTGGTGCAGGTTGTCGGCGTAGACTTCGCGCGGCAATTTGTGGTCGAGGCGCGCGCGCGGGAGGATAAAGTCTTTGACCCACGCGTTGTAATCGTTGAGCTGCTTCTCCAGCACGGCGAAGCTCGGCTCCCAACCCTTGAGTTCGCTTTTCGCAAGAAGATCTTTGATGCCCGCGATCAGGGTCGGGCTGTCGGCGATCGCTTTGTCCACTTCACCCTTGAACGGGCCGATGAGTTTCGGGTCGGCCGCAATGCGCTCGAGGGTGCGGGCTTTCGCAAGCTCGGTAAACGGCTGGTAGCCCGGGCTGAGGCCGGCGTATTTTTGCAACCGGATGAGCAGCGTCTGCTGCCGCGCCTGGGGAATGCGCGGGTCGAGCGTAGTCTGCACCACGCCGAAGATGATGTCGCTGCAGTTACGGAACGGGAAAAAATACTTGCGGTCCAGCGTATCGCCGCTCAGATTGTCTTTGGCCGCGCCTATGAGTATTTCGAGGTCCTGCCTGATTCGTGGGTCGCTCTCGGTTTGGAGCTTCGACTGGTATTCCGCCAGCACCGCGCGTATATCCGCTTGCGACGCATCGAACCGGTCACGCGACAAGTCTGTAATCTGGTCGTCGAAACCATCAACGCCAAGGCGGCTCGCCATTTCCGGCGCGTACTTGGCGATAATCTGCAGATAGAGCTTGGGGTTGTCGTTGCTTTTGGTGACCCAGGGTTGTTCGGCGGCGGCGGCGGGCAGCGCGGACAAAGAGGCGAGCGCAACGACGGCTAACGCGCGGATGAACTTTTGCATCGTGATTTCCTTTGGGTGGATAGGCGCCGGTGGCGGGGCTGGGGTTTGCTGGCAGAAAACCTTGGCCCACGGCGTTGGACAAATGAAATTGTAACGGGGATTCTGACATTCGAACGCAAACGAGTAAGATTTTGGCACGCCGCCCTTATCCGCACATCAGGAGACCCGATTATGCGCATCAGTGAGCTTGCCGCGCGCGCAAAGGTCACGAGCCAGACCATCCGTTTTTATGAGCGCGAAGGCTTGATGCCGAAGCCGGTGCGAACCGCCAACGGTTATCGCGAATACGACAGGCGCGACCTCGAGCGGGTGCTGGTCATTCGTTCGAGCCGTGACCTCGGCTTTACGGTGGATGACATTCGCGAACTGCTGGAGCTGCACCGGGTGCTCGCCTCCCGCGAAGGCGCGGCGGTCCCCAAACTCGCGGCGCAGGAAAAAATGCTGGAAGCGGCCGACCGGCGTTTGGCCTCGATCGAAGACAAGCTGCGCGTGCTGGAGCAAATGAAAAAGGAACTGCTGTCGCTGGTGGGCACGCTCAAGGGACGCGAAAAGCCGGTGTGCCCGGTCAGCGGCATGCAGGTGACTTGATTTCATCGGTGTGACCTTGTACTGGCACTTGACCTTGTACCAACTGCAAGGTTTAGGCTCCGCTCCAATCCAACCTGGAGCATGCGGAGCCCATGGACGAGAACCTAAAACCCGGACCCAAACGCCTGCCGTTCTGGGCAGTGGCCACGCTTACCGGCGTGGTCGGCCTTGGCGGCATTGCCTGGATAGTCGGCGACGTGTGGATGCGCGCCGGCATGATGCGGCCCGCCGCCACGCCGCCTGCCATGGTCGTAGCCGCGCGCGATGGCGAGCAGGTTCGCGCGGTGGTGCGCCTGCGCGCAGCGGATGGGCGCAGCGCCTATACCGTCGAGCTGCTCGACAAGGTGGACGACACGACCTACCGGAAGTCGGCGACCGTGGTGCGCGTCGCGATTGCCGCCGAGACTTCGTTCGTGATGGGCGCGCTTGCTGACCTCAAACCCGGCGCCATTGTGCAAGTTTCGGGAACCATGGACAGCGGCGGCGTGGTGCAAGCCAAAAAAATCGTCATTCTCACCGGGTACGTTCACGTCGCGCCGGAGGGGTAATGCGGTGATGAACTTTATACTCAGCGCGCTCACGGGATGGCTTGCCGCGATCGTGCTGTGCGTAGGCGCCGCCCTCCCCTTTGTGCTGCGGCGAACCAGCGGCGGCGACAAGACTTTTGCCGAGCGCCTGCGGCTTCACTACTGGCTGGGGTTCTCGATCCCCGCCATCACGTTTTTGCACGCGTGGATTCCGATGTCCGCCGGCATGGCGCGCGGCGTAAACGCGACCGGGCTTTGGCTCGCGACTGTCGCGCTGCTCTTGATGCTGATCCAGATCGCCTGGGGCGTCGCCCTGCGCACAGCGGCGCGAGCGGGTCGGACAGCGGGCCGAAATGCCGCACGGAAAACCCACTTTTGGATGATGACCGTAATCGCCGCGCTGAGCGCCGTGCATGTGATTCTTGATCGGGCGTGATCGGTCGAGATCGATCGTAATCGGGTGCAATCGGTCGTCATTCCCGCGGAAGCGGGAATCCGGAAGTCCCCTCCCCCTCGTTCCACCGCAGGTGGAAGCGTCAACTACTCCCTGGCGCAGCCAGGGGAGGGTTAGGGTGGGGGTGACCGTTTTTTAATTTGCTTCTGTGCCTATTCTTCACCCCCATCCCAACCTTCCCCCCTCAAGGGGGAAGGGGCGAGTCACTCCTTCGAGCATTTCGACGACTTCTTGAGTTCTATGAGCTCGTACTTGGTGAATGTCTTATCCTTTTCTTCGAGCAGGAAACTCTCTGCTGTAGGCAGCAGGATTGCGTTGAAGTCGGTAATCGACAGTCGGCCATAGCCGTCTTCCTTGAGCCACACCATGTTGTTGCCCTGCACGGCCCACAGCCCTTTTCCGATATGCCGGGATTGGGCCAGGTAGCTGCCGTCGTCGAAAAATTCGGTGTTGAAGTTTTGGTCTTTGCTCGTCGTGGTGAGCCAGCTGCCGATGTAGCGGCACGGTTTGCGGACAGTTTCGGTTAGCGGCATGCCGGGGATGACGAGCGATGGGATCGGCGCAATGGCCGAATTTTTCTTGGCTTCAGCCGGTGCCATGAATCTGGGGCGCAAAATGAACACCCAGATCATTATCACAACAATAAACAGGAATATTCCGAAGTTGAGTACCCGCTTGATCACTGCGCGCTCCCTTTCTTATTGGCAGGCGCATTGACTCTAGGGCAAATGAATTCGGGCGTCAATTTGGGGGCGGCATTTCCCTTTCCCCCTCGATCCACCGCAGGTGGAAGCGTCAACTACTCCCCTGGCGCAGCCAAGGGGAGGGGACAAGAACGGCACGCGATTCCGATGACGCCCAACCGGGCAATTTCGAGGCGACCGCGGGTTGCCGCCAAGTTGCCAGCTGAGGCATTTTTACTTACACTTGTTGCAAAGGTTTGGCGCCCGGGGGAGCGCTGATCGGTGCGGCCGCAATTGTGATTTTCGGCGGCATTCATTGGAGAACAGGGATCTCTATGAAATCCATTCATTGCGCAAGTTCTTGCACCCCGGCTTTGGCTCCTGTGCGTACCCTCTTTACGGGCAACGCCCGCGCAAAACGGCTTGGCGTTGTTGCCGGCGTGGGACTGTCCCTGCTGATTCTCTCTGCACCAAGCGCATTCGCGCAGAAGCTCTACAAGCACGTCGACGAAAAGGGTGTGGTGACTTATACCGACAGGCCGGAGGAACCGGCGCAGAAGCGGATGAAGGTGGCGAACGTCGAGCGCAACGGCGATCGCAACGACAGCATCAACCAGAACCTTGAGACGCAGAAGCTGATCAGCGACTGGCATTGGCAGATCAAGCAGCGCGCGCAGCAAATCCAGCAGGCGCGGCAGGAAGCCGCCAGCAAACGCCAGACGCCGACCGATTTGCAGCGGATTCCCGGGCCGGTTTATCAGCCTACGGCGGCGACGACGCCGAGCCCGCGCGACAGCAACCGGCAAGCGGAGTAGTCACTCCTTCGAGCACTTGGTCGACTGTTTGGCTTCGATCAGTTCGAAGTTGACGAAGGATTTGTCGGGTTCCTGAAGTACGAAACTCTCCGCGGTGGGCATCAGGATCGGGTTGATGGCGACTATGCTAAGCCTGCCGTAACCGTCCTCGTGCCGCCACACCATGTTGTTGCCCTGCACGCCCCACAAGCCGCGCCGGGTGCCGGTGGTCACGATGGCGTAGGTGCCATCGCCGTTCAGCGTGATATTGAATTTCCCGTCGTCGCCCTTTCTGGACCAGGTGCCCAGGTAGCGGCAGGGTACGCGCACGATTTCGGTCAACGGCATGCCGGCCACTTTGAGCGAAGGAATGGGCTGCATGAGGCCATCCTTGGGCGCGCAGTAATCCGGGTTCCGCGAACAGGCGTCGCTTTTCTTGTGTAAAAAGAACAGTGCCGTCAGCGGCACGACGACGAGCAATATGATTCCGTATATTAAAGCCCGCATGCCCATGTCATTCTCCCTTTTTTGCCGGCAGGCGCATCGACTCTAGGGCAAAAGATTTCGGGCGTCAATTTTGGCGGCGCGTTGAGAATCTCTTTGGGGCGCGAAACACCGGCGGCTCACCCACGATTCGGCAAACCCGGCGCGAACGGGGATTGGTCGCGCTGCGAAACCGGTGAATATGCCCAACTGGGCCATTGCTGCCGCTGTTGAAGCCCCTCGGTAAAAGTGCCGATATATTGCCAGCGGCAGCGTTTTTGCTTACACTTTGTAAAGGTTCGGCGCCCCGGGAAGCGCCAATCCATTTCCGCCGGACATTATGTGTTTTTGCACTTGGCGGCATTCATTGAAGAACAGGGAGCCTCAATGAAATCCATTCCTAGCACGCGCTATTCCGTGTCAGCTTCGCCCCGCCTCCGCGTAATTTGCTGCGCGGGCGTCGCCGCGCTGATTCTGTCGGCTCCGGGCGCGTATGCGCAAAAGCTCTACAAGCACGTCGACGAGAAGGGCGTGGTGACCTACACCGACCGGCCAGACGAAGCGGGGCAAAAGTCGATCAAGGTCGACAACCTCAAGCGCAACGGCGACAAAGATTCGCAAATGAACCGGAATCTCCAGAACCAGAAGCAGCGCAGCGACTTCCAGTGGCAATTGGAGCAGGCAGGCGCCCAATACCAGAAGGAGAGGCAGGAATACTACAACAAGGCCCAGGAATCCAGCGACTCAAAGAGTTCGCATTGAGCCGCTAACCGCAGCGAGATCACGCCATGGCAATCAGATCACGCACTTATTACACCGTCCTCGGCGTATCGCGCCAGGCTAACAAGAAAGAGCTGGCGGCCGCCTATCGGGAGACCGTCGCCAGGCTGCAGAAGCGCGCGGACACCGGCGACGACGTCGCGCGCAACGAAATCGATTTCGCGAGCAAAGCCTACGCCACGCTGTCGAACGAAATGCAGCGCGAGCGCTATGACGATCAGCTCGATGCCGAAGAAGCCGCGACGCGGCGCGAGGTCAGCCCCGATCGCTCGAAAATTTACATGGCGCTCATCGCGCTACTCGTAGTCGCGCTTGCGCTGGGCTGGTATCAGCATGTGCGTGCGCGCGATGCGCGGCTGGCGGCGCTTGCGCTGGAGGAAAAACTGCGGGTGGAGGAAGCGGAAAAGAACGCCGCGGCCAGGGAATTCCTGCACAAGCAGGAAGAAAAAGAGCGGGCGCTCGCGGAAGCCAAGCAGGCGAGTGACGACGAGGCCGCCACCCAGCGCCTGCGGTCGGACTCGCGCGTGCTGGATGTCGAGCACAACAGGCAGGAAAGAACCCTGCAGTTCCAGGAGCGCCAGGAAGCCTTGGCCGCGGAGTTCAGAAAGCGCCAGGAAGCCAGGCACGCCCGGGACGAAGACTTCGCGCTCAGGCAGCGCCAGCAGCACGAGCTCGACGCCGCCCAGGCCAAATTGCACCGGCTTGAGAATAATTAGCCGGCGCTCTGCAAGATCGCAATCCAAGCCCTGAAGCCGGTCCGCGGCTACGCGGGCGCTTGCTCAGCCCTGTGACGGGTGTCCGCCCTTGCCGCAGCGGCGATAGCGCTGGCGCCCGCCCTGTTCCCCGGTCTGGACCAACTCATTGTCGTCGATGATCTGGTAATTGCGATCGCCGGTGATGAAGGTGCGGCGCCCATTGTCGGGGTCTTCGCAGCCGCCGGGTCCGCAAAAAATAATCAGGTACTTGCCGTCGTCACCCTCATGGCCGATTCTCAGGCCGAACTCGTCTTCGCACTGCTCTTTCCACAGCCCGGTGAAATCCCTGCTGGTATCCGCGACGCCCGCGTCCTCGCCGGCGAGCCTGGCGCGCACATCGGCGACGGTGTGAAACGCGGGCGCGGGCGCGGAGTTGCCGGGACCTTCGAATACCACGCCGACGCCGTAAGTCTTCCAGCCGTTAAGCGGGGTGGCGTCGTCGAGTTTGGCGTCGGCGACTTTCGACAGTCTTCCAGAAAGATGCGGGTTGTAAAAGCGGCCGTTGCCGGCGCCCTTGCCCCGGAGGCCGGAAGTCAACTTGAGGTCGTATTCGAATTCGTCATCGGCGACGCGCTTGATGGTTCCGGTGACGCGCCAGGGCGGAGAAATGACGCCTTCCGAACTCGGCGTCGAGACTTCCAGCGCGGTCTTGCGGCTGGCGAAATCGATGGTCTCCGCGTCCCCTGCCGACTCGGGCCCGTTGGGCAGCGCGACACCCAGCAGGCGGTAGACGAGCTGCTGCGACAGCGCGGCGTTGTCGAGCAGATTGAATTCCGCGCCCGGATCGGCGACGTTGCCCTTGACGGCCATGACCAGGCCGCCGACCAGCAGAATCGTCCCCTTTTTCGCAGCCTTGCCGTCGAACAACTCGGCGTCGAGCCGGAAGTCGTTGGTCTTGCTGTCGAAGCGGCCGCGCAGGATCTCGTATTTTGCGGAGCCGGGGAAGCTCACTTTCACCGCGATGGCGTTGAGCTTGAGCCAGGGCGTCGGCAGGCAGTTGTCGCCGCAGGGCAAATCAGAGGTGGCAAGGGCAGTTTGCGCCGCTATTGCAAAAATCGCGGCAGTCGACAGGCGGAGGCATGCATTCACGATTATTCCCTTTCGGGTCGGTCTCCCCTGCCGGGAAGTGTACTCCTGCATTCGGGAAAATAATGCCCGGCTGCCGCCACAAGTGTTAGCCACCGCACGCACGATATAATTCGCAACAAATTCCGACGACTTCTTCAGGAGCGCAATCAAAATGAAATTCCGGCGTCTGGGCCACAGCGGCCTGCAAGTGAGTGTGTTGTCCCTGGGCTCGTGGGTGACTTATCACAACCAGGTCGACGTGAAGGCGGCGGCCGAAATGCTGGCGGCGGCATTCGACGCGGGCGTCAATTTCTTCGACAACGCCGAGGTCTACGCCAAGGGCCAGAGCGAAATCATCATGGGCGAAGCGATCAGGAAGCTCGGATGGCCGCGGCTGCATTACGTGGTGTCGTCGAAATATTTCTGGGGCCTGGGCCGCGAGGGCAACGGCATCAACCGCAACGACACGCTCAATCGCAAGTACCTGATACAGGCGGTGGACGGCTCGCTACAGCGCTTCGGCCTCGATTTCATCGACCTCATTTACTGCCATCGGTCCGACCCCAATACGCCGGTCGAGGAGACGGTGTGGGCGATGAGCGACATCATCAGCCGCGGCAAGGCGCTCTACTGGGGCACCAGCGAATGGCCGGCGGACGACATTCGCGCGGCGTGGGAAATCGCCGAGCGCCATCACCTGCACAAACCGGTGGTGGAACAGCCGCAATATCATTTGTTCTGCCGCAAGCGGGTGGAAGACGAGTACGCGAGGCTCTACGGCGACATCGGCCTCGGGCTCACCACCTGGAGCCCGCTGGCCTCGGGTCTCCTCACCGGCAAATACCGCAAGGGCATTCCCGCCGACAGCCGCGGCGCGCTGAAAAGCATGGATTACCTGCACAAGGGCCTGCTCGACAAGGCGAAGAACGAGGCGGTGGCGAAGCTGGAACCCATCGCCAAGGATCTCGGCGTGAGCCTGCCGCAACTCGCGCTCGCCTGGGTTGCGCGTAACCCGCACGTGAGCACCGTGATCATGGGTGCGTCGAAGCTCGCGCAATTGAAGGACAACCTCGGCGCGCTGGAAGTGATCGACAAGCTCACGCCCGAGGTCGTGGCGAAAATTGAAGAAGTGACTGCGCCGCTCGCGCAGTAAGGGCAAGGTCGCCCGGCGGCAGGCTCTTTTCTTTTTCCCGTTCGTGGTGAGCCTGTCGAACCACAACGGCTAACATGCTGTCATTCCCGCGAATCTTGCATGCAGTAAATCTAGCGCGCGTTGTCAGCCACCACGACCACGGCGTCCGACCGGTTGGCCACGACTTCGACGCCGGGGCAGCGGTAGATTGACGTCGCGTTGAGGGTTGAGCGGTTGCCGATCTTGACGCATTCGCCGGTGGCTTTGGCGTGCATTGCGACTGCGTTGCCTGCGTGGGCCGGCGTTGCTTCCGTTGCGCGGCCGCTGGCCAGCGAAAACATGGCGAAGAAGGCGGCGGCGAGGGTGACGGCGGAAATCAGCGAGACTGCGGCGTTGGGTTTCTGCGAGGTGTACATTTGTTCGCTCCTTGGTCAGTTTTTTATCAGGGGTCGGTCGGCGTTGTCGTTTGCCTGACTGCATTCTGCGAGAAGCCACGCGCCGCCGTTACCGAGTAGACGGCAGATTCGAAGCGGTTTTTGCGGCATGCGCGCGCGGCACTACGTCACAAATCGCGCTTATGCGTGATGCATTTCGCATTAAGGCCGTGAACTGCGTCACTTTCGGCCGGGCGCTGCCCGCGCCGTTGCGGACGGTCTGCTAAGATTTGTGCATGGCACAAGTCGCGGCGTCCGTCAGGCATCTTTGCGGCTACCGGCAGAGGCCGTGCCGAAGCCACGGCTATCCCCTGTCGCGGGCTGCGCGGCCATGAGTGACGGCGATCTGCAGCGCAATCTGCGCCTGGCGCTGGCGCTGATTATTCTTCCCCTGCTGACGCTGATCGCCCTCGAAACCTACCAGGTGGTCCGCAACGGCCCCCGGTTGCGCGAGAGCCGGGTTATGGTGACCCACACCTTCGAGGTGATTACCACGGCGCAGGCGCTGGACCGCAGCATGCAGGACGCGGAGCGGGGGCAGCGCGGCTACCTCATTACAGGGGACATCGGCTACCTGGAGCCGTATGCCAGCGGGGTTCGCAAGGCACCGGCATTGCTCGCGAAACTCAAGACGCTTACTGCGGAAAACGCCGAGCAGCAGGAAATTCTCGCCAGGCTCGATCCGCAAATCAGCCTGAAATTCACCGAAATGCAAGGTACGATCGACGCCCGCCGCCAGCTGGGATTCGAGGCGGCGCGCAAGATCGTCGCCAATGATGTCGGCCTTACCGCCATGCGCGAGATCACGCGCGCGATCGACGCCATCATCGCGCACGAGAATGTGCTGCTGTCGGATCGCCTGGCGCTCGCGGACGAGGAAGAGCGGCACGGCGCTTACGCCGCGCTGGCCGGCGACTTGCTGGCCGCCGCCAGCATGCTGCTGGGAATCGCGCTGGTGCTGCTGGCGTTTCGCAGGATCCGCAGTTCCGATACGGCGAAGGAGCGGCACGAGGAGCGCTTCCGGCTGCTGGTCGACGGCGTGACCGATTACGCCATCTATATGCTCGACCCCCAGGGCCGGATAACCGACTGGAACAAGGGCGCCGAACGCCTCAAGGGCTACACCGCGGAAGAAATCGTCGGGCAGTATTTTTCGCAGTTCTACACGCCAGAAGACCTCGAACTCGACTTGCCGGGCCGGGCGCTGGATACCGCCGCGCGGACCGGGCGCTTCGAAGCCGAAGGCTGGCGCGTGCGCAAGGACGGCAGCCGCTTCCTCGCCAACGTGCTGGTCAACCCGCTCCGCGACCAATCGGGCAACCTCATAGGCTTCGCGAAAATCACGCGCAACGTCACCGAGCGCCACCAGCAGCAGCAAGTGCTGGAGCAGACTCGCGAAGCGCTCGCGCAGTCGCAGAAAATGGACGCACTGGGCCAGTTAAGCGGCGGCATCGCACACGATTTCAACAACCTGCTCGGCGTCATCAAGAACTGCATCGAAATCCTGCAGCGGCGTCTCGTTAACGTCGACCCGGAGCTCAAGCAGTTCTTCGAGATGATGCGGCGCAGCGCGGATCGCGCCGCGAGCCTGACGCAGCGCATGCTCGCGTTCTCGCGCCGCCAGCCGCTGGCGCCGGCGTCAATCGACTTCAACAAGCTGATAGCCGGCATGGAGGGCCTCCTGCGCCAGGCGCTGGGAGAGAGCGTCGCACTGGAGGTGGTGCTGGCCAGCGGCATGTGGCGGGTCAACGCGGACGAGAATCAACTCGAAGCGGCCATTCTCAACCTGGCGGTCAACGCGCGCGACGCGATGCCCGGGGGCGGCAGGCTCACCATCGAGACCGGCAACACTTATCTCGACGAAAGCTATGCCGCGGCCAATTCCGAGGTAACGCCCGGCCAATACGGCATGGTCGCGGTCAGCGACACCGGCGCCGGCATGACCAGGGACATCGTCGCCAAGGCTTTCGAGCCCTTCTTCAGCACCAAGGAACCGGGCAAGGGCACCGGTCTCGGTTTATCGCAGGTCTACGGCTTCATCAAGCAGTCGGGCGGCCACGTCAAAATTTACAGCGAGCCTGGCGAGGGCACGACGGTCAAGCTGTACCTGCCGCGAACCTCGGCCCCGGAGGCGGCCTATACGGTGAGCGATGCCGTCCCGCATGTGCATGGGCAGGCAGGCGGAACGATTTTGCTGGTCGAGGATGACAAGGATTTGTGCGAGTCCACCGCGGAGCAATTGCGCGCGCTGGGCTACCGCGTGCTGCCCGCTCCCGATGCGCGCTTCGCGCTTGAAGTGCTGGACAAGGAACCGCAGATCGACCTGCTGCTGACCGACGTGGGCCTGCCCCATGGCATCAACGGCCGCCAGCTCGCCGACGAAGCCAGGCGGAGGCGGCCGCAGTTGAAAGTCCTGTTCACGACAGGCTACGCGCGCAACGCAATCGTGCACCACGGCCGGCTTGACGCCGGCGTGGACTTGCTGCTGAAACCTTTTACGCAGTCGGCGCTGGGGGACAAGGTGAGGCAGGTTTTGGAGCGGCCGGTCGCGGTTGAAAAGCCGGATCGCACTTAACGCTTTTCGCGCAGCAGCTCTTTATCTCAAGGAACGGCATATTAGCCGTTGTGGTTCGACAGGCTCACCACGAACGGGAAATTACGAAAGTGCATGGGCGAGGGAGTTTGGGGCCCCCATGTGCGCCGCCGAGGAACGGAGATCAAACGGGGGAAGTCGGCGAGGACTGTCTGAGCCCTCGAAGAGGGCGAGTTCCGCAGCCGCCCGTTTGATCGAGTACCGCAGGGAAGCCCGAAGGGCCGGCGCAC
>Ga0181537_10003488_pt1 | contig 13440 bp, 9 predicted proteins | sample PEATcosm2014_Bin_39_FD_119765 | JGI IMG/M metagenome (GOLD analysis project Ga0181537, IMG submission 119765) | Peatland microbial communities from MTU Mesocosm Facility, Houghton, MI, USA - PEATcosm2014_Bin23_10_metaG | ecosystem: Environmental > Terrestrial > Soil > Wetlands > Peat | place...
CTCGATTTCGCCGATATCCGCACGGTGATGAGCGAGATGGGCAAGGCGATGATGGGCACCGGCGAAGCCGAAGGCGAACGCCGCGCCGTCGACGCGGCCGAGGCGGCGATCTCGAACCCGCTGCTCGAGGACGTGTCGATGAAGGGCGCGCGCGGCGTGCTCATCAATATCACCGGCGGCCTCGACATGACCCTGTTCGAGGTCGACGAGGCGGCCAACCGCGTGCGCGAGGAGGTCGATCCGAACGCCAATATCATCTTCGGCTCGACCTTTGACGAAAAGCTTCAGGGGCGCATGCGCATCTCGGTCGTCGCGACCGGGATCGACGGCGACAACCCGCAAGGCGAGCGTGCGCCGACCCTGGGCACGCGGTTGCCGGCCGCCGAACCGACGACGCCCGCGCTGCGCGCCGGCTATACTCAGCCGATGCTGACGCAGAACGCCGTGCCGGCGCCGCGCAGCGAGCTGCGCCCGCCGGCGCTGCCGCAACCCCAGCCGGTTGCCACCGCCCAGGTGGCACCGCCCGCTGCCGAAGCGGCGGAAAGCGCGGCCCTGCGCAGCGGCGCCTTTATCGCGCCCAAGCCGGTCGATCCCGGTGTGCCGCGCCAAGTGCCGATTGCCCATCCGACGGTGCCGCCGGCCGCCGATCCGGCTGCGCGGCCGCGTGGTCGCGGCCCGAGCCTGATAGAGCGGGTCACCGGCGTCGGTCGTGTTCGCGCAACGCCACCCGCGGCGCCGGCTTCGGCTCCTGCTCCGTCTCCCGCGACACCGCCGCGTTCCGCCGCTTCGCTACCGACGGCCGCAGCGCGCGCGGCTCAGCCGCGGCTGGCGCCGCTCGAGGCCGAAGAACAGCGGACCGGCAACAGCAAGGAAGACGATCTGCTCGACATACCGGCCTTTCTGCGTCGGCAGGCGAATTAATCGTTTGGAGTCGCTCAAAAGCAAATCACGCGTTACGGCCTGCCACTATCGGGTTTAGCGGGCTGAATTTTATCTAATTGATTTTATTGGGAAAACCCGGGTTAAGCGGTGTAACAAACTGCAATAAAGAGTGATTTGTGGCAAGAGTAGGGCATTGGCTAGCTTGCGCATCGGGGTCGTAGCATTCTGAGCGCAAGGGGGAATTGTGGGGGATACGGGGATCATCCGGCAACGGACGCTAGCGCGCGCGGTTACGTGCCGCGGCATTGGCCTTCATGGCGGAGAACGCCTTACGATGAATCTGCGGCCGGCCGCGGCCGGTACCGGCATCGTGTTCCGCCGGATCGATGCCGGCGCCGAGATCCCGGCCCTGTGGACCCACACCATCAATGCGACGCTGTGCACGATCCTGTCGAATGGCGAGGGGATCGAGATCAAGACGGTCGAGCATTTGATGGCGGCGCTGGCCGGCAGCGGCATCGATAACGCGATCATCGAACTCGATGGCGCCGAGGTTCCGGCGATGGATGGCAGCGCGGCGCCGTTTGTCGCGATGATCGACCGAGCCGGCATCATTGCCCAAGATCTGCCGCGACGCGCGATCAAGGTGCTGAAGCCGATCGAGATCGTCAGCCAAGGGGCACGCGCGGCGCTGCTTCCCGATCACGGTTTCTCGATGAGCTTCGAGATCGAGTTCGAAAATCCGGTGATCGGTTCGCAGGACATGACGGTGTCATTCGAGCCCGACACCTTCCGCTCCGAGCTGTGCCGGGCTCGTTCCTTTGGCATGCTCGACGATGTCGAGCGGCTGCGCGCCGCCGGGTTGGTGCTCGGCGGATCGCTTGAAAACGCGATCGTGATCAGCGGCGACCGCGTGCTGAACCGCGGCGGCTTGCGCTACGCCGATGAATTCGTTCGTCACAAACTGCTCGACGCTCTTGGCGATCTTTATCTCGCGGGCGGGCCGATCATCGGTCAATTCCGCGGTTCGCGCTCTGGACACGCGCATACGCGGCAACTGCTCGCGGCATTGTTCGCCGACCCCGACGCATGGTGCGCGACGACGATTGCCGATACCGCCGAGTTGCCGGCGATCGCCTGGCCGATACCGCAGCTCGTGCACGCCTGATCGACACGCGAATCTGGTGTTGCGGCGATCCGTGCTATAAGCCGGAGCGCGATCGGTAATTTATAATCGGGTCGATGATGCGCTCGTTGCTCTCGCCGCCGCGCTTCGGCGCCCTCGTGCTGTTGTTTGGGCTTGCTGCTTGCGGCGGCGGGACCAAAAATCAGACCTATATCGAAAAGCCGGTCGATGATCTTTACAACAATGCGATGGACCAACTGATCAACGAGGATTACGCCAAGGCCTCCACGACTTTTGGCGAGGTCGAAAGTCAGCACCCCTATTCGGTCTGGGCGACAAAGAGCCAGCTTATGGCGATTTACGCCGATTACGCGAACGGCAAGTTCGATGACGCGATCCTCGCCGCCGACCGGTTTATTCAGCTGCATCCCGGCAACAAGGACATCGCCTACGCTTATTACGTCAAGGCGATCTGCTATTACATCCAGATCACCGATGTCGGGCGCGACCAGAAGATCACCGAACAGGCGGTCAAGGCGCTCGACGACGTCGTGCGCCGCTTTCCCGACAGTAAATACGCGCGGGACGCCAAGCTGAAGCTCGACTTTACCCACGACCATCTCGCCGGCAAGGAGATGGAGATCGGCCGCTACTATTTGGGGCAAGGCGAGTATCTGGCGGCGATGAACCGTTTTCGCCGGGTGATCGACAATTATCAGACGACAACGCACGTGCCCGAAGCGCTGGAGCGGCTCGTCGAATGCGACCTGGCGCTGGGCCTCACCACGGAGGCGCGAGAAAACGCCGCAGTGCTGGGCTATAACTATCCCGGCAGCCATTGGTACGAAGACGCCTACGCGCTCGTCGCCGGCAATACTGCACCGGGCCAAACGGCTAAAGGGTGGTTCGGGAGCCTGTTCTAAGCTTTCGGACATTACAAAAACTTAAGTATCGATTGCCCGTCCAGTCATCTATGTCAGCGCCCGTTGCTGCTGCATCGTGAGACATGACCACCAACCCGCGGCGGATGCGGAAAACTCCGAGTCGTAAAACCAAGGGAGGATCCCTGATGCTCAAGCGGCTTGTCGCTGTCGCTTTTCTTGTCGCGAGCGCCTGGACGACGAGCCATGCGGCGCTCGCCGCCGACCCACCGGCGCAGGGCCTCACCGGCATCTTTTTGACGACGCGCTACCCGGCGCTAACGGTCAAGGCCGGCGAGACGACGACGATCGATCTGTCGATCCATAATTTCAAGCTGCCGCCACAGGAATTGGCCCTGTCGGTGCCGGAGATTGCGCAAGGCTGGAAGGCAACGGTGCTCGGCGGCGGCCAACCAGTCGGGGCCGTTCAGGTCGCGCCGGATTCTGAGGAGCGCCTGCAGCTCCGCCTCGAGCCGCCGTCCAGCGCGGGGGCCGGCGATTATCATTTCATCGTCGAGGCGAGGGGCGGCAACCAGGATTTGAAATTGCCGCTCAGCGTTACGGTCGGCCAGGAAGTACCGGCCAAGCTGAAGATGACGACCAATTTCCCGGATTTGCGCGGCACCGCGACGACCGCGTTCAAATATCGGGTCACGGTGACCAATGACAGCGGGCGCGACGCGACGATCAACCTGTCGGCCGATGCGCCAAAGAACTTCCAGGTCAATTTCACCGAGGCCTATGGCTCGCAACAGCTGACCAGCATTCCGATCGAGGCCGGCAAATCGAAGGACCTCGACGCCTCGCTGACGATCCCGCGCGAAACCCCGGCCGGCGACTACAAGCTGTCGGTTCACGCCAAGACCGAGCAGGCGAGCGCCGATCTGAACCTGTCGCTGACCATTCTCGGCCAGCCACGCCTCGGGGTATCGGGCGAAGGCGGGCGGCTTTCGGGCGATGCCTATGCCGGACAGGATAGCCAGCTAACCGTCGTCTTGCGCAATGACGGCAGCGAGGCCGCGCGCGACATCGAGCTGTCGGCGACCGCGCCCGAGGGCTGGAAGACGGCCTTTGATCCGAAGACCGTTCCATCGCTCGCGGCTGGTGCATCGCAGGACGTCAAGCTGACGATGACCCCGTCATCGCGAGCGATCGCCGGCGATTACCAGATGACGGTCCGTGCCAGCGCGACCGGCGGGCTTTCGGAATCGGCGAATTTTCGAATCACGGTGCTCACCTCGACATTATGGGGCGCGATCGGGATCGGCATTATCGCCGTCGCGCTGCTGGTCGTGGTGTTCGCGGTCGCGCGCTTCGGCCGGCGCTAGACGCCGCCAGGAAAGGATCGGGCGATGGCCGGCGATACCGTCATCCGCGCCGAGGCGCTGACCAAGCGCTATGGGGCGAACCTCGCGGTCGACCATGTCGATTTCGCGGTCGCCGCCGGTGAGATCGTCGGCATTCTTGGCCCCAACGGCTCGGGCAAAACGACGACGATCCTGATGCTGCTCGGCCTCACCGAGCCGACCAGCGGGCGGGCGATGGTCGCCGGGTTTGATCCGCTGCGCGACCCGCTCGAAGTCAAGCGCCGAGTCGGCTACCTTCCCGACCAAGTCGGCTTCTACGAGAACATGTCGGCGCGCGACAATCTCGCCTATACAGCGCGGCTCGCCGGGCTGACCCGGCGCGAGATCGACGAGCGCTTTGTCGCCGCGCTCGACCGGGTCGGGCTCGGTCATGTCGGGCACTCGCGGGTCACGACCTATTCGCAAGGCATGCGGCAACGCCTCGGCCTCGCCGAAATCCTGATGAAGCGGCCGAGTGTCGCGGTGCTCGACGAGCCGACGACCGCGCTCGACCCGCATTCGACGATGGAATTTCTCGACATGATTCGCGGCCTCAAGGCTGACGGTACGGCGGTGCTGCTGTCGTCGCACCATCTCGACCAGGTGCAGAGCGTGTGCGACCGGGTGGCGCTGTTCAACCGCGGCAAGCTCGCGCTGTCCGGCACGGTGACCGAGCTTGCGGGACGGGTGCTCGGCGGCGGCTATGTGATCGATGTCGAGGCGCACGGCGCCAGCGTGCCCGAATTGCTCGCGGCGATCCCCGGCGTGGTGCGGGTGCAACCGCTCGGCGGCGACCGCTACCGCGTCGACGGGCAGCATGATCTGCGCGCCGACATCGCCCGCCGTCTCGCCGGTGCGGTGGAGTTGACCGGCATCTATTTCGCCGCACCGAGCCTCAACGAGGTCTATGCGCGGTATTTCGCGGAGGCGCGCGATGCGGTCCAGTAATCCCGAGGCCGCCAGCCGTCACGGTTCGCCCTGGACCGGGCTCGGTACAGTCGTCGCGAAGGAGACCGCCGACCATTTGTCGAGCGCGCGCATGCGCATCCTCGAAGCGCTGGTGTTCCTGACCGCGATCGCCGCCGCCTATGCGGCAATCCGCTCCATCCGCGCGACAATCGGTGAAAGCCCGTTTCTGTTCCTGCGACTGCTGACGATGGCGCAGGACCCGCTGCCATCCTTCATCTCGTTGCTGGGTTTTCTCATTCCCCTCGTGGCGATCGCGCTCGCCTTCGATTCGATCAACGGCGAATTCAACCGCCGCACGCTGAGCCGCGTACTCGCCCAGCCGATCTACCGCGACGCGCTGCTGCTCGGCAAATTTCTCGCGGGTCTCTTATCACTGACGATCGGCCTGACCGCGCTGTGGCTGCTCGTGATCGGGCTCGGCCTGTTGCTGCTGGGCCTGCCGCCAAGCACCGAGGAGATGGTGCGAATGCTCGGCTTTCTCGTCGCCACGATTGCTTATGGCGGCGTCTGGCTGGCGCTGGCGTTGCTGTTTTCCGTGCTGTTCCGCGCGCCGGCGACCGCCGCGTTGGCCGCGCTCGGGACATGGCTGGTGTCGTCGTTGTTCTGGTCGTTTATCACCGACATCCTGGCGGCGCTGATCGCCGGCCCGGCGGAAGGCGTGCTCGGGCCCCGGCTTCAATACATCTACACCTCGCAATTTATCGACCGGCTATCGCCGAACACGCTGTACGCGGAGACCGCGCTCGCGCTGTTGCAGCCGTCGACGCGGGCGCTCGGGCCCGTGCTGATCAGCCAATTGCAGGGCGCGGTGCTCGGCTCGCCATTGCCGGTGATGCAGAGTTTCGTACTGATCTGGCCGCAGCTGACCGGCCTTGTCGCGACGACGATCCTGATCTTCGCGATCGCCTATGTGATCTTCCAGCGCCAGGAGATTCGCGCTTAACCTCCCCGCGTCGTTGCGAGCGCCGCGACGGAATCTCGTACTGGTTGGCTAATCCGCCGGAGATTGCTTCGTCGCTGCGCTCCTCGCAATGACGCGGTCGCCAACTCTGTTAAAATGGGCCGATGTTGCTCGGCCTGACGATTCGCGATGTCGTGTTGATCGACCGCTTGAGCCTTGCCTTTCGGCCGGGGCTTTGCGTGCTGACCGGCGAGACCGGCGCCGGCAAATCGATCCTGCTCGACGCGCTGGGGCTGGCGCTCGGCCGGCGCGCCGACGCCGCGCTGGTGCGGCCCGGCGCGGAGCAGGCCGTGGTTAGCGCCGAATTCATGGTGACGCCAAACCACCCGGCAGCGGCGATCCTGGCCGAGGCCGGTATCGCCACCGATCTCTCCGGCTCGATCGTCGTTCGCCGGACGCTCGGCGCCGATGGCCGCAGCCGCGGCTTTGTCAATGACGAGCCGACCAGCATCGGTCTGCTACGCGCGCTGGGCGACAGCCTGGTCGAGATCCAGGGCCAGGGGGAGCAGCACGGCTTGCTCGACCCGGCGACGCATCGCGAATTGCTCGACGCGCTGTCGGATGCCGACATCGCCGGGCTGGCGGCGGCATGGCGCGCCTGGCGCGATGCGCGCAACGCGGCCGAAGAAGCGGCGCGCGCCCTCGCCGCCAACCGCGCCGAAGAGGATCTGCTGCGCCACGAACATGCCGAGCTTGACGCGCTGGCGTCCGAAGCCGACGAGGAAGACCGCCTCGTCGCGCGCCGGGTGCTGTTGCAAAACGCCGAGCGGCTCGGCGAGACGATCGGCGAAGCGGTCGGCGAAATCGACGGCGAAGGCGGCGCCCTGCAAGCGCTGGCGCGCGCGCTGCGCCGGCTGACCCGCGCCGCTGACCGCGCGCAGGGTTTGCTCGACGGCGCGGTCGCCGCAGCGGAACGTGCCGCGGCCGAAACCGAGGAAGCGCTCGGCGCGCTCACTACCGCCGCGCAGGCGCTGGAACTCGACCCGAGGGCGCTCGAACAGGTCGAAGAGCGGCTGTTTTCGCTGCGCGCGATGGCCCGTAAGCATTCGGTGGGCGTCGCCGATCTACCGTTGCTGCGTGAAAAGATCGCCGAGCGGCTGGCGCTCATCGACGCCGGCGCCGAGGACGCGATCGCCTGGGAAAAAAAGGCAACGGCGCTGCGTGACGCCTATCTGGCGATGGCGACCAAAGTGTCGAAAGCCCGCGAGAAGGCCGCCAAACGGCTCGATGCCGCGGTCGCCGCCGAACTGAAACCGCTGCGGCTCGACAAAGCGCGGTTTCGTACCGTATTGACCCCGCTTGCCGAGGCGGAATGGAGCGAGCATGGCAGCGAACGGGTCAATTTCGAGGTCGCTACGAATCCCGGCGCACCGTTTGGCCCACTGGCGCGGATCGCCTCGGGCGGCGAGCTGTCGCGCTTCATGCTGGCCTTGAAGCTGGTCTTGGCCGGGGTATCCTCTGTCCCGACACTGATCTTCGACGAGGTCGACAGCGGCATCGGCGGCGCGGTTGCCGCCGCGGTCGGCGAGCGGTTGCAGCGCCTGGGCGCCAGCCTGCAGGTGCTGGTCGTGACGCATTCGCCACAGGTCGCGGCGCGCGGCGCGCATCACTGGCGGGTCGCCAAGCTCGAAGCGCAGCGCAACGCCGTCACCCGCGTCGAGGAGCTCGATCCCGACAGACGACAGGAGGAAATCGCCCGCATGCTGTCCGGCTCGACGATCACCGCCGAGGCTCGCGCCGCCGCCGCCAGCCTCATCGCCGGAGCCCGCGCCGCATGAGCGCCGTTGTGCCGTATTGCCTGCTTCGAGACGCGCCTGGCGGCGCTCCTCGGCGTGACAATGGTCGGCGGATGGCATCAAGAAAACCCGTCTTCCTGAGGAAGCCGCGAAACAGGCGTCTCGAAGGACGTACCTCAGCGGGCCCGTCATGCCCGGCATGAAATCAAAGCACTCAGACGGCGACACGCTGGCGCTTCGCGCGGTCGACGACCTTACCGAGGAGGAAGCCGCTGCCGAACTCGAACGCCTGGCGGCAAAAATCGCGCATCACGACCGGCTGTATCATCAACAAGACGCGCCCGAGATCAGCGACGCCGATTACGACGCGCTGCGCCGCCGCAACAACGAGATCGAAGCGCGTTTCCCTGAACTGATCCGCGCCGACAGCCCATCGCGCCGGGTCGGCGCGGCGCCGTCCTCCAGCTTTGCCAAGGTCACGCATTCGATCCCGATGCTGTCCCTGGAAAATGCCTTTGACGAGCAGGACGTGCGCGACTTCTTTGCCGGCGTCCGCAATTTCTTTCGCCGACCCGAGGATGTCGCGCGCGTCGCCGAGGACGTGATCGAAATCATGGCCGAGCCCAAGATCGACGGGTTGTCGGCGGCCTTGCGCTATGAACAGGGCCGGCTGGTGCTCGGCGCGACGCGCGGCGACGGCGTCACCGGGGAGGATGTGACCGCCAACCTGCGTACCCTAGCGAGCGTGCCAAAGCAGCTTTCCGGCAAGGGCTGGCCGGACATCGTCGAGGTCAGGGGCGAAGTCTACATGGAGCGCGAAGGGTTCTTCGCCGTCAATGCCGAGCGCGAAGCGGCGGGCGATCCGGTCTTTGCCAATCCGCGCAATGTCGCGGCGGGCTCCCTGCGCCAGCTCGACCCCGCGATCACCGCGCGCCGGCCGCTGAAATTCTTCGCCTATGCCTGGGGCGAGGTCAGCGCGCCATTCGCCCGCAGCCACGCGGAAGCGCTCCGGCATTTTCATGAGTGGGGTTTTACCGTCAATCCGCGCTCGCGCCTGTGCCACGGGGTCGACGAGGTGCTCGCGGCCTATCACGAGATCGCCGCCGACCGCGCCGAGCTGCCCTATGACATCGACGGCGTGGTCTACAAGGTCAACGATCTCGGCCTGCAGCAGCGGCTCGGGTTCGTCAGTCGCGCGCCGCGTTGGGCGCTGGCCCACAAATTCCCAGCCCAGCAAGCGCAAACCGTGCTCAGCGACATCCTGATCTCGGTCGGCCGAACGGGCTCGCTGACTCCGGTGGCCGTGCTGGAGCCGATCACCGTCGGCGGCGTGGTCGTGCAGCGCGCGACCCTGCACAATGAGGACGAGATTGCCCGCAAGGATGTACGAATCGGCGACACGGTCATCATCCAGCGCGCCGGCGACGTCATTCCGCAGATCGTCAGCGTCGTCATGGAACGCCGGCCGGCGGACGCCAAGCCGTATGAATTCCCCGATCATTGCCCGATTTGCGGCAGCCTCGCGGTGCGCGAACCGGGCATCGTAGCGCGACGCTGTACCGGCGGGCTGATCTGCGCGGCGCAAGCAGTCGAGCGCCTAAAGCATTTTGTCGCGCGCGACTGCTTTGACATCGAGGGCATGGGTTCGAAGCACATCGCGTCGTTTTGGGAAGACGGGCTGATCCGCGGTCCCGGCGACATCTTTCGCCTGACCGCCGACCAGATCGCCGGCCGCGAAGGCTGGGGCGAAACCAGCGCCGCCAAGCTGATCGCGGCGATCGACGAGCGGCGACGCATCACGCTTGACCGGTTTATCAACGCGCTCGGCATCCCGCAGGTTGGCCAGGCGACAGCGCGGCTGCTCGCGCGGCATTACCGCTCGCTGAACAATTGGCGGCAGGAGATGGACGCGGCGCAGGACCCGGAAGGCTCCGCTCGCGCAGGCCTCCTCGACGTGCACGGCATTGGCGCGGACATGGCCGCGGACATCATCGGCTTTTTCGCCGAACCGCATAATCGCGACCTGCTCGACGATTTGACACGCGAGATCGAGGTGCTGGACTATGAGGCGCCGAGCCGCGGTACCGCCTCGCCGCTCGCCGGCAAGACGATCGTCTTTACCGGTGGGCTCGAAGCGATGAGCCGGTCGGAGGCGAAGGCGCGTGCCGAAGCTCTAGGCGCGAATGTTGCGAGTTCGGTATCGGCCAAGACGCATTACGTGGTGATCGGCGCCGATGCGGGGTCAAAAGCGACAAAGGCCGCCGCGCTGGGCGTGACGACGCTTGACGAGGCTGAATGGCTAAAGCTCGCCGGGGTCGGCGAGGCGGCGAGCTGAGTATCGAGCCGTGGATGGGGGCAGACAGGGCGTGACGCTGAGCGAGACATTCGATTTGCTCGATGCCTCGCCGGACGAGAAAGCGTTAGCCGAGGCCGATCGTTTCGATTCGATCGAGATCGACGCCGAGCCGATCGAGGACGACCGCCCCGAGCCGATTCTGGCGGCGGCGGCCCCGTTTTTTGTCGAATTCGACGAACTGCCCGAGCTCGACCCCGAGCGCGCGGGCCTTATCTGGGAATTGCCGCCGGCATCGCCCCGCGCCATCGAGTTGCGCTCGCCGCTAACGTCCTTGGCTTTCCATCTGCTGCCGCTTCTCGGCCTCATCCTCTGGCCCCTGATGATGGTCGAGCCGCCGACGCCGATTCCGGTGCAGCTGGTCTTTGAACAGCCTCCGCCACCGCCTCCCCCGCCGCCACCACCTCAGCCACAGCCGGAGCCGCCCAAACCGCCACAACTGGAGCGGCCGCCGCGCGGGCCGCTCTCCTCGGTCGATCAGGGGGTCGTGAAGCAAATGCAATTAGGCCGGACAGCCGACCCGGTGAAGCAGCCTTCCGCCGGCCAAACGCAGCAGAACCCGACAGACACCCAGACCGCGACGACAGCCTCCCCATCGCCGCCCCTGCCATTGCCAAAGCCGGCGCCGCCAAAGGATGAGCAGGCCCTCCATCCGCCAAAGCCGAGCGGCGCGCATGTCGACCGGCGCGAAGATACACCGCACGAGGCGCCGCATTCCGCGCGTTACCCGGGCTACGCCGCGAACCGCGACGAATACCTCGCCTATCTCGTTACGCTGACCCGGCAGCATATCGATCTGCTGCCGCTCTCGATGGTCGGCGACCGGCATGGCGAAACCGTGATCTCGGTCGTCGTCTACGACAACGGCACGATCGGACCGATCGGCGTGATCCGCAGTTCCGGGTACGAGGATATCGATCATCGCATCGAGCAGATGGTCGCCGCCGTCCACCGTTTCCCGCCGCTGCCGCAATGGTATCAAGGCAATGCTGTGCAGCTTGAACTGACTCTCAAATTCCCCGAAGCGCTGGAGCATTCCCAATGAGCGATGATCGTCCCGCCGGGTATCGCGACGGGCGCCCCAACAGGGGTGTCGATCCGATCGTCGTTTCGGTGATCCAGCACCGCCTGCTGGCGATCGTCGCCGAGATGGGCGAGGCGATGCTGCGCACCGCCTATTCGCAGATCCTCAATTCGAGCCGCGATTTTTCGACCGCGATCTGCGACCTCGAAGGACGGCTTATCGCCCAGGCCGAGCATGTGCCGATCCATGTCGGCGCCCTGCCCTTTGCCGCCCGCGCCGTCACCGAGTTCTTTGGCGACGATATCCATCCCGGCGATGTGTTTCTGCTGAACGACCCTTATCACGGCGGCAACCACCTGCCCGACCTGACCGCGTTTGTCCCGGTCTTTGCCTGCGACAAACCGCGCTTCTGGTCAATCAACCGCGCGCATCAGAGCGATATCGGCGGCGCGACGCACGGCGCGTACAACGCCAGCGCCACCGATATCTGGCAGGAAGGCATCCGCATCACGCCGCTCAAGCTCTATGATCGTGGCGAAATGCGGCGCGACGTCATGGAGATGATCGCGACCAATGTGCGGCATCCACGAGACTTTCGCGGCGACCTCGCGGCAATGATCGGGTCGGCGCATGTCGGCGAGCGGCGCGTGCTGGCGCTCGCCGAGGAATTCGGCTGGGAGGTGACCGACGCGGCGATCGAGGCGGTGCTCGACGGCGCCGAGCGGCAGACCCGCGCGGTCATCGCGGAATGGGCGGATGGCGTTTATCACGGTGAGGCGTTGCTCGACGATGACGGCCGCGGCAACACCGATATTCATATCCGGGCGACGGTCACCAAACGGGGCAGCGACCTGACGATCGACCTCTCGGATTCGCACGACGAGGTCAAAAGCTTTGTCAATTCGTCCTACCCAAACATGTATTCGGCGGTGGTTGTCGCGCTCAGCTACCTGATCGACCCGCATACGCCAAAGAATGACGGCACGTTCCGCCCGATCACCGTGATCGCCCGGCCCGGCACCGTGGTCTGGGCCAATCCCGGCGCGCCGGTGACGCTCGCGACCAATCACTGCGCGCAGGAGATTCTGGAGGCGATCATCAAGGCACTGGCACCGTCCTGTCCGGAGCGGGCGATGGCGGGGTGGGGTCGCCGCTTTCGCATCGCGATCCAAGGCCGCGACCCGCGGACGGACAAGCCCTTTATCTGGCATTTCTTTCAGGCCCGACCGGGTGGCGGGGCCTCGTCGGCCGGCGATGGCTGGCCTGGCGCCGGCGAATGGCAGGCGGCGGGCGGCATCAAATTTGGCAGCCTCGAGGTCACCGAGGTGCGCTTCCCCCTCTACTTCAAGCGCCACGAATTCCGCACGGATTCGGGCGGCGATGGCAAATACCGCGGCGGACCGGGCGGGATCGTCGAGATGGTCGTGGAGACCGAGGAGCGGGCGCTCGCCAACACCGCCGGCGACGGCGTCGTGCATGGCGCCTGCGGCATCCTCGGCGGCGAGGACGGTGCCCCGCACCGCTACGTGCTCTATTCCGGCAACAACGAGCCGCGCGCGATCCGCACCAAGGAAACCGGGCTGGTGATCCGCCCTGGCGATCTCCTGATACTCGAATCCGGCGGCGGCGGCGGCTGGGGCGAACCAGCAATGCGCGGCGACGAGGGCCGGGAGCACGATGTCGAAAGCGGCTTCATCACGGAATCCCCTGTCCCGCCAGTGGGAGAGGGATAATGCTCCGCATTGGGATCGATGTTGGCGGCACGTTCACCGACCTTGTCGCAATCGATGACGACGGCGCGGCGATGCTGGCAAAAGTGCCGTCAACGCCGCAGGACCCCTCGCTTGGCGTTGTCGAGGGGCTGGCGGCGCTGGCCGAAAAACTCGGGTGCGACAGCGCGGCCATGCTCGCGCAAACCGAGCGCATCGTGCATGGCACGACCGTCGCGACCAACGCGCTCCTTGAATTAAAGGGTGCGCGCGCCGGCCTCCTGACCACTGAAGGCCATCGTGACGTCATCGAGATGCGCGAAGGGCTGAAGGACGACCGCTATAACCTTCGCCTGCCGCCACCCGAGCAGCTCGTGCCCCGTCATCTGCGATTGGGTGTGCGCGAGCGGCTGC